>Ga0214480_101195_pt1 | contig 11614 bp, 10 predicted proteins | sample M1_20Mar14CPVII9_3_FD_165042 | JGI IMG/M metagenome (GOLD analysis project Ga0214480, IMG submission 165042) | Marine eukaryotic communities from Monterey Bay, California, United States - M1_20Mar14CPVII9sort6BwellE17 | ecosystem: Environmental > Aquatic > Marine > Unclassified | place: USA...
CTTCTTCTATCCCAAGTGCCAAGCTTGTACTCTCCTCCAACGCAGCTCTAACCTCCTCTCTTCGTTTATTCGCAACAGCATATGACTCCTCCAACTCTTTTGTTACACGATGATTCTCCTCAATTAGTTCATTAATACGTTTCATTTGCATTTCTTTAGTGCGATCCATACCGGGTAATTTAGAAACAAGTTCATCAACCTTGGCTGATTTGGTTAGTATATCTTGAGCTAGATTTTGTGTTGTTTGGACATCTCGTTCATGTTCTGTTTCAATTAGTAGCTTTGTATATTGTTCTTGTGTCAATGGAAATTTGATATCCTTCTTTTTAGGAGGTGTATCTTCGGCCTTTTTTTGTTTTGCGTTCAGCTTTATTGATAACCTTGGCTTTGGTTTATTGTTATTATTATTCTTTGGATCTAACTTGGCAAGCTCTTGTAGTACTTCAATACTTAAATCTTCAATGTCTCCGTCGGAGTAGACACATCTACGGTCTAATCCATTTTCTATGAAAAAGATAAGGATTGATCATTAGACATATGATGTGCACATTATATAGATATAACTGAGCAAATAGAGACTTGTAACTCTTCTTACCTGCTAATGGTCTGATTTCTACCACCTTTCCGGTATACCATCCCGTATTAAACTCTTTCCTAAACTCATAACCAACCTCTCCTAATGCTGGTTTAGCGGATGTAGACTTGTCTGCTGATTCATTGGTTTCAGATGTTTGTGCATTTGTTGGTTGTTTATCTTTTGCAGTATTATCATCCAATTCAGTAAATCTCTCAACCAACTCTTTAGCATACGGCTCATCATTCAAATATGCCATAATAAATGATTCATAATCTGGTTCTAACAAATCAAATGCTCGTGATGGATAATATTCCATATTCAATTTGTTTAGTAATATTTGTTTTGCGGTTGGTTTAGTGCCTAATTCTTCTATATCATTTTGATCTTTAAATGCTGATATTGGTACTATAGTTTGTTGTTGTGTTGATGATGATTGTATACCGGGTGTTTCAAGTGATTCAGGTGCTACTGCATCTCGTACTCCTCGTAATGCCTCGAAGAGAGATAGTGCAAGACTATCAATTGAATCCTGGTAGGTGCGCGTTTCGTAGTTCATGAAGATGAAATAGAGATGATTACAACATATGTTAGTACATGTGGTTTACAAAAACAATCAAATAGAGGGAAGTAAGGCTACTCATAAAACTTACTTGTACACATGTCACTGGATCAATCTTAGATTGTTGTTGCTGCTGTTGACTATCGGGCAAAGCCGCCGCCGCTGAAGAAGAAGAATCTAATACTGATGACATACTACCTAACCTCTACCTTTATCAGTTCCTCTCACAATGATTACATCAAGAGTACAACACAACTCCTCACCTCACCGCGCCTGCTGGCAATTGCAAGTCACAGGAAACACCAATTTAACTTCGCCTTTGTTTGTAGCAGTTCCTGTCTCGATTACATTAAGAGGCTATACGTACAATACATTAAGTAACATCCCTTTTCATAGAACCTACAACAAATAATAGTTCTCCATAATTGACTCGTCGATTCAACGTCCACAGAATCAATTTTTACACTCTCATAATTTTTGTGTTTGTGGAGTTATTGCAATTGACAATGGCGTCCTCTCATACCTCATCCTCGTCAAGGTTTAGCTGTCCGTGTCAGCGTATACCATTATCCTTATCATCGGCAACATCTGCAGAGTATGGTGATGTCGCATCATTAGCTCGTCGTATGAAGAACAATTATGCATCTAACAAAAATGATAGAAGTAATAATAAGAATGATAATAGTATAATTCGTGGTGGTATATCCAATGGGGGAATAACTCCATTGCATTTGGCTGCGCAGCATGGCCATCCGGCGGCAGTGTCAATGTTGTTGAAGGAGGGTGGGTTGGATGTTGATACTGGTTTGCCACCGCAAAGGGACTATGAAGGAAGCAGCAGCAATGTTTCATCTGGTGCAACTCCACTTCATAGAGCTTCATTCTCTGGAGCAATTTCAGCTATGCAAATATTACTATCATGGGGTGGTAGTACTAATGGTAGCAGTAGTAGTGTTGCAATGAATAATAGACAAGCTAATTTGTTGGCTTTGGATACAAGTTTTGGTGATAAAAAGACTCCATTACATAAAGCAGTGGCCGGAGGACGTCCACTGGCTGTACAACTACTCATTACTGAATTACAAAAACGTGATATAATACAAGAAGCATTACAATCTAAAGATGCAGCCGGAAAAACACCTCTACAACTAGCAAGACACTTTACATCCATGAATGAAGAAGAGTTGGAAAATGAAAAGCAATCAGTTAGACGATGGGATGTTGTGGCTGGTAATGAAAATGCAGATTGGCATACATGTTTACGATTATTGGAGAGTGCTGCTGCATCGACAATTGACGACGCAAAGACTTCTCAAGTAGTACAAGCAACACAACAAAATCTCATACCATCTTCCAACAAGCCAATGGACATGAGTATGCCAGCATATTGTGTCAATGGAGATGATTGTGAAGATGGGCGATGTGGTACATCTGTTTGGGAGGATGCATTCCGTAGAGCATTATCCTCTTCTATGGAAATGTCACTGAATAAGAATAATCTTTCAAAGGTGTTTACTTCTGGTGGAATTTGTCCTGTTGTACCGAAAAGTAAGCGAGTAGGAGATAATGACGATAATGATGAGGCTACTCAAAAGAATGGAGAAGAATCTCTAGGTCAAGTGCCAATGGACTGTACATCTACAGCGGATGAGGTCAACAACGATACTCATTTATCTCAAACATCCGAAACTACTGGAAAGAAGATGGGAAGACAATGTGATTCATGTGGAAAGCATACACCGGCTCTCTTTCGGTCTGTGAATCATCAATTAGTTTGTAAACAGTGCCGCCGTTTAGCCAGTCGTCGTACATGATAGATTGGTGTGCAACCAAGGGGAAGGGTAGATGAAATTGAAATTGACTTCAAGTATGTATCAGAGAAGTGAAGATACCATCAGCAAAGCGGATGCATATTAGAATCATCTGATTAGAATCTCTCATACCTAAGTAAATGCCTTCCATTAGCAGGAAACAAAGCCAAATCGATCGTTCCAAATGCATTAATAAGTATTCTGAATCTCTTTCTAATCAGTAACGGAGATAAAAAGTGAACTGCCTACATCAGCCCCCATGTGACATTTTATGCGAAAGGCTTTCCTAAAGTGGTCACACTTTTGATACGAGCGAGATGATAACACTGCCACTATTCCTATAAATCTTAGTCAGTAGCCCGAGCTCAATATCTCCTCTATCCCAGAATGTTAACAATATAGGCAATACGATAGAGGCGCACAATTTTTGTCAACAACAATATATAACACCTCCACCACCACACTCTTCTCTTCTTCTCTCCATTGCAAATAGAAAACTATGCAGCTTCTTCAAACCCTAACCTATATCATCCTTGCTACCCAATCAATATTGGTAACAGCCAAAACATTACGAGGTACAGATAATTCCTTCATAATACAAGACGATGAGAAGAATGACCATCATCAGAGACAATTATATCAAGAGCAAGAGCTTCCATGGGTAAAATATATTAATCCAGCTAAACGTGATCCTCATCGAGAACTATTAGCTGAAAGAGCATATCGTATGTTTACAGCTGGTGCAATATCTGATACTGATGATGTTAAATCACAATCAATTACACATCATGTAAACTCCGCCATCGAGGAGGGAGCAATAGAAGGAGTAGAAGAAGATAATCTATTTGAACAGGAGGTTAATCAACTCAAGAAGGATCCACGTATTATTGGTGGATCGAATGCGGGTAGTTCAGAGTTTCCATGGGCGGTTAGTATGCAGGATAGGATTGGGCATTTTTGTGGCGGGAGTTTAATTGCGAGTAATATTGTATTGACCGCGGCGTAAGTATATGCTTGTTGTATCACCGTTCTCGTTATATGAACTGCCCTCTCTCACACACTAAACTTTATTCCATACTCTCATATTATTACACAGACATTGTCTTGGGGGTGAATACAGTGTAGCAATAAATAGATCAAACCTTAACAACAACGACGGTCATAAAATACCCATGCAGAAAGAGATTGAATACCCTAGGTATAACTCCGGCAAGACTGATGGGGATTGGGCAATTTTGGTATTAGAAGAAGCCGCACCGCCAGAGCAACCGTTGGTACGACCGAATAGTCAAGGTTCATACCCACCCGTGGGTGAACAGTTGACAGTTATGGGATATGGTGATACCAACCCCAGTGATTATGTGAGTGACTTAAGTGATAAGTTGAAGAAGGTTAATGTTAATGCAATTAGTAATGCAGATTGTGATGATTCAAGTGATGGACGAGATGATTATTATAATCAAATTACGAGTAATATGATGTGTGCTAATGTTAATGGCGGGGGTAAGGATGCTTGTCAGGTAAGGAGATGTTTTAGTTGTTGTTTTGTGTGCATATCTTGTGGTCAATTTTACTCACTTGCCCTTCATTCCCCTCTCCTCCCAAATACACAACAGGGAGACTCTGGTGGTCCCCTCATCGGCACCAATGGCAACGGGCAAGTGGTACAAGTGGGGGTGGTGTCATGGGGTATTGGCTGCGCTGAATCAGCATTCCCTGGAGTATACGCAAGAGTCAGTGAAGCTTATGACTGGATAGAGAAGACGACCTGTGCCAACGCCGTCTGTGAAGGTTTCCCAGACTACTTTGATTGTGGTAATAACCATCCCTGTGGAAATGGCGGTGGTGGTGATGGAGGAGGAGGCAGTACGCCGAATCCAACTCGTAATCCCACTCGAAATCCTACTAGAAATCCAGTTTCAGAAGGAGGGCCGTCTCCAACCCCAAGACCAATTGGCGCCGCTGAAGACTCTGGCAACTGGAGAACGGTGTACTCAGATGACTTCACTGACAGCCGTCTCGGTGAAGACCGCAATGGTAAATCCGTGTGGACGCCGGACGGTGCTAGCAAAAACGACGCCAAGATAGACACTTCATTCAAGGGTAAGACAGGCGTTATGAACATCCAGCACAACGGTGGCGCGAGAGCAGATGGTATTGATGTTAGTAAATACAACAGGTGTAGGGCAAAACTGAACTTTATGCTGATGAGATTGCAATCCTCTGATAAAGCATCTGTTGAAATTTGCACTAAGAATAAGTGTAATAGAGTCGCTAGCTTTGGTTGTAAGGAACGAGGACAAGGAGGTATGCAGTGCAAAAAATGGTACTCTGAGACAACTCAGGCTGTCCTTGTAAAGAATGCCGACAATGCTGAAATCAAAGTCATTATGAAAGGTCGAAATAATAAGGCTGATATACATGTGGACTACATTGCACTAGAATGTAGCAAGTGATGATGGTCATATCGTAACTTTTCTCTGAATGCTTTGTTTGGTTGAACCTGTACCTGTATTGCTATTGTATAAAGTAAACTATTAGATGAATTGAATTGAAACAACAGATAAGGTGTCTCTTTGTTAGTCGCTTTAACTCCATGTCAATAGATTTGATATATGTACATACTCTCAGAGTGTGGAAAAAGGATACCGACTCCTGCCGACTCAAAAACAATAGTTCATAATTCATAATGTGTCGTACTAGTACATACATACTGAACTTGCATAATTCCTAGAGCAATGGTACATTCGATAGCACTTATAATGATAGCAGGTTTATGTAGAAGAACAGCGTATGCGACAGCATCTTGTAGGCCTGCTTTTATAACTTTACCGCGACAACAACAAATCTCAGTATCTCAAAATTCGATAACAACAACAACCACTACATCAAGAAAACCAATACTCTGCTACTGTTATCATACAGATTCTTCACATGTTAGCAGATATGAACGAAAGACATCGTTGTTGCAATTATCATCATCTTCATTAATATCAAGAGTTAGTAGCAGCAGGCGGATATCATCACACAATCTTTATAGCTTGCAATCATCATCTTCTTTGACCACTGATCAATCTACAGTCAAGTCTACAATAGACAACAATGTTACAGAAGAAGAGCCATTTACCTGGCCACAATTGATAGATCTATTTCGCTCTTCAAACAACAGTCAAGAAGATGATCATTATGTATCAAGCGATAATACAAACCTAGCTCTGTTCAGACGGTCTGCAGCAGCTCAATATGAATATGAGAAACATAAAAAGTACATTGAGTGTGATTGGAACAGTGCATATGATTACTTGGTGATGGATAAGTTTGGTACGAAGTTTGGATTTGAAAAGGTACTTTGTGAAGAAACAGCAAAGTATAGAGCTTGCCCTTCACTTACTCAGGCATCAAAATACACTATAGACAATCAAATGACTTATTTAAGATTAGTGCTGAATGATTATCCATATGATGTCGCCGAGGGTATTGAACATTGGTGTCTATGGAAGATTGGTGGGAAGAGTCAAACAGAAGGTATATTGAAGAAAGAGTTATCATGGGCTGCAAAAGAATTGCAAAGCTTAAATGCTGACAAGAGTAGTGGAAGCAGGTGTATCATTGGCAAGGATGGGGTATCATCATTCTATGAATTGGATTCGTCAGAAGCAAAACCATCTTCTGTATCAGATATGCTATATTGGGTAAACCCGCCGCATCTTCAGTCAATGCCAGAGATTCATCATGCTCACATGTTGGTTGTTCGTGATGATCAGATAGAAGGTCGTGACGAAGAGGATACCTTACTAGAACCTCCTCCTATTTGATGACAACCAATACATGGGAAAACCATCTATTCAAGGTATTGGCTTATAAACCAATATATAACTTAGGAAGCATTAGTAAATAGAGTATATATAATATTAATTTACGATAGACAGATGACCTCATGACGACATACTTAACAGATATTCAACTTTCCACAACCTCTGTGACCAATATCACTATCCACTATGGCCTTCAACTCCTTCTGTGCCTCAGCCAATGCACGCTTGGCATCAGCCTCCTTCCTCTTGGCTGCAACTATAGCACTAGTCTTCTCTTGTCTCTTTGCCTCTGCTAATTCTCGTTTAGCTGTCATTTTAACACGTTGTAAATCACGTCGGGCCTTAATCTCTTCTCTCGTTGGTTTGTGTCCTAGGTAGTTGGGATCCTCACGCATTTCACCTTCGTGTAGACGATGTCCTTCTGAATCTTTCTCGGATTGGATGACGGCAGCTTCTTGCATGTCTTTCTCCGCTGCTTGTTCCTCCTCGGGAGTGATAACTCCGGCAAACTGATCAACCCTAACAGTTCCACGAAGAGCACGTTCCTATATATTGTAAGAGAAAGATGAGGAAGATGTTCATGAGTGTCACATCCCTCATAGGGGTGTTATTGTTATGAAAGATATATATATATATTTACTTACATCGGCGGAGACTAAAGTGACGCCGAGAGCTAAGGCTAGTTAGAAGTGCTTCATCGTGAGTAGGATTGCAATATATAAGTTGGCTATTGATTGAGATTATGGGAAGTTGTATGTTTATGCATGGTTGCAATGCTATCGTTAATCTATCGTTCTTTGATGTGACACAGAGACATTCAAGAGTCATTGAGAAAGATTACGTGCATAATCTCATCTTGTACATTAAATCATAGTGTACGACCCATCACCCTAAAATCAAAAATACAAATGACGCAGGGCGATCGGCGGTGTTTATAGCGGAACTTTGTAGCCGACATCAACCTAACTCTTCTTCCTTTATTATTAGGGAGGACGGCATCTTTTCTCGGTCTACATTCATTCACGGTGACTCAATATAGCAAGTTGCAATGATAAAATTGCAATGCACAAGATGTGCACAACTTCTTCTTCTCCAATCAATACAACTATTGGCATGCTTTATACTTCTACTAATACAATGTGAAGTACATGGTTTCTCATCAATGAGAGGTGTTGCTCGACACAACCATCATCTATTATACTCGTCTTCAGATGTCGACATCGAAACATCAACTCAAACAACAACAACTACTACTACCAAACATCAAAAACCAAAATGGATGAAGTGTATAAATGCAGTAGTACCACCCCGCATCACGGCATTAAACGAGGCAGTATCACAAACAGCAAATGTATCATTATCAACAGCTAACGAGTTAATAACAATGGGTGCCGTATGGGCAAAGATGGATACATTAACAGATGATGAAGTATTAGAACAATATTATGATAATAATCCATCATCTGCGGCATTAAAGTATGCTGACTTCCCTTCTGGATGGGGTAGTGGTAATGAGAATGATGAATTGTATAATTTACAAAAACAGGGTAATGATGTTACTTCTAACAACAATAATAATGAAGAAGAATCATTGGATGAATATATTGAAAGACAAATGTCATTACGGTATAGAAGGATATTAACCCCATCAACTATAGATCCAGGTACTGATATACGTATATATCCATATCCACGTCGTTTCCCATCATGTTATGACTTCTCAGATCCAAAACGCTTGTTATATGAAGATACTACCTTTATTGTGGTAGATAAACCACCAATGCTTCCCACACAACCGGAACCTAGTAATTATGAAGAGTGTTGTCCAGGATGTGTCAATTTGTTATATGGACCATTTAAAACTATAACTGGTGAGGATGTTAATCGGCCATTGATTTGTCATCGTGTTGATTCATGTGTTGGTGGGTGTGTTGTATTAAGTAAGGATGGGAATGGTCAGAAGGTCTTTAGTGATTTACAAGTGAGTGTATACCATGTTGTTGATGTATTTGCCTGTAGCTATTATTCTCTATACTGATTCTCATCATTATCTTATCTCTCCCTGCATTCGTCATTATCAAAATACACCACAGAGACAACGCAAAATCAAAAAGTTATACCTAGCTGTTACTACAGAACCAGTTCCTCTGGGGATGCATGTACATTGGATGTGGGCATCACTGAATGCTAGAGGTCAACAGGGTGGTACACCATGTCAATTTGTTAGTCATACTCCGCCTGAATCTAGAAAGAAGGCCAAGGTGAGTGTTTGGTATCTTAGTCATGAATGATCGGAGTTTACAGTGACCCCTTGAATCATCTAATATACTATTTGCTGCTCTTTATCAGGCATGGATTCGATGTGTACTAGAAGTAGTCAAGTCAGAACCGATCACAATCTCCCCAAACAATGATCATGGGTATGATCCAGGTACCAAACAACATTATCAATCAACAATTAGATTAGTCACTGGCAGGAAGCATCAAGTTCGTGCACAACTGGCAAGTTTAGGTGCCCCTCTTATACGTGATACATTATATGAACCAATATCAGGTATGACACTTGAAAGTTTAGAAGATGAAGATGCCGAAGAACGAATGGATGAGGCTTTGTCAAGCGTACGAGTTCCGACGGAGGCTATTGGATTGCAGGCTCATGCTATACTCTTTGCCGGTGTAAAAGCAAAGGCTAGGACACCTTGGTGGGGTGATGGAAAAGAAAGAGGAGGAGATGATTTCTATGGACCACCATAGACGCATTGTTAGACTCTCTCTGATTAAGTTTCTATATTTTAGAACCTAGCCTGAATGACTTATCTAAGCAATCAGTATCACAACAATCAAATCTGGAAAACATCACTTTGTGCAAGATTGTCTAGCTGAGCATATTCTTTGTGTTTCAGGGAACAAGTTGCAACACGAAGTACTGCTCAATACAATCCTGGTTCCTTCAACTGACGAGGCCATTATTTCTGGCTTCGTACAATGTCATTCCACAAAGTTATGCATTCTGGCTTCAAAATCATATGAACTGACTGCTTATCCTTCTTCTCTACTATAACTCATCATGACTAGCAGATAGTAAAACTAGTAGTTTGATTCTCTTCTTCAGCCAGTCTTTGAGTTCTTGTTTCATGGAGTTACCCTCCATTCCTCTTAACCTAGCGAGCTGGCTTTCAATCTCTCCTTTACTCTTTACTTTCATCTTTTCCAAGTATGCCAAAGACTTATCATCACAATTGGTACCATCCAGAGCACATAAAGAAGTACCAGCCGCTTCTTCAATATAATCCATCATCATACCAAGATCACCCAACTCATCACACATTGCTTTGTCTGTTTTCTTTTCATATGGTGCTCCTCCTTTACCCGTATCTTTGTTAAAGTATCGAATTGTTGGCCAACCGCCAGTTCCAGGAGAATAATCTCCTCGAATCGGTGCCTCTGATAGATTAATATCAGCAAACTAAACGAATATGCGACATGAGATATGCACATTATAAACATATGATCTGCATATATTATAATACATCAACCCACTTACCACCACATCATTGTTCCCCTCAAACGCCTTTGTGGAATCATTCCACGCAGGCGCTTGCTTTCGTCATCAGCCTATATTGTGGGTTGTTGTTAGACGAATGAGATGTGAGATGCAAATAAGATATGCACAAATCATCGCCACGCAAATACAAGTAAGACGTACCTCATCCCTCACTTGCGATCCACCTAACCATCAAAGTTTTATCGGCAGATAAGGTCTCATCAATTAAGGAATGAAGTTGACTCTCGTCTGATATCTTTGTGACATGATTAAAATGCCCATCTGGATAGATAGCTGAAATTTGTGCGACAAGCCCTAGGATTAGAAGTGCCACCGCACGAGGAGATGGTATACCGATCATTAATGTGTCTATTCTCTATATCAAGTCGCTTGCACTACTACTACCAGTATCGATGTTGATGGCTAAGATTTCAAAAAAATGGACTATTGAGGGGTAAAAAATGTCCTGGATAAATAAGGATACCATAAATTGAAGGGGTATCCTAACTAGGACCCCAAGGTAATTACCCTTGCTTTCTCATTTGCTCTTAGCAACTTTGAGCCGTTGAATCTCTCTCTACTACACCACATAATTTGCAACTCCAACTATCTCTAACCCATATATATATACTATATAATCATGGCATCCGATCAGATTAGACAGATGGTTAATTTCATCCTCCAAGAGGCACATGAAAAGGCCAATGAAATTCGAGTAAAGGTGACTTTGTTTTTTGTATGTTTCGGTGCATGATAATTGTTTGTTGTTGTAATAGGGCGTTGTCTGTAGTGGAGGGATTGCAATAAAAGAGTATATGTTTATATAATTCTATGCTCGGTATTTGATAGCCGTGGTAGTATACGAAACTTGCAAACATATAAGTACACAAGATGTGATCACTTATAATTTTCCCGCCACCACCACCTATTTCTAACCACTTCCAACTCCTTCAATACAATACCTATATACCAATACCACTACAACAACAATAGACTGAGCATGATTTCAACCTTGAGAAACAAACACTCGTCCATGAGGCAAAGTTAGCCGTACAAGATGAATTTACAAAGAAGGAAAAAGATCGTGAAATTCAAGAACGTATCGCCCGTTCAGCCGAGATTGGTTCATGTCGTCAAAAGAAAATGGCATTACGTGATGATTTATTAACATCATTAATGAAGGAGGCCTCATCTAAATGTAAGGTAGTTGCCGATGGGTCCAATTATCCTGCCTTACTTCAAAAATTAATTGTACAGGGATTAATTAAAATTGAAGAATTGGAGGTAGTTGTTTATTGTCGTAAGGAT
>Ga0214480_101196_pt1 | contig 11611 bp, 6 predicted proteins | sample M1_20Mar14CPVII9_3_FD_165042 | JGI IMG/M metagenome (GOLD analysis project Ga0214480, IMG submission 165042) | Marine eukaryotic communities from Monterey Bay, California, United States - M1_20Mar14CPVII9sort6BwellE17 | ecosystem: Environmental > Aquatic > Marine > Unclassified | place: USA...
AATACATACAAGCATATAATAATCTCATAAAACAAACATCATTGTTGTAAATATCAGTAATCAGCCATCTAAAAAATCAAGTACAAGACCTTGGACAAAGATCAAGAATAAGACCTTGGACATCAAAGCGAGCACAAGCCTTATATATTCCTGCACCACTCTGCACCATTATTATTATCCATCACCTATTAAAGTCCAACTTGATACAAATACAATACCAACATTATACACTAATACAGTGCAGCATATTACCATATAGTGCAGCACATATACATCCTACACCGCCGCAATATTGAATTTGTGCATATCTTGTGTTCATTGCAATTCCAATATGCAATTCAACTATGCAGAAGTGCTTGGTGATGATGTGTTAGGGAAGATAGCCTCATTTCTTACCGAGAAGAAGCTACCTGAGAGAAGTTGGATTCAATATAAGTACTACCACAAGATATGCCTTGAACATGAACATGATCGAGAATGGGCAGAAGAACGCGATAGAAAAGCGAATCCGATTACTTTGCAAATGTATGACACCATTATACAGAATACTGAAAAGATCTTTGCCTTCGTAAATCGACCTCCTATTGTTTTCAACAAGGATGATATTGCCAAAGAGCTGATGGAATTGTATGGCGGAGGATGGATATCAGATGCACAATACTTTGCAGTCAAGAAAAGGTGTGGTATAGAAGCTGAAAAACCGATTACTTCTTGGGTCAAGAAGAGGAAGAAGAAGAGAAAGAAGAAGAAGCCAGTAGACGAAGATCACAAGTTTGAAGAAGAACAGTCGGTAATGGAAGAGCCTAGAAAGAGATCTTCATCCGATTCATCGCCTCCAAGTCTCGGTCAGAAGCTTGAAACTGGTTGTATTTGGAGCCATCGACTAAGTAAGCACAGTGGGAAACCAGTTTACGTTTGGGGCCATCGGCTTGGCAAGCGTAATGGCAAGCGCAACAAAAGGTATGTTCTGGTCCACAAACCTTTGAAGGGTACTCCACGCACACACAACTACCGTAGGAAAGATAGGATAAGTAAGCAGAAACGATCAAACTACCACAAGAACAAGGCATCATCTCGGGGTCAGAAGACACCGTTCTATCGACTTAGTATCTCAAAGACAAGAAGAAGATCTCTCAACTTCAAGAGGCGCACCTACAGGAAGGTGTGTAACGTCCTTGCCGCATTAGGGCTTTGGAATAGAGGTGGTAAGGCTAGCAGTCGTAAGAAGTCAAAGCGCACTGTACGACAAGCCCCAGTTGAGCATGAAGCCGTCGATACAAGTCATAAAATTGATACTTCCGAAGTCGATACTTTCTCCTGTACCAGTAGTTCATCCAGTGAAGGAGGCATTCCATATGGGCCATACCCATCGCGTCTCTACTATGAAGAAGAGAATACAAACTTAAATCCCAGAAGATATGGCTTGGATAGAGTTGACAGTAGTGGTGCAAGTGAGGTAAGCTATGCGTATTAATCTTATGTTTATCAATACTCTATCTTCATCTCAGCCTCAATCTTATTTTGTACAACCACAGACTTCAACTTCAGCTCTTGATGTTGATACTCTCTCGTGTTTTGGTAGTTCATCCAGTGAAGAAGAAGAAGAAGAAGTTAGTGATACATCAAGCACAAGCTCGTCAAGTGTAGAAGAATATCCGAAGGTATCCTTCATGATACGGCTATTCTCCGTCAAGATAATCAATGTCACATTCTCTCTATCTCGGACAATTGATGATGTAAGGACTGAGATACAAGCTCAGTTTGGACTAGTTCCATCTCAGTACATCCTAAAGGCAGGGTGTAAGACATTGACCGACGACAATTGCTCACTTTTAGACTACAACATTACGTCAAATCAAACACTTGACATTGTACTTAGAGCAAATCAATGTCTACGTGGTGGTACTGGTGCTGAGGACAACAACTCACATGATAATATAGATGAACGGCTGAAGAAGAAAGTATTCGAACTGGATAGTGAGCATGGGTTGCAGTTGCAGAGAGCGTCAGATGGGGAGCTGGCATTACTCCTTCGAGATAAGTCAGAAGCTGAAAGATTACTTGTTATACAAGCTTTCAAAGTAAAGCAAAGTCAGGGTCGTAAGAAATTTACACGTGATGAGTTGATTAACAACTTTCTCAGGCAAAAGGATGACGGCTTTCCTCTCTTAAAGAGGAGTCTGATGACTAGAGCAGAGAAAGAGGCCGACAGGAGAGCGAATGCGACAGAAGAAGAGACACAATCAAGACAAGAGAAAGATGCTCAGCGGCATGCTCAAGTCAGAACCAATACGAGGACTGTAATTGAAGAGAGCTGGCCGACTTTGAATACCTTTGTTGGTGATACGCCTGGTAAGGACTTCAAGATGGACAACCACACGGAGAGTGTTGAGGCAGCAGAGTGTTTATTAGAACTGAACAGTGGTGATTGGCTTTCTTGGGAGTCAGAGTACTTGATTGCATATATACATGTGATGTCGAGATTGGAAGAGGCATGTAAATGCAAGCTGAATAGCTTGTTAGAATTGAGCATACGAAGACATTCAACTCTCCTCAAGACGGTTTATCAATATGTCTTTGATGAAGATGATATGTCAGAAGTGTACAAATGGCAGAGTCAGAAAGAAGAAAGACAGTTGAGGAAAGACGAAGAAGCTGTACTTGAGTGGTTTGCCACGAATGACTCAATCTCAATCGATGACTGTAGTGCCAAGGTATGTATACCATGGATGGAGTCTATAGTTGGTATTCGAGTGTCTATACCCGAGTATTGGTTTCGAATTGGAAATAAACCATATAGCAGGAGTGAGAAACCCTGGCCAGGCAAGATAGACCGCATTGATTACACTGCAAAAGATAAACGTTACTTCATTTACAAGTGTGATGACGATGGAAAAGACTATCCAATGATATATGAAGATGTATATTCATACCAGGATGACTTCTCTCGATGTACTCTACAAAGAGAACCACCTCATATTGATAATGAATTCAACATGAGATGTGATCAAACAATGCAAGAGCTGCAAAAGCTAGACGGTAAGGCCATCTACTATTGCAAATGTTTTGCTTGTTGTTTGTATCATGTCTTTGCTAATGCATTATCTTTGCCTATGCTATGCTTTACAACAACTAGCCCAACTAACATCGAGGTATGTGTGAGATTCGGATACCATTTGTATCATATTAAATTCTATCTTGTCTCACATAATATATCTTTCCCAACACCTACATAGTGCGGCTGATAATGCAAAAAGGTCCGAGATACTACACAAGTATGCGGTGGATGAAGTGAGGGTTGACATTCGGTCACAAAAGTTGACACCCGACCGTGAGAAGAGGCTGATATCCAAGTTTCTCCAGGCTCAAGGACGTGGTTGGTCTTGTGGTGAGAAGATATGTTTTACATCAGACGATGATAATGCTCAAGAGACAGTTGATGCACCACTAATGACCTGTGCATGCTGTGGACATAGAAACATGGACACTTCGGAGTTCAAGCGAACTTATGAAGAAGTTGATGTATCTGAGATCAACGAGTTGAGATTGAGAGAAGGTGACAACGATGAAGATATTGAAGATGCCGAAGACAGTGATGATACCGATGCCAATGGAGGTCTTGAAGGTCCAAGAAGTAAGAGGACGCAAGGCTACCATAGACAATTGATGGAGAGAGAGCCGTTATCAATTCCATATAATGACAACGGAGATACAAAGAAGGTCGAGTTGTGGAGATTGCGCTCTGTTTGGCCTGCCAAGAAGCCTGATGAACTTGCTGAAGAGAAGGACAACCTCCCTGACTACATGTTTGACAATGAAGGTAATCCTGTATACTACAATCTTCACCCCGAGTTTGTTCGAGAGAAGGTATCAGCAGAGTCTGTGAAGAGTTACAGTGCAACAATATGCTCAAATTGCAAGTCAAGCTTGAACAACAAACGGACTCCTTGGAGATCGATTGTTTCCGGGGTGGACTTTGGAGATGCCAGGAGACTTGGACTCGAGCCGTTGACTGAACGTGAGCGTCAAATCATCTCGAAGGTTCGACACTACTTGTATGTTATCAAAATAGAGAGCAATACTGCTGATGGAAGATTGATTGAGCGAGGCCAGTCAAAGCTGAAAGGCCATGGAATCTTTTTTGCCGATGATAGCACACGACTTGTATCTGATCTTCTCTCTCTAGAGAGCATCAATGGAGATGTATCTCTCCAGTTAGTGGGGCCCGAGGGAGAGTATGATTCTTTAGCCAAAAAGGTATTAGGCTCGGCTAATGTAGAGGGTCGAGGTTGGGTTATATATCAATGGCTGAAGGTGTTACAGGAAGTTAATGATCATTACAAATACGATGACAAGCTGCCCGAATACGATGAAGTCAAGGCAAGATTAAAGACGGCCAACGAAGCTCTTATCAAGGACGCAGAATGTGTCAACGACGAGAGTGTAGCAAGGGAGATCCAGATTCGCAAGGACGATGCTAGGCATATCAGAACTACTGGGGTTGGTGAAGTAGAGGTTGATGTGGGTAATAATAGTGATGATGATTTCCCCCTCAAGTGTTCATTAATAATGTCAAATGCTAAGAATGAACGTGGTTCGGACGCAGATCGTGAATATCTTGTAAATGCAGCAGAGGCCCTGGGCAATCCAGATAAGAAGTCGCACATGACAAGACGAGAGAAGTACCCTCGCAATGACTACGAACACGGAGAAGAAAATTTGGTCATGATAGCTCCAGACACATTTATATTTGGTAAAGCCTATGGCAACAAAGGTCCGACACTTAGTAAGTATGAGATTGAACATCTCCTCATGCAGTATACAACAAATGCAGGATCCAATCGTTTTCTGCTCTGCCAACTATTTGAGTCAAATTGGAGACATGGAGTGATTGGTAATATGCATGCCAAAGTGTCATCAGATCCGATTGAGTTTGAGAAGGTTGCGAAAGAGTTTGCATCTGAGGGATTCCAAGCCAGGCTCCGAGTAGCTGTAAAGGATCCAGATGGACCTGATGCCAAGTATGTACTGAGTAGGCTTGTGCCTTATATGACATTTGGTGGTAGAAAGTCCGTGTTTGGAGCACTTGAAAGAAACCAAACGGCAGGCGAGATACTTGCAATGAATCGTCACCAGGGGTGTGGCCATAGCTTCCTAACATTTGGCATTGATGATATCAACCATCCTAATTCAATAAGGTTTGCTCTTCCAAGTTCGAATAACAATACCTTCCCGGCTGTAGTTTCATCCGCTTCTCAAGTTGAAATGGAGAGAGGTATTAAACTCATGGAGGGTGAGGGTAGTATACCAATCCCACAAAGTTACAAAGAGCGAACGAAGCTCATGAATAACAACCCAGTTGGAGCTGCGATGTCGTTCAAAAATATGGTACATGATATCATGAGCATTCTTGTTGGTATCAAGCCATCAAATCATAGTGGAGACAATAACAGAACAACAAAGACAGTGTTCATATCTCCTGATACCTTTATTGGTATGATTGGGACGTCTCGAGCATTCATTGGTAAGACAGAGACTACTGGTAGTGGATCGCTCCATTTTCATGTCATCATTTGGGGAGGACTATCAGCAGAGTTACTTGAATCTGTTGCCGACATACCCGAATTATGCAAGGAGGTTGCTTCGGTATTAGACTCACAATTTAGTGCTAAACTTGATAGGTCTGATCATATCAAAGATTTGGTACATAAGACTATCCCAACAGTCAAGGGCTTAATGAAGACTCGTGCTTCCGCTAATGCCAAGTCGGTGGCTTTAGATACTTCAGCTCAGGATACCTCAGATAAGGATACATCGGATGTTAGAGGTAATACTTCGGATATCAATGGCAGTAACGGTAGTGATAATGATTCCGATGTGCATATGGAAGGCGTATCACATCCTGCGTCTGAGCCTCAAACTCAAGATACCCCATCTTTAGCTAACTCAGTTCAGGATACCTCAAATGCTTCACGAGATACCTCGAATGAGATGGAGTCTACTGACAAGGGAAGTGATATGGCATCATTGCATACGAGTCCAACAAAAGGTGAGTGTTCTATCCTGTGTTTAAAGTTGTTACTTCTTGAACTATTGCTTACATTTATCTTGTATAGTGAGTGAGTTGGAACTTGAGACTCCTCCTGCAACAACTCTTCATTCCTCACCGGAAGAAGAAGCCGATGATATAGTTGGACCGCCTAACATCAAACGGCAAGTACCGGCATCGACAAGTCATGATATGAGTATCCCTGGGGCATTTGTAGAGCATGCCAAGAAACTGAAACGTTGTCAAGATGAGAATTGCGATGGAGAGTGCAACCAAGATGCCCAGGATACCGTAGTGATGAGTCAACAATATCCGGGTATCAATATTGGAACTCTTACAAAGCCAATTATTTCATCAAGGGATGCTCGGAAAAGAAAAGGTGGTTATTCCATTAGTGATACGACTGAGACTGTCTATAGTTCAAGGCCCTCAGCACAAGCAATGAGACTTCCTCCAGATCCCACTAAAGACAGAAAGCTCTTCAATACACATGTTGTAATAACAATATGCCAATGTGGTATACACAACCATACATTTACATGCAAAAAGCCTCCAAACGGATGGGAAGGATGTAGGCTATGCTTACCAAGAGCTCCAAGTGATGGAACAAAACCTATAGAGCTTAGGCTTGAGATTAAACCAGACGGATCTGAGCAATGGGATCAAATCATGAACGAGGACGAGATACAAGCCGATGGATCTACCAAAACCACCGTAGAGAATTATATTGAGCCATATGATCCCGAAGTTCATATTACGAAAGAAAATCTATCTCCTTTGCCATCTGGCAGCAGTCGGACTATCGTTTGGGAGCTAGATAGGCCAAGGTTGGAGCCTTTACCTGAGCTTGATGACGATATGACCCAAGATCAAATCATCTTTATCTTGTTGAATGAAATGATAGGCAAATCAATCGACAATGAGACTCATTTTGAAGAGGGCGGTCAGCATATATCATTAGATCAAGTTGATATGCACCAGTTCCATGACCAAGATAAGAACAATCTCTTCTATGCCTTGTTGCTTGGCTTGATAGAGTCATCTCAGCTTAAACCTGGTAAAAAGTCAGTTCAGGAGCTAAGACGAGAGCTCATGCATCATTTAAGAGAGTCAATACGCGATGATAAGACTCTTGAGGAACACATATCTCGGGTGCTTGAGGTGTCTGATAAAAGTATTGAAGATAAACTTGAATTGTACTCTCAGCTCATGATGAATGTTAAAGGCGATGATTGCTATGAAGGTGGAGCCTTGGAAGTCAAACTCTTCGCTCAGTTGATGGATGTGAATGTTGCAGTATATGACAAAGAAGATGACAATTTGACTCGAGTCGAATACTTTGCTTCAAAAGAAGATGATCGACCAACAATTCATTTACTTCGTACACCAACAAAAGTTCAACACAGATCTAGACCTCGTCTTCTCAATCCACCCGAATACAATTACAAGCTCTTCACTTCTAAGTTAAAAGGCAACACGGACAAGTTGCAGATGCTTGATCTTAAACATTTGAAGGTGTTATATGGCATGATTTCAAAGGCTCTTCCCGAGAGAAATGGATTGGTTGTTGACTTTAACCCTATGCTTACTTCTCTCATTGGCAGTAATAGCAACTTCTTGCATCTTGGTTCGACAGAGTCAAGTAAGGCAGCTCTGTTTTACATTGGTCCATATATCAATAAGGACGGGGTTAAGATTGCCGATGTTCTACCAATACTGATGAAGGCTCAAGAAGATGCCATGAACTTCCCTAGTGTGGCCGATGACTCGGGAACAACTAAGAGGCATGCTCAACATGTATTCACACGAGCTATCAACAAGATGAATAGCCTAATGGAAGTCAGTGATACTCAAATTGCAGTTGGTCTTTTGGGGATGGGTGCAAGCCTAAGTTCAGATTCATTTGTGGCTTGTGATACTATAGCATATCAAAAGCATGTAAATGCCGAGCTTGACCAAACCAGAGGATATAGTCTTCATAAAGCCTTGGATGATGAAGGCTCCAATGAAGAGAACGAGTACTATGATGAGACTGACATTATCTTTGGGAATGAAGAAGAAGAAGAAGAAGAAGAAGAAGAAGATAGAGATACTGAAGATAACTCCGACGAGGAAGATGCAAGTCGAGCTGATGGTAGCTCTTTGGATTTGATGGAGTGTGATGATGCTAATCAAGGAGGTAACTTGGAGGAAGAGGAGAATGATGAAGACGATGAAGATTTTAGGCACTTCAATGCCTCTTTTGGAGCTGCTCGTTACTACAAGATGAATGACGGCACGAAGCAACCTGTGTCATATGCAGTCCTCTACCGATATCGTGGTAAAGAGTTAAAACATCTGAGTAGATATACATACAATGCTATTGTCAGTGTTGTCGAGACTTCTTCTGCGGGAGATAATGATGCAAGTTGTGGCAGAAAGAAGAGCAGAGTATTTCCATTTGGAGAGGGCCTTGGTATGGAGAACAATTATCATCAAGTATTGAGATTGAAGCAACGTATCCCTAAATTTACAAAATCACCTCCAGCTCCTCCAAAGAAGAGGCCTCCGCCAGAATTAGACGACTCTGATGAAGGATGTGAAGATCAACGGAAGATGTATGAAGGAGATCTTGTAGATTGGACGAAGAAAGCTAATAAATTTGCTCACTTCTATCTGACAATGTTTCGTCCCGAAACTGAACTCTACGAGAAGGGTCAAATCAATACCTACAAATACGACTATGAGGCATTTGTTAAGTTCTACAATCAGTTGCATTGCAGTCGTACTGTTATTGATAGGCTTAGATTACGTCGAATTAACAGGGTTGTACACAGTTTGAGAGTCGACAGAGGTAGGAAAGAGATGCTTGCAAGATTCCGTGGCCGCAATAGAACTATATGGTCAGCTGCTGATAAGCAGGCAGCAAAAGAATATTATGGTAATCTCAAGGCCTTGAAGAATGGCAACGACGGTATGGACTACATATCAGACGTGGCACAAAACTTCTTGAATTCTCAGCAAATAACAGATGCTGGGAAACATCTAGGCCATAGCAGTGCAATTATGAGCACGCTGAAAGACTTGGCTAAGACAGCAAACTCTTCCAATCGCAGTGGATCGTCAGGGACGAAGTCAAGACTGGCCAATGTCACTACTCTGCCATTTGATTCAGCCCTAGATGAGTCTAAGAGACGACCTCGTGTTACGTGTGACAAAGATTATGACGACAACAGGGTACAACAACCGAGCAAGTACCGCACCAATCCAAATATGAAGAAGAAAGTTGATGACTTCATCAAGAGCCAGAATTTATCATCAGATAAAGATATTGTGGTTAAGCTGGCTTGTGATCATTTTGAAGCCATTCGATCGGGTGAAGCAGAAAGTCCAGACTATAAACCCCCTATCTTATTCGTCAGTGGAAAGCCAGGCAATGGCAAGTCAAAGATAATCCAGGCATTAGATGGAGTTGTTGACATAATGAAGGTTGGCAGTCAAATGAAGTGTGCCTACATGGGATCAGCAGCCGTCAATATAGGTGGCTCAACTTTCATCAAGTCGTGGAGTGTTCCAATCTTTAAAAAGGGTGATAAGTTGAAGATAGGTACTTGGAACCCAAACAAGCTTCAGGCCCTCAAAAGGATTCTTGGGCATGACATTTATAGTATGTGTGATATTGTGATAGACGAAGTATCAACTCTTCAGCCTTATATGTTGGCAACCCTCAATGCCCGATTGCAGGAGATGTATGGGAACAGCAAACTCTTCGGTGGTCGTATGGTCATAATCGTAGGAGACTTTGACCAGAAACCACCAACTGCAGGTGGCAAGGGTGGCACTCTACCAGGAGTAGTAATGCAATATATCGAAGAGGAGGGCAAGCCTATGACTTGGAAGACAACCGAGAAGCTCAGCCCAACTCAAATGGGTGGCTTTCTTTTTTCAAAGTTTCGATATATTAAACTGACAAGTCAACACAGATCTGGCGATCCTGAACATATGGAAGTCTTAAACAAGATGAGCCAAACGGGTGTTGGGCCCACCGTCCAAGACTTGAAGAGCACTTATAAGAAATTGTCAGCCGAGGACTTGGCCAACGATGACTTTCGTTTTGCGACTACTATTGTCACTGGTAATGCCGAGAGAAGAGAGATCAATGCATGGCAATCCAAACGATGGGCAGAGTATCATGGTATAAACACTGTTAGATGGTCTCGAGCTAGAGAAGACGGGAAGTGGATTGGAAGGCCTACAAATCAAGAGTCTATTGCTCATGCCATGCAAAATGCTTGCTTTTGGGAGTACTTTCCACCGAATGCAGAGGGATACCTCACCAAGTACGGTATTAATGCAGCCGAGGGATTGGCAAATGGAACTAAGATAAAGTACCACTCACTATCGTTTGAAGACAAAGATCAAAGAAGGCGATTCGATATGCTTCTTCGTCAAGCTAAACCGGGTGATATTATTGACCTTGACTTTCCTCCAACAGCTATCAATGTTGAGCTGTTTGCAGATTTTGATGGTGATTCAACTTCCGATGCAGCGAAGAAGAAACGGGAGAGGAAAGAATGGCTCGATGGAGGCAAGGGCAGTATCACCAAGGGACGTGTTGTAATTCCGATCTCTCTCAAAGATGGGAAGAAAGGCATCCAATTCGATACAAACTATATTCCGGGCTGTACTGATTTAGACTCGAATCACTATTATCATGACTCTATGGTCAGTATAAAAGATCACTTCCCGATTGAGCCAGCTTTCAGCATAACAGTCGACAAAGCTCAGGTATGTTTAGTGTGGTGTGCTTATTTTAATACCCTACTTGTACACTTCTCTGACTTGGCTCTAACTGATTGTATTTCTTTAGGGGAAGACCATCCATCGAATAGTCCTCTCTATCTCGGAACATAAGTATCATCTCAATAAGATCAAATGGGAAGACTTATATGTGGCATTGTCAAGGGTACGGATGGGAGATCACATGAGACTTATGATCAATGGAGGGGATTGGAATACAGTGGCTTATATATCCAAGCTGCTACGAAATGAATATACGGACTGGTTTTTCCGTGGGTATGAAGATCATCCAAGTAAAGATGGTAGTAAAGTGTGGAACTATAATCTTGCAAGGAAGAATGCTGGGCTTGATGGGAAAAGGAAGATTGCCTCGTCCAAGAAGAAGAAGAGTACCCCAAGAAAGAAGGCAAGAAAGAAGAGATAGGACATTCGTGTGTATGTTGTAAAGTAGAATCTATGTTTATGCTCTACCCTCTTGTTGTATTGAATCTCAGTCATCACTCTCAGGACCAGGCTTATTGTATATAATAATCACTATTGCTAGCACATACACATAACGGCGGCAAAACAAACCTTCAATACTATTGCAATAATATTATAGGCATCGAATCACAAGCCAATAGTCTATGAAAACTGCTGCCGCAACGGCCCTACGTTTACTATTAGTATCATAAAATTTTGCACTCAAAGATTCTAATTATCAATAGGCATTTGATAAAAAGAGATCCTTTATTTATTCATTTTGTTAGCAAACATTGATTGAGATATTCAATGATGTCAGAG
>Ga0214480_101198_pt1 | contig 11587 bp, 8 predicted proteins | sample M1_20Mar14CPVII9_3_FD_165042 | JGI IMG/M metagenome (GOLD analysis project Ga0214480, IMG submission 165042) | Marine eukaryotic communities from Monterey Bay, California, United States - M1_20Mar14CPVII9sort6BwellE17 | ecosystem: Environmental > Aquatic > Marine > Unclassified | place: USA...
ATTGGATACTATCAGAATTATTAACAACATTTGCATATGAGGATAGACTTGTTTCGATATCACTTATACCGCAGGGTCCTCCGTTATCTGATGGTGGTATCTTTCGTCTATGTGCATCAAATTATGAAGGAGGAGATATTAACCATTATAATGAAAAGATTGTGTTGTGGGATAGAAAGATTAATGGTCGGTTTCCAGAATCTAAGGAGGTGAAGCAACTAGTTCGGGATGTTTGCAATCCAGATATAGATTTGGGACATAGTGATGTGGCCAAGGAAGATAATAACATTGCAAACTCTATAGAAAAAGAAGACGATTGTATTGAATGCAAAGAAGAACAAGAAAATGAGCAAAAGTCGATACATAGGAGTGCTACTACGGCAGAAGATCAAACTAATGGTACCCAACAACAACAACAACATCAGATACCAAATGCATTCTACGCACGAAATCAAATTTTAATTGAGTATTCCGTCGGGAGTAGTATAGAATCACCAGATAATGGATTGTACCAAGCTACATATTATGTTAATGAAATACTTAGTATGATATACGAGAGAAATGTTTGGCAGAAGAAGAAGCAACAGCAGCAGCAAGAGGAGAGTAATGACGACAACGACGATGATGATGCTATTCCTGCTGCGGTTAATAAGGTGATAGTTGTCCCCAATCGAAGAGAAAGTGGTATACTGAGAATAAAACTTAATGACGACAGGGTCCTCTATGACCAATTGTCAGATGATTCTGACATGTCATCAATAATGAGTGGACGACATTTACGTGATATTGTAAGTACAGCAATAGCAGATAGTGAAGATGATAGTAATGAAATGGTGTTTGAAATGATGAATGATGATGAAGCAGAGGAGGCAAGGAAGTACTTTGGCGTATTCTAGTTCTTATGACAAGTATGTTAGCCCATAACTGAACAAGCTGACGTCTCTTCTCTCCAACTTGTGTGTACACATTATAACCTATGGTAATAAATCAACTAACTAACTCAGCCAGTATCCTTGGAGGCAAGCACATGTCAGCAGCAACAAACAACTTCTTCAAAAGTATCGTCAGTATGTCCATGCCTAGATATATCTTTTTGTGTTAGAATATATGGTAACCAACATCTTCATACCTATTTTCTGATCAGGGATATCAATGTAATTGCAATAGAGCTCGATTTAGAATTAGGGCAACAACAGAGGATGGATGATACTATTAGAAGTAGTAATGAGAGTGCAGCTATAAAGCAAGAAGAAGATGATCATGATACCGATGAAGAAGTTGAACATCTCTTTCGTGATGATACATGGAATGCAAAGTTAGAAAGAAAGAGACAAAGATTAGCAAAACCATTCATCATGTGTACTAGCAGAAAACTACCACCAAAAGTATATCAGCCATCATCATTACTTGATTTAACAACACAAATGGTTGCTTCTAACATCGAGAAGTATCCACCGGGTGCATTGGGCATATTATCTGAGTATCAATGGGATAATATAGTAAGGGCACGAGTTGCAAACAAGGGCTTTAATAGTAACTTGCATGCAGCAGCAGCAACAATCAATAGTACTGTAGATGGTTCTAACAAAGATAAGTTAATGGGAGGTAGTGGGTGGACTAAAGTTAAAACATCATTTGCATTAGATACTCAATCTGGTAAGAAACAGTTACCTGCATTATCCGAAAAGGTATTGCAATCAATAGAACAACATCCCAATAATGTGCATATATCAAAATCAAAGTTGGCAGATGAATTATTATGGAAGGAGATTGTCGATTATAAATTTAACGGGATTATCAATAGACCAACGTCGCTACAGATACCAAGAGATTTATTAATTGAAAGACTGAACGGTTGGAGTGTTAAGTTATTGGAGATTGTATCACCTCCAAAAGAAGAGACAGATGAATCTCGTTCATTACAAGTCATATCTTCAAATAGACGAACACATCAATTACCAATCATACTGCAATCTTTAAAGAATGTTCCAATGGATGTTACATTACTAACTGATACGAATATAGGAAAGAGTGTAAGTAAGGCAGCCAAGGTTATGAGGAAGTTGTGGAAGAAGGTAAAGAATTTATCAGATTCCGAGAAAGAAGTGAACCTTTTAGGATATTCCTTTTTCTGGAGACCAATGAGTGAACAGAATGGGAACAAGATTGAAGTACATACTATATCACAGTTAGAGTTCTTACAAAAAATTATAGAAGATTGGAAGAATATGGCTGCTGACAATGGTGTTGAAGTGGCTTCCAAATCATCAGCTTCCTCTCCAAAGAAGAAGCAAAAGATTAATGACAATCAAATGCATGCCTCCTGGTCTTCCAATGGAGGTACAAAGAGTACTACTATCCCTATTGCAACATGTGGAAAAGATAAGAAAATTTCCATGAAGCAGCATCAGATAGATATGAAACTCCTTAACGAATCCCCAGATTGGAGAAGTTTATACCAATCCCTGTGTAAGCGGGAGGAAATGCTAAAGAAGTCACACGGAGATAGAGTACGGACTATTAGAGATAATCTAAAGAAGGACCGTCCCACAGTTGGCAAGGTCGTACTCAAAAAAGCGGTGGGAAGGGTAAGAGGGGGTGATAGTAGTGGTATGACGACGGATCAGCAACACCATACCGAGAGTACCGCCGCCTCCGGCCCGAGCTCACTATCAAGCAGGGCGGAGAAGAGAGAGGCAATCCTATCCAAAAGCCTTGGCCATAGAGCCCGACAACAGCAGTTATCAAGGAACGCATCCGTCTTTGCCAGTAGTGGGAAAATCTCACAGCTTAAAAGTGAAACAAAAGTGGCAGCATCATGGCAGAAGTCATCCCATCACAATCGGCATGCCTCATTTGGAGCGTCTGTTGCTCGTAAAGGTATCGATACTGTCGGTAGTATTCGGGCAGAGATGAGACAAGGTCAAGTACACGTTAAGTTACAGAATGGCAAGTCTATGAACCTGCCTTCCTCAAGTGCTGTGGGATTAGCCAAGTCTGTCGGTGCATACTCATCATTACAACAGAAACAGAAGGTAAAACAGGGTGTATTCTCATCAATAGAACAGAAGAAGAGGGATTCGACTAGATTCAATGGTATGGGAAATAGGAAAAGATAGATAGGTATTGTTGTAAAATAGTTTGTTTAGTAGATTGAACATTTACCAACCAATGATGATTGTAATTAGGTCTTGTTCCAACAAACTTTGTAAATTGCTCAAATATCATTTCAGTATGAAATCCCCCAATCCCAAGGTGCACTTCAGCCACCCCATCTCTCAATCATATCCCCAAAACATATAGAAATGTGTAAGTAATCGCACCACATCTTATATATAGAAATGGTTACACAGTCTAATGTCATCGCCACCTACGACGCTTCAACTGCTTCGGTCGTCTTTGCCCCCTCCTGGAAATCATTTTTGATATTGAAGATGTTCCTAATCTCCTCTGCCGATTTACCCTTTAATAACAAACAAATAAGATATTAAATAAGACATATGATGTGTTCAAAATTGTGCACACGTCTTATACATACCTTGATCATAACCGATACAGCCAAACAAGTTAAATCCAACAAAGATTTAATATCCATAAAGTTTGCAGCCGTAACCAACTCAAATAATAACGCCTGATCAACATCCACAAACTCGGCATACCACTTTTGTACAATTTCTTCAATCTCGTTTGATTTTAGTGGCGTGGTAATGGCAGTCACTGTATGTAATATAATGATTAGAACCATAAACGCCAATAAACAATAAAATATACATACATAACACTTAATGTAATACTCACTAGCCTCCGTATTCTTGTAATAGGTACAATATTCAATAACCTTTGCCAAAACAGTAGCCTTGACGTTAGGCAACGGAATTTCAGTAACATTATCCTCCTCATCATCATCTTCCATTTCCTCACCTAATGTAGTAACTACTAAATTTGATAATTTGGCAATATCGGTTGGTACCTCGAAGGTATCACCTTCTTTACTGACCTGTATATATTTATATATACATATATTGTATACATATATTGTTTAGTTATATGAGAGGATATTAAGTGTGAGTGGTTGTATTTGCAAAAGATATAAATACGCTGAATATAAACCAAATCACCACCATCAATACCAGGAAGTATGAGTGGCTGTGTTTTGCAAAAGATACAAAAGATATAAATACGACGATACAAAACCAAACCACCAATATGAAGCTTACCAACTTGACAGTACTGTGGGCGTCGTCCGTATCCATATTTGGTTATATTGAGGACAAAGAAGCAGAGAGTATTGTAAGCAAGGCGGCAATTTGTTACTCCAATAAGTCGGGATTCAGAAAGGTATTTTAGCGATTGAACGATCTTCTAGACTTAAAAGGAGAGGTCTATCTAAATACTCTAAAAGATCTGCAGATGAGATAATTGAGAGGAGAAACACGTTAGAGGAAAGGTGGTAAGTTGTTTATCACCATAAGCTTTGTGGGATTATGGAGAAGAGGGACACTGGATCTGCAGCAGAGATATTAAAAGGAGTAACAGGTTAGAGAAAAGAGTAGTAAGGAGGTGAGTTGTTTATCGTCCAAAGCTATGTGGGTTTATGGGGAAGAGGGGCGGTAGAATAATATATGTTCAGTCTTTGGAATCTCGTCGCATGCCATGCTTCCATGCTTTATTTTGATCTGGATACGTAATATGTATTGCTTATGTGCATTTTACTAATCTTTCATTTTGTTTCATTGCCGTGCAGCAGACCTTACATGCAATAATAAGACAATTAATAAAGAGAATAAGTAATTACCAAGTATACCCGCACAACAAACAAAAAGAAAGAATTAGTATACCCGCACCAACCAAAGAAAACAGAATATATTACCGAATAAGATGAATCAACAAGTTAATAATAATCAGTCAGTACTGCCTCGACGTTCAAGACGTCTTGCTACAAATTTACCTGCATCTCATTGGATTGGTTTGGGTTATTCAGAAGATGATGCTCAGTCGATGGAAGAATTACAGAATGATATGAAGAAATATTGTGATAATAGTGGTGATGCTGATATCATTTTACGGGGGAGGGGTGAAGGTACGCCGCTCCCTTATCATGATATGATACTTCCTCATTGGAAAAAGTTAGCCAAAGCATTGAAAGGACGTACCAATGTGGAATTTCTTATCACTGGTATTTCCCTGCCTATATCGGTATTAGACGTTATGTTTCCAGCAGTACAAATGATGAATTTGCAAACTCTTCAGTTATTAGGTGTTGACATGGGCAATACGGGATTGCTACGTCTAGCAGCTTTCCTTGGAGATTCGAGTTTATCTGGAATAGCCTTAGGTTGGGATGCAATTGATGAATCAGTTGCTAAGCCCTTGGCAGATGCATTAAAGAACCATCCTACTCTTGAAAGGATTGGATTTGCTAGGTGTGAACTACACAACGTGGCTGTTCTTAAGATGATTCTCGAGGGTTGTAAAACAATGAAACTTCTGGCAATTTGCATGGAGGATTTAAAGTCTGATTCTATTGATGTCTTGGCCGACTTTATAAGCAGCAATCATCTATTGCGTAGCATTAATTTGTGTGACAATAACATAAAAGATAGTGATGCTGCTCAATTGGCGACCGCGTTAAAGAATAACACAAATATGCATGGGTTGCACCTGTATGATAACGATATTACAGAGGATGGGGAGAGTTGTCTACGAAAAGTACTGTTTGATCCAACAAGTATTGATACGATTGTTCAGTCTAATCATCGATGTAGGGTGTATACATATAATAATGACGACCGTGATAATTCCATTATAGCCCATCGGCCTCCGCTAGAAAAGGAAATCTTGAGAATAAATAAAGAGGAATATACAATTGGACAGAAGATTAGGAAGAAAATTGTACTTGCATTATGTGGACCGAATAGGGAACTCTTTGATCTTGCTTTTCTAAATGGTTTACCTCTTCAATTGATGCCTCGTATGCTAGAGTTGATTCAGGAATATGGCCGGACTAAAACTGAGGCGTTTCGATTCATGCTGCCTGACGGAAGGGAGGATGAGGTTTTGGAAGCGATTGACAGGTATATTGGTCCTTGGCCAAGTAGTAAAGAGTTGGAAAAAGACGCCTTATCTAGGCTCTATCATACACTCAGGGGATGGGAGTTACCTTCGCTGTTTGTCAACTTGAACAACGCACCTGCTAATGTAAGTACTGGAAAGAGGAAGAGGAGGAAGACCCGTCGTTATTGAGCCTTGCCTTCCACAGATTGGATCTGTTGGAAGGGATTTCTATACGAAAGGAAAGGCGGCTTTAGTTTAGTTTAGTGTGTAGCTTATAGATTGTGTAGTGGATCTTCATAGTTCCTTTCTATTGCTATAACTTTATACTTATACTATCAAAGATAGTACTCTTCTATACATTTATATAAAGCATCTTCTCAAGCCCTCGCCTCCCCTCTAACAAATCATTTACTCAATCTTCATTATAAGCTTACCAGTATGTGCACCTTTGGCCTGGGCAGTAAGCATATCCATAGCACCCTGTTCGATAAATGGATAAGCAGGTTCAACCAATGGTATCTTTAGTGTACCCTCTGCAAGTCCTTTGGCAATTGTGTCCTGTGCAGAGGGTTTGTTGCAAAGACAGTAGAATGCTGCATACTTGCGAGGAGGATGACCATTCGGATCGAAACCCACATCAAATGAAGCAATGGTAACAAAGCTTCCATCTAGCTTTAATACGTTTGAGGAGTGTTCCCAAGCCTTTTCTTCTCTTGTGGTATCAAAGGGTATCAATCACTGCATCAAAGTCGGTCAAATTCATATCCCACCATTTCTCTTCACGATAATTGATAATTGTAATATCTTTACCCAAACTTTGAACAAATTCTGTATTTCTTGGTGATGACGTAGTGTATACATTAGCCCCAGATTGTAAAGTAAGTTGTACAGCAATCATTCCCACGGATGTCGGGCCGCCAAGAACGAGAACTTTATCACCCTTCTTAACATTAGCACATTCGAATGTAATTTGATGAGCTGTAGTACCAACTAATGATGAAGCGGCGGCAGCCTCATGTGACAATCCATCTGGCTTAACACTTAACCGAGATGTGGGTACTGCAACGTATTGGGCGAATGGTTTGTCATCTTCATCGTGCTTGCCTTGTCCCCATTGAACACCAAAGACATTCGTTCCAATCGGGAATTGAGAAGCATCGGCGGCGTCATCAATTTCATGGATTGTACCGCTAAAGTCATATCCTAATACGTGAATGGTAGTGGCATGGCCCATCCCGCACCCTTTAAATAACCACCAAGGACCTAATGAGAGGTAGTAGATTATATCATGTAGATGAATTAGTAAAGTTATGATCACATGATGTGCACACATTTATCAATCTCATAATGAACAAGTATACATACCTTAAAATCGATTGGGTTGGATCACAAGTACAAGCAACAACTTTTACAATTGCAATTCCTGGTGTTGGGGATAGGAACTTCTTCCATATTGAGTCATTATTCTGTGAGGAGGATAAAAAATAGTGAGGAGGAGGATTTGGTGTGTTATCATCCTTACAATTTGGAGTTAGGCCTATGGCGGCCGGCGGTGGCGCATTATTCACATCAACTGCTTTGCAAAAGATATCAAATGAGTTGACTAAAATAATAATTTTGGCGAATAACGATCAAGTTGCTAAAATAAAGTACTATGCTACGCTTTGTAGCTCGATAGTGGTGTTAGTTGATATAATATCGACGACGGATGAGTTATAATAATGGCTGTCAATATATTTTCACCGACGGCCGATGGCGTGAGTATTTTGGTTCTACTCTTTGTATGTTGAAGAAGTTACTTTTTTACAATGAAAGCTGACTCCGTCCTTCTCTCTTTGTTGCAATATACTGAACAGATCCTCGTGGCTCTACTCGCTCCATTCTTCATGTCACTTGGATTCTTCATTTGGGATCATAGATGGACCTCGTCTCGAGGTTCGGCATTTGCTTTAAACAGTAAGTTTAGTAAATGTATATTCTGTGCACATCTTATGTACAAAATTCTATTTTGTATCATCATCTTCATAACACTCATCGGTATTATTTATCTCAATATCATAGTGTACAAATGTAATGTTGCATCAATAGGCTTTATAATAATGTGTTTAGTACGGGGATTTGCAATTCCTCCATCGTCAGACAATATAGAAGAAGAGGAGTCCGTCTTTACTACACAAAATGTTGGGTTTCTAATATTATCTTCCACACTCGGTATTATCATTGGGGATGTATTATGGCTAGAAGCATTACGGCTATTAGGTGCCAAACATGTGATTGTAATTGATTCATTAAAGCCGTTCATGGCTGCAGTTCTAGGCAGAGTGGCATTAGATGAAGTGCTAAGACCGCTAGCTTACTTGGGTATGGTATTGACCGTATTTGGTATTGGTGTTGTTAGTTGGGAAGAGCAACGATCGTCATCTGCAAAGCAACAAAAGGATGATATTGATACTAATGGCAATGAAAATCCGATTGAACAAACAGAAGCTACAGATAGAATAGGTTTTGACAACGAAGAAGAGGTTGCTAGAACAAACATAGACAATATCGAAGAACATATGAATAGCGATTCGAATCAGCAATTATCAATAGAGGACACAGCAGAAAACACTAACACAAGTGGAAAACAGATAATACACTTCTCCCGAGAAACATCAGTCTATAGACGCGGATATATATGTGCCATCATCAATGTATTGGCTGATAGTTTTGGAAGTTTACTCACAAAACAATACGGCGTCGGTATGACTACATGGTCAATTAACCTCATTAGGTTTGGATTTGCTGGTGTAGTACTCATATGTATATCTATAAGTATGAGAATACATGATCGTTATTCAGCATCACCATCAATCGAATCGGGTAGTATGGAGTCACAGAATGTAGAAGATAATTATGACACAACAATGAATAGAGAAAATGATACAAGTAGTATGTATATAAACAAGCTGTCGTCTCCCCCTCCAAAATGGTACAAATTACCAAAATTATCAAGGATAGGGTGGTTACAAATAACAGCAGGAGTTGGTTTAGTTACATTTCTATGTCCTGCATTATCCAACTTTGCTTTATTCCAAATTGCCCTTGGATTAGCTATATCGTTGGGAAGTATAGGACCATTATACGGCCTTCTACTTGACTGGCCTTTCAAGGGTAAACGGCCAACACTATGTGGGTGTATAGGAGTGGTACTAGCTATTGCAGGAGTAGTGATACTATGTGTCTGGGGAGTATGAAATCAAGTCCCCGCTTACCCTGAAACACATCATTTAATTATATATCAAGTTTATTCTCATTATGGGCAGCTTAAAATGATGAGTTATTTGCTAACTGACTAAACCAACAGTACATGAGGATCTTTTGTACGTTTCCATAACACGTGAATCCCAATCTATCTCATCTGACCATTTTCGATAGGGATTAGACATAGCAGACGCCGCGGTCAACCACCCAATGAAAAGGAAATACTCAAATAAGTACTTAAAAATGTCCCAAAATGAACCAGCGGCTATATTGTTACATTGATTGTTAATCAAGTCAAAGAAGATTCGTCGACAAAGAGGAATATCAAGTATACTCTAAGTTGTGATGATGGTATACAGTGAGTACTGATGAGATAGTACAAATGGACAACAGACAAAGATCCACTCACCGAACTGTAAATTGTACAAGCTGTGTGTATATTAACGGCACAGGCTCTGCCTTGAAACGAACAAGATCATCATATGTCCTCTGTAAATCAAATATACTACTACCAAACTCCTCTACTGTCCAATCATTGAATCGAAATGCTTCCTTCTTTACAAGATTGCCAATATAATCCTGAAACCAAGCTAGTGGTATAACATACTCAGATCCACATAAAGCTGAATTCTTAGGAAGTAGGATGAAATCTCGCTCTTCTTCTTTTAATAGTCCTGATGCTAATAAGTGGCCATCGTAGACGTCGGATATACCCTCGTATAAGTATCTAACTGCAATACCATGAGAAAGATTGACTAGTCGTACAAGTTCAGAACGTATGCCTCTAACTTCTTCCATACTAAAGGTAGTTGCTGTAGTTTTTTCTCCCATCTCTTTATCTTTGTCATTCTTCTGTAAATCGAACTTCGTCTTCCAAAGTATTCTAAGTGATGTGTTATGGATTGCTTTTTGTACATCGCCTTCTTTCTGTTGCACACTAGCCCATCGACCGTAGCATGTGGATGTGTAGAACCCCAACATTAACCCCACCGCTGCTTGGAAGCGTTCACTTATAAACTCCAGGATTTGTGCGAGCTGAAGTATATGCTGAGGCCATTCATATTCTGCACATTTCGATGCTGAACCATCATTTGTCATGAAATAGCAAATGGTTAGCGTTATGGATAATAGAACGTTGCAATAAGCAATTCTAGCCAAAGAACTTGTACAATGCCTCCCTTCCATGTGAATATGGTTCTAAGCCAGTTGATTCCACCAAAGGGGTCGGTATATTGGATTGTCATGTTATTGATATTAGTATTAGCTCGCTCACTTGCTCAAATGTCAGTCTTATTTTTATTATATCAAATCTATTGCTATTGCTATACTGCTTAGTTCATATGATAGTTTTTATATCGATCTACTATACATGAATTATAAGATAGGATACCACCGACTTTTTTGTAAGTAGATGCGATTCATCGATTCATTGCTTCCTAACTAAAAATTGCAATCCGAAACACTCGACTCCATCCAGCCTAGTTCACAACATCAACTAAAGCTAAGAGAAGAGTAGTAAACAAATGCAATGCTATATGCTCGTATGGATTGGATTATCGAGCCCGTAATCTAAATCACATCAGTGAATAGTGATCTCAGAGAATACAAAAAATAGAATAGATTTATCCTCGACTAGACAAACCGACAAACCAATCAGCAATACATAATACGCAATAAAATATGTCATCAAAGAAGAAATCAACAACCTACTCAACACTACCCGATGGCTCAACCCTCAAAGAATATACAACCGAACAAACCCATCCCGACAATACTAAAACAATAACAACAACTTCCATTAAAACATATAAAGTACTCAAAGTTCAACCCGATGGTAGTAAAATTATTGAAAATATAAGTAGTACTACCACAACAACTAAAGAAGTTTGATGTTGACTATATTGCAATGGAGTTGGTATCCTAACTTGTTCCTCCTCTCTTCTATTATTACTTCCTTGACGACGCTGTTGTTGTTGTGAGTTATTACTACGTGTGGAAGTATCCAATCGCTTCTCTCTACCTGATCGTGAAGAGTTACTACCACGAGATGATCGTGATGAAGTTGGTGGTCTTTGATTTCTACTCTTATTGTTATTGTTTCGTCCCTTACTGCGGCGTTTTGACTTACTACTTTCACCCCATGTATTTAATGCCTCACCGCGAAATTCATCATGAGATAAACTCTCAGAATAACTTAGCTGTGGTTGACTCATATCATCATATGGAGAGTCTTCTGTACTACTTTCATTATCCCCATGATTGTTATTATTATTGTTATTAGCAGAATTGG
>Ga0214480_101202_pt1 | contig 11570 bp, 13 predicted proteins | sample M1_20Mar14CPVII9_3_FD_165042 | JGI IMG/M metagenome (GOLD analysis project Ga0214480, IMG submission 165042) | Marine eukaryotic communities from Monterey Bay, California, United States - M1_20Mar14CPVII9sort6BwellE17 | ecosystem: Environmental > Aquatic > Marine > Unclassified | place: USA...
AAAGTTTGGTGCTTCTCTCTATGATAATGATAATATCAATAAGAAAGAGAGGAGTAAATCATGTCCTTTGTGTAGAAAGAAGATCCCCCCATCAAAAGATATGCTAATTCAATTAGAACATCATCGTAAAGAGAAACGTAGGTTGGAGGATAAAGGTGATACAACTTCGGGCATGTACTTGAATCATTTAGAACTGATCAATAGATTAGAGGCAGAAATTGGTACTTATGAAGGAAAAGGCCTAGATTATGATGGATGCATAGAAATACCAAAATATATCTTCAATGCGGTGAAGAATAATGATATTAAAAGTGTTATGGATTGGCTGGGATCTCCTGTTGATAAGAAGAGACTGAATGCAAGATATCCAGATTATTTAAACGCTACATTAATTCACTTGGCAGTGGCAGATCATGCTGCCAATTCTGATTTTCTGTCTATATTGTTGCAATACGGAGCAGATGTTAATGCATTGGATGCTAATGGATATAGTTGTCTCATACATGCAGCAAAGCATAGTTTCGAGCAAGCTAAGATATTGCTAGAATGGGGTGCTGAGATATCTATGCCACGTGAGTTTGTACAAACAGTTAAACAATGTAGATTGGGAATATCTGATAGGGAATTATTCATTTTGGCGATGGACAAATCTGGGAATGACAAATTAGCCAACCTCATCTCATCAGAGTTTGGAGGTCGAAGGTGTGAGGTAATGAACCTGCCGAATCATCCACAATTGAATGGCAAGACATGCGTAGTAGAAAAGTATATTACCAAGAAGGACAGGTATAAGATCATATTTGAAGGATCGGGTAATGCAGCACTTGTCGGTCCAAACAATCTCAAGCGTCATGATAGAACTCCACTTGATTGTGGGTATTATATCTCGTTCAAGAATGGTAGGATGTCTTGTCGTGAGTTTGTTATAAGGGAAGAGTGTCAAGCATATGTGACTTCAATAGGTAGTAGTAATGGAGAAGATGTAGAGGAGACTACCGAGGAATTGGCAAGTTTAAAACTATAATCTATATCATACACTGGTGATAGAGAGGTAGACGAATAATGATAAGGGGGTGGAATAGAGCAGGGGGTAAAGGTATAGAGATTAGAGATTAGCACGAGATATGGCGGTATTATGATAAGCTGATTATTACAAATACAAATGTCGTTACATGTCGCCAATGTTATGTATACTGCTGCTATATTGATCGTGACGCTCATTGTTTGTGGTGTACGAGTCTGCTTCGTCCACTTCATCGTAAATCATTACCTAAACCTGTCATTACCTAAACCCAGGAGCCTTGACGTCATTTAGACCTTGTAATGACTTCTTCATTCCCTTGGGATCAGCCCATTGACTATTCAAGTAATCATCTTCATCAGCCGCTGCCAACTTCTTCATTTCCTCCTGACGTTTGAAGTAGTATTCAGTCATTGCATTCCTTTCTGCTTCGTTTACAATTGGTTCCCTCATTGGTGCTCCCTCTCCCTTCGTTGTTAGTTTGCAAATGATCTTTGTCTTTTCATTACAACTACCAAGTCTATCAGAAACTAACTTGCCTCGAACAAACTCTTTACCGCACGTCCAAAGACATACATCGTCGGCATTGAGTGATTCTCCCGTCTTACTATTATGAATCTCTACCAATGACTTGATCAATTCATCCACCTTTGTTGATGTTGTTGTTTCATACATGAAAGAAGTATCGTCATTGCCGTTGTTGTTAGTGTTTGTAGACTTGAGATGTATTAGTACCATTGTTAGATTGTATTAGTATTGCTATTTTGTTAGTTGTTGATATCCGAGTGGGTTGAGAGTTGATGTCGTAAGTGTTGAAATGAAAAGTGAAACTCGCTCCCTTCACTTATGTACCTAAGTACCTAATATTGTAACAAGAAATCAATGCAGTCTAAACACTAATTCGCCCTCTTTCTATCAAGCTAGCAACTAGACTTGTTTCTACACATCATCCACAAGGATGACTACCACAATGATAGATGAAGACAAGGTCGATGATGCCATTACTACTACCAATTCAGAAAAGAAGACACTGAATAACGACTTTGTCAGTACATTACTGATCATCTTGTTGGGCTTCATTTGTAGCTTTCTCATTGTTAAAGATCATAATCAACCAGTTGCAATATCATCTCAAGATGTCATTACTGTCTCTGTATTGTGGTTAGTATCAAGCATTCTTGGCTACCTTACTTCACTCGTTGGTGTTCCTCCACTACTTGGCTCGTTAACTTCTGGCATTTTACTTGCCAATGTACCGATTGACTTTAATCTATCACCTCACTTTGGTGAATTCATACAGACTACTGGGTTGTGCATCATATTACTCATATCTGGTTGTGAGATTGACATGAACAAAGTAATAAAGGCTGGATTCGTAGCACTACGATTGACATTGTTTCCTGGTTTATGTGAGGCAATTGCAACCGCATACGTTGCCCATTGGATATTTGACATGTCACTAATGTTTAGCCTTGCTTTGGGATTCATACTAGCGGCAGTCTCACCTGCAATCATTGTTCCGGGCATGACGAATTTAAAACGATTGGGATATGGAGTTGACAAGGGAATACCAAGTCTTCTAATGGCGGCTTGTGCCTTTGATGATATTGTTGCCATAACAGGGTATACCATTTGTATTGGTATTGCTTTGGATAGTTCGGATAACTTGGTACTGGCTGCATTCTATCACGGTCCTGTTGCAATCTTCCTTGGCATTGTTTCAGGCTGTCTTTCTGGTTGTGTTTTAGCCGTTGTACGATACTACTTTCCACATGATTGGCAGCATTCCATTGTTGCCTTGGAATTGGGACTAATCATGACGTATGGTTACAAGATTATTGGATTGGACGGAGCGGGTGCTGTTGGGTGAGTAGATATTGTTTGTCATGTCATGCCATCCTTCTTATCCAATACACTCATATACTCTTCTTCCTCAGTACGCTACTCATTGCAAATCAACTTTGGCAGCATAAACTCGTCGTTGCATATACCAAGTGCAGTCCTGATGACGAGACTGTATTACCGCATACCATTGGCAAGCATATAAACATTGTCTGGAATATTGTAATAGTTCCTCTTCTATTCGGGAGTATCGGTGCTGCTTTTGATCTAAGTGAAATGTCAAGTCAAGTTGTATTCAAGAGTTGTGCTGTTGTTTTTATTGGTTTACTTGCCCGACTGCCAATAGCATTCCTATCTTGTACTGGTGCGAACTTATCAATAAAGGAAAGACTCTTTGTTTCTTCTGCTTGGTGTCCAAAGGCTACTGTCCAAGCAGCACTTTGTTCTCTTCCCCTGACGATGATACGAAAGATTCAAGGTAATGAAAGTAATAGTATCCTTGTTGAATGGGGAAGTATCATCCAATCAACTTCCATCCTTGCCATCAGTGATCCAATGATGCCAATACAACTACCAATTCAGAAAATAAGACGCTGAACAATGACTTTATCAGTACATTACTAATCATCTTGTTAGGCTGCAGTTGCATCCTTCTCATTGTACAAGATCAACATCAACCAATCGCTATATCATGTCAAGATGTCATTACTGTCTCCGTATTGTGGTTAGTATCAAGCATTCTTGGCTACCTTACTAGATAGTAGTATACTCGACGCTATACCATACAAAACAATCGGTGGCAAATCACTCTATAGATAATGAACAGATACCAAGAAGGAAAGGATGTCCTAACCAGAGGGGGGTCGTGTAATGATATCTGTTCATTCGTAAAATGTAGAGAGTTAGCATTCCACATGTAAGTATTCAGCAATCAACTCTCATAATCAAAAGATTAATATGCACCTCTAAATTGAAATATGCCAATTCTATTGCAATAAAAGCATTTCGTATACCATCAGTAATTCACTACATCTCTATTTAGTGTTGTTTCGAACGGCAGTGTTTTGGTTGCGGTCATCGTCGTCATTATTTAACACGAGAGATTAGATTTTTTGTGCATATCTTATGCACATATTTACTACAACTCAATTAAGCCTCCAAGTATACAATAATATACCGTATAAGAACACAAGAATAAGTGCATATTATAATCCGATATCAACCTAACAAACATCAACCATCTACGGCAGAGAGACATATTGATTTAGTATTGCAAAAGATTACACTAACCACAATAACTACACACCACACCCATTATAATATAATCTTCAATAACTGTATACGATATGACGGATGATCAAACAGCCGATGAATGCGGTATATGTTTAGAGACACTAACCTCCCCAGTTACTTTACCTTGCAATCATAAGTTCTGTGCAGATTGTCTGGATGGATGGAAATCAAAATTCGGTTCTTCTCTCAAAGAAGAGAAGAGCAAATCATGTCCTCTGTGTAGAAAGAACATCCCTCCATCTAAAGATATGCTTATTCAATTAGATTATCACCGTAGGCAGAAACGTGAATTGGAGGCCGGAGGCAAGACAACTTCAGAACAGTACATACGTCAAGTGGAACTAATCAAAAGATTGGAAGCAGAGATTGGAGATTATGACGGGAAAGGATTGGATTACGATGGTTATTTGGAACTACCTAAGTATATCTTCAATGCAGTGAAGAATAACAATATTAAGAGGGTTTTAAAATGGCTGGGATCTCCAGTTGATAAGAAGAGATTAAATGCAAGATACCCTGGTCATTTGAACTCTACGTTAATTAACTTGGCAGTTTATACTGCCAATTCTGATTTGCTGTCGATACTATTGCAATACGGGGCAGATGTCAACGCATTGGATTCTAAGGGATGGAATTCTCTCATGCTTGCAACAGTAGATGATTTGGAAAAGGCTAAGATATTACTAGAATGGGGAGCGGATATAATTCTACCGCGTGATTATTTAAATATGGTTCGAGATAGAGGCCTATCTAATAGGGAAGCATTTATACATGCGTTAATCGATGGTGACGAGAATACAAAATTAGCCAACCTCATCTTATCAGAGTTTGGAGGTCGACGATGTGAGGTAATCAACTTACCAAATCATCCACAATTGAATGGCAAGACATGTGTCGTAGAAAAGTATATTGCCAAGAAGGAAAAGTATAAGATTATATTCGAGGGATCAGGTAATGCTGCACTTGTCGGTCCAAACAATCTCAAACGTCGGGATAGAAAACCATTGGATTGTGGGTATTACATCACATTTAAGAATGGCAAAATGTCTCGTCGTGAGTTTGCAACCAAAGAAGAGTGTCAAGCATATGTTGCTTCATTGGGTGGAGATGTAAAACGTACCGCAGAGGGGCTGGCAAGTTTGAAGGTATGAGATTGTATATATTCTATTGTAAATACACACATAGACTAGGTATGAAGAGAGCATTATTGTTGGATTGGTATGATACTAAATGGATAACTAGTGTTTGACTAAACGTATGAGAGCTTGTCCCTCACACATACATATAACATATATCAGCTCAGACTAAATAGAGGATCATCCTAAAAGTGTCAAAAACATACTTGTAGCTGCAACAAAGAGACGACGTCGACTTGAACTTGCACTGCTTTCATCATATCCTTTGGTTTCAAATTCTGATCCTTCTCCTCCTTCACCAATGGTGCTCCTCTCTTCAGTCTCCTCAACTTCTTCTACCTGATGCTCATCATTCCAAATCTTCTCATAAATCTTATTAAAGTTTACTTGATTGAAATCGGTAACAACAAAGAGTGCAGCTTCCTTGTGGATAACCATTTCATCTGTCCACTTTGTGACCATGAACTTGTATCCGAATTAGGATGAACATCACCCTCATCGTGAGTTTCCCAACCTAAATAAGACATAGTAGAGAGTCCTGTATCAGAAAATAGCCATACATTGTTGTCATTATTGTTGTGATAAACCATATTGAACATGTTTGACTGAGTATTGTAAGAGGCCGAAAGACTTGTAGTAACATCAAATGTATCAGCAGTGATTGTACTGGGTAACTGTCCACCTAACGTATCGAACTTTGATTTGGTATCTCCAAGGAATGATTTCAACACTGGGCTGTGTATCCAACACCTCTCGAGTATGTGCCATTGATATTGCTAGTGAAGTGTAGGTTACTACACCAGAGGAGACTATCTACCTCGACTGATGCAGATGATGGTGTTTCATATTGAATGTTACCTTCCTCGAGAAGGAAGAATTGGCCATCACACCGAGCTTTAACATAGTTGTCAAATACCGATCCGCCTTCTGTGTTGTATCCAGGTTTGGGTAGCTCATCTTTGAGTCCGAGACTTTGAATTAGTAATATTGATTCATCATCAGGAGTCGTTGCCGTTGTTGTCTGAGCGGTGGCAGTACTGATACTCATAAGTAGGGTGAAGAAAGTAGCGGAGTACGTCATATTGCAAATGGAGACTTGATATTCTAATAACTTTTGATACTGTAATATATGAGTATGAATTACTAATTGTTGTGTTTGATATAGATTGTTGTTCTAGATTATAAGCACTCGGTTTATGCCAAATAAGTGTGTTTACTTGGATGGAAGCAGCTCATACAGTAGATCAAAATGGGCGACCCACATCATCTTAGATCTTGTCAAATGGCTCAAGCTACTTTCATGAATTCAGTATCCGTCATTATCTACCTCATTGTAGGTTCGTGGGTGCGTGGTCTTTGTTACATGATTGTTGAGAAATAGTTCACATGGATAATGCATTGTAGTATCATGAGTTACTCGAGCTATATATCGATATGTGTGAAAGGAAGTTGTTTGGAAGTGCTTGAGCTTTTTTATTATCTATCTCGTCGATATATGGTGATTTTATGACTTTGTATAATCTCCACTGATACGCTTGCATATTCTTATTGTTTTTATTTGATGATTGTTAATATCTACCGAACCCAACGCGTTGTCTACATCTTTCATCTCAGCTCCTTCTTCTTGTATAATCTGATACTCAAGATAATCAATGGTCTTCGATGTGCCATCTGAAAATGTCATTTTGTAACATAGCTCAAGCTCGGTTGAATTAGATGACAAGGCCATTATTATAGTAACTCTTAAATCATCTCTTGGTATATTACCTTCTCTTATTCAAATGGTGCTAATATATCAACCAAAGAGTCGACTAGAGAGAGAGATGAAGCTAACGCTACATCGTTTGATTTTCTTTACTCACTCTTCTGGCGGTGGTATCCTCGCCAACGATGTGATGTGAGCAACGAGCAGAATTGATTTGAGTGTAAGCTTGCTATCATCAGCATCATTATATCCACATGATCGTCCATAGATTAAGATTATTGAGCTACTATTCATCTGTTTCTATATCTTATTTAGCTGTTGTTATTCTTCTCGTCATAGGCATTGCAATAACGAGTAGAGTATCCTATGCTTTTATTCATCTTCCATCATCAATGAGCAAACATCAATCTTCAATGCAAATGAACGATAGTAGTGACATACTAAGTGCTGGTCGAGAAAGTATAGAACCCCTTCAAACTAATGTTAAAGATAATACAAATGATGAAGATAACAACCCTCCAAAAAGAAGAGGACGGCCAGGCATTGTCGTTTTCAGTGGAGGGACAGCATTTAATGCTGCCTCAGCTGAGATGGCCTCAAGAGTTATTAGTAACAACGACAACAACAACAATTTGGATAGTAGTGAAGCTTGTTTGTCAAGATCGAATAGTATGAGTAGTCTGTTTGATTTGATGGCCTCTAATAGTATAGCAGAAGGTAACGACGATAATCTAAATATCAATCAGCAGCAAAGAAATGGCGGAGGAACTAAAGTATGGCATATCTTACCAGTTACTGATGACGGTGGTGAGTAGTATGTATACTTATTTATCTACTTGTATGACATATTATGCAATCATCTCATACCACTGCCACTTTCACAGGTTCAACTGCCGAGATTGTTAGAATACTCGGAGGACCAGCCGTGGGAGATATACGTTCGAGATTATTAAGATTAGCACCCGGAACAACAAGAGAGGCAAGAGCTGTACGAAGATTGTTGGGTCATAGATTGATTAGTACAGTAGAAAATGATGATATAGACGAGGCTACAATTAGTAGAATGGCACGAGAAGAGTGGTTAGACATATTAGATGGAGGCCAAGAGTCATATCAATCTAATGACAATGATGATGAGCAGAGCTATGAGCATCCGTTATGGAAGGATGTATCTGCTCCTTATCGATCGGTAAGATGATAATCTATTGCTTGTTTGTATATGTTGTTTACATACTGTCAAAGATACCAACCTCATCAAATGCATTTCGTCTCGTTGCCAGATCATACGAGCATATCTTGTGCACTTTCATACCCAAGTCCTACAAAGACATAATGGTGTACGACAATCACAAACACAACCAGCATTTAACTTTCGAGGAGGGTCAATTGGCAACTTCTTCTTTGCAGGAGCACGAATATTCTTTGGTAGTTTACCAGCCGCCATCTTTCTATTCTCAAAGGTTGCCGGTATACCATCGGGATCGAGAGTTGTGCCTGCGGTATTGACAGAAGATAGACTTGTATTAGGTGCAGAGCTGAAAGATGGAACAAGGATACGAGGACAGTTTAACATTTCTCATCCCCGCCCTAAACTACTATCAAACGATACAAAAGATACGGCACAAAATGAGAATGAACATAGACAAGTGATTAAAAAGTCATCATCAGAAGTGGCTTCACTTCATGCCTCGCCCATACAAAGAATATCCTATCTACTAAATGATCCTAGCTGGAAGAAGAACAATCAACAACATACACAATCATTAGACGGTAGTAATATACAGCAACAACAACAATGGAGTAGTCGGAATGAAATCACACCAGAGCCCAATCCACAAGTACTCGATGCAATATCAAATGCAAACTGTATCGTATATGGCTGTGGAAGTCTGTTCACATCAGTCTTGCCAAGTTTAGTTCTTGATGGTGTTGGATTGGCTATATCATCTAGATATGTATACAAGGTATTGTTATTAAATGGTTGGCATGATTGTGAGACGAGCTGGGTAGAGACGTCAAATGATGAAGATGGTAGTAAGCAAGTAGTGAAACAGATGAATGCTAACTCAATTGTGCAAGCTGTGATTAATGCCTTGGGTCAAGATGGTATCCATAGCAATGATGACGAGGATGATAATGGTTCAACAATCACTACAGACTACATAACACACATCTTTTACCCAATCGGGACAGAGATTGATATCGATGAAGAATCATTACTAAATCTGGGTATTGAAGTACGAGGAATAGAATCGATTCCAGCAAATACTTGCTCAGAAGGAAGTCGTAGTGGTGGTCAGTCTCATCATATCGTTTATGATACAAAGTGTTTAGTAGATGCCTTATTGAGTTTGACTGCTGTTTAAGGAAATACTGGAACGGGTATCAGCCGATGTTATAACCAAGCTCATAAGTATGAACTGCTAAACCTAAACTAACATGTTGTTTATATAAATGTAGATGTACTACTAATGCTATTTAATCTTAGATGATAGAGAGCAGTGTCCAATACTACTCTCAATTAGTCATCATGTTCTGATCTTCATGTCTATCTAGTAAGTCTACACTTTGCACACTTGATATATAACTTCTTCTCTCTTTGATAGTATGCGTACGACCTAAGACAAATCATCAGTCATATGCTCAAATGTGTTTGGCCTCGAACGTGTACTTTTTGGCCTCTTCTCTAATCAATCATTCATGCATAATCCATGACTTTCCTCTTCCTTACTCGTTCACTCCGTCTCGGTTCCAAACCGACACAACTCGTGTACAAAAGAGGCATACACCACTGACGAATGAACCAGAACAGCGGACTCAAATTACGGTTAACAAACTCAAACCCTCGCCCTTGTAAGAGATACAGAACTCTAGGCATTAGCTCAATAGGGATGTTATTGAGGATATGCATGTTTCCCTGATGATATAAAACGCTGAACAACTTATTAGTCTCGTTAAACTTTGGATCAATCCAGATATTTACCTTTGATAGTTCTTCATCTCCATCGCCTATGCAACAAGTATGATTTGAGTCACTTATTGCATTGAAGCTTGAGGTATTTCGGACAGCCAAATGAAAGTTCTTCATTCCTTCTTGAGTTATGCTGTTGCCAGCAATCCTCAGTATCCTCAAGTTTGTATTGCTCATCAAAGAGTTTGCAAGTACAGCTGCATCATCATCGTTCAGCAAGTTATCAATAAGAGATAGAGTGTTCACTGAAGGGTTCATTGCAAGACAGTCCGAGATTAGTTTGATACCCGATGAACCAATGTGATTACCAGCAAGCTGGATTTTATCCAAACTGCCGAGCAAAGGTACAATCGACTTCATTATAGACTCGTTACGACCCAAGCCACATTGATCAAGCACAATTGTGTCAAGCTTAGGATGATTGATCAGGGCATCGGCAAGAGAGTGGGCATCGTCTGCTGATTCAATAAGGTTGCTTGTTATACCCATACATTTAATTGAGGGATTGGCCTTGAGAACGTCAACAACAAACTCTACTCCATAATCGTTCTCAAACAGGTTGTTCCTAACAAGATTAAGTAATCGAAGCGGCGAGGCCTGCTGAACTGACTTTAGCAACATATCGAATACCTCCTTGCTCAATTCCATATTTTGTATACAAAGAGTAATGCAACCTCGGTTTGTAATAGATGACATAGCAGTAGCAAGCTTCTCCCATGCTGTCAACAGGACTTCATGTGGCAAAAGAATGTTTGGAAGATGGTCCTCATAAGCAGCAATTCCCACATTAAGCTTTCCCGTTTCACTAGACAACTCGAACTGCTCTAGCTCAATTGTTCTATCCATTATCAATCTCTGAGCACATTGGAATGCCAGAAAAAGTGGAACGTCATTCAGTTCAAGCTGATCATTAGACATTTCAAGGAAAAGCGATGCAAACTTGGCCGAGGCTTGACCGTCATTGTGAAACAATGGCAAATAGCTATCATAGAGCCTTCTAATATATGACGCCTTGCCGCTGTTAACTAAATCAAGTGCCAGTTCTTCTTCAAAGCCCTTCGTTTTTAGATCCATATACAGAAAGAATAGTTCCTTCCATTCTGGATCATCTTCATAGGCTATTTCATATGCCCTTTCTTCGCTATACCCTCTCCTGATTAATTCAGTAATGATAATTTTTGCCGTTTCGTCATCAACAAGAGAAGGCTCTTGACCTGCTATTCGTCTTGATCTTCGTTGTGACATCTTTCTTTCTTCTAACCCGTCGATTTCTCCATCTTATACACATTATTATCACTTCGCTCTTCTCAGGTTACAAAATCTCTTCTCCAATTCGTTAACCTACAATGGGAGTCAAAATAAATATCAACATACCCGCCCCTTAGTCGATAGTGTTGGGTATCTGTCTTCTTTAATTGTAACATACATTTGATGGGCTATATTATTTGCAAAGCATGTATATAACCACACTTTATCTTCGTCGATGTCGATAGGATACTGTCGCTATTAATGAATGAAATATTTTTTTGATAAGGTTTAGCCCGCCAATGACAGATACCAGATCTTATGCTTGTTGCTGATATGATTGTTGGTATATATCAT
>Ga0214480_101204_pt1 | contig 11546 bp, 6 predicted proteins | sample M1_20Mar14CPVII9_3_FD_165042 | JGI IMG/M metagenome (GOLD analysis project Ga0214480, IMG submission 165042) | Marine eukaryotic communities from Monterey Bay, California, United States - M1_20Mar14CPVII9sort6BwellE17 | ecosystem: Environmental > Aquatic > Marine > Unclassified | place: USA...
AGTTGGGACTTCATCCTTGTCGAACCTGTTTGAGTTAGGGTTCCGTTCTTTCGGCTCTTACATTACATTATTGTTGACCCAGGTTGCTTCTTTTGAAGTAGTTTTTCCTTAATACTTTAAACATATGAGTTATTATCAAGTCTGCAATATTCGAACTTCATTAAAATAACTGTCTAGCCCTTTCTACATCATGCCCCACTCATATAAACCTTTAATTCTTAACATAAACATATTTCATCTCTAAAAGCTGACAGTTCATTAATCTCCACAAATCCAGTCCATACCATTATTAAGTATTGTAGATATAACCAGATTGTTGTACTATAGTTTGTTATGTCATTATTAGAGAGGACTTGGGCAACGAGTAGAGCAGTCACCAATAGCCCTACCCACATCGCGCGGCCATGTAATGAATTTCTCTAAGAAATCTGGAAAACACCGTTAAATATATGAGGATAAAAGGGAGACGACAGTAACCCATGTCAATACATGCAGTTTGCAAAGGCAATCAAACAAGGCATAAACTAAGATCAAACGAAGTAGCTAAATCACCGAGACTTCATATTGAACACACGAATTCATACAATAAAACAATACAAACGCAGACTTACCAGTGAGGTCCTTGACAAAACGGAAACATCCTTCAAATGGCTATAGAAGGAAGGAAAGAAAGAAAATTAGGTATATTATTGTGCAATGATATAAATTGAATTATGCACCAACACATCTTACCTGAAGGAAAATCCAGATAGCAGCGCAAGCACCAGCAATAGGCCAAGCCAAGAAGAACAATACTATTTTGTTTAAATGTAGGATAGTGATACGAGATGCTGTTAGGTAGATGCAAATGACATAAAGCAAAATACATGCACCGATCGAAATGATTAATATAGACTTCATCTGCCGTGAAAACTTACATACAAGCCAGATAATTGCAAATAGCGGATTCTTTGCCATGATTACTGTATCAAACTACGGTTGGATTGCAGATGTTATATTACAATGATATGATGCGATATTACAAGAAAGACACTATCTAGTAGTGGTCAGTAGTTGGCGCTAGCTAGAGAGCTATCTAGCTAGCACGCTGACTAGCAAAATTTCAGTGAGTTTTTCTGTTATCATAAAAGTTCCGTAGTACAAAAGTGAGCACATCGGCGCTCAATATACATATTCAAGATATTGGATTAGCTATATGGCGGTATTTCTAGATGATTAACTAGTGTTTTAAAGCATTATAAAGTAGCATGTAACAACATTTTTTTGCTTTTGACCATCGAGGATTGAACTCGGCTCGAGCTAGTTGAGCGGCTAGCTAGCTACGTACAATTTACTTAGTAAAATGGAAATCTCCTGGCTAGCAAGCTGGCTAGCACGTAGAAATCTACGTAGGAATAGTACAAAAATTTGCTAGCTAGCTAGCAACTAGCGCCAACGCCTGACCACTAGTGATAAAAGTTTGTGAGATTTTGAAAACTCAACCTTTGGTATCTTTGAAGGATACATACCCCGTACTTGCCCTAACAATTATTGTGTGAGCTCTTTCAATAGGACAATGAAGGAATTGTGCCTAGCAGCACTTAATATGTAAGAGAGTATGAAGTCCATAGAGATATAACTAGGCCAATCAAACAATGCATGTATTAATCTTTTAATGAGCATCTTACTCCCTAGAGTCTGGTCGGTTAAACTTGCCTTTTTCACCTTGCCATTTCCCTTTGAGGTATTTATTAATCCTTCTCTGTTGTTTGTTTTGTTCTTTCCGTTTTGATGCAGATTGATAGATATCCTGTAAAGTCATAGACTTCATAACTTCCATTCTTTCACCAGCAGATAAATGCATGAATGGGTCATCCTCACCATCCCATACTTGAACTTCATTAGTTTCCAGCTCTCCTATATTGATAGCTTGTAGATCTGGGTTAGCTTTCAACACTGCCTTGGTATTCTTTTTGGTAATATTGACCATCCGCTGTCTTATTCGAAGTGGAGATTGCATTTGAGATATCCATGACAACGTTTTACCAACCAATCTTAGCTTGCGTTTAGCTCCACCAGTTACCCACAAGTCACTCTTTGTATAAACATGCAATGGACCACTAAGGCCTAGTCCAGTTGTACATATACAAAGATCATTGTCCAGATATATGATTTGAATCTCCAGCGGCTCTCCTTTCTTTGTTCCTTTAAAGTCATCATTGTCCTCGCCATTAGTACATATACCAAACAGATATGATTCGCTTTCTACTAAATCAAGATCAATCGCCGTCCGTGTTAGCCCGTATACATCATATCGTTGACTAATCCGAAATAAACCTCCTAATACACGAGTTTCATCAATAATGTGTGCGTTTTCCCTTATATCAAGGTTTTCCAAGTATATTTGTCGTGTCGAAGAACGGAATGGATTTTCTGTCTTACCAGCTCTAAAACTCCATGGTCCACCTCTTGCAGTTACTTCCTTCTTTTTATTCACATTGTCATCATCATCTTCAATTCGTTTTGTCTTACTTAAGAGAAATCGAGATGTATCAAGTATAGTTGATGCCTCATTAGTTGCAAATGCAAATGACCACTCTCCATCTAAAAGATTTGAATCAGTAGTTGTCGAGACAGGGTTTGCCTGAACTAATGCAGCAAGACGCTCTTCAATTAAATCATCTCGATCTCTCCTCCATCTCGGAGGCACAACAGCTTTTTGTTTCCCATCTTCATTTTCTTTACTTGCACTACTACTACTACTAATTGTAGATTCACTTTGTCTACCATCACCAAGCAATACTAATAACTCCTGCTTACACCCCGTTATAGATTCTTGTACTAAATTCCGTTTTAACTTATTCACATCATATACGAATCCATCTTTACCGCCAATACCAACTGGAGTTTCTCTTTCTCTATTGATAAAATGTGATGGTATGTTATCGACTTGAGTTGCAGTGGTAGTAGTAGATTGTTGCTGTTGTTCATCTTCTACAGATAGTTCATCCATAAAGGTATCAAATTCATCAGCATCAACTTTACTTGTAGAATGTAAAGATGATATATAGCATCTTCTTTGTTTAATGTTTTGTTTAGTATTACCCTGTTGCTGTTGTTGTCGGAGTGGACACAAAGACAAAGAGACATCGATTGTGTGGCGGCGAAATGTGGAGGAAGAACTCGTCTGTAGTAGCGACTGAACAACGACGGGTAATACCGCTATTAATGTTATTAATGATGATAATGCCATTTGTTTTATGACACAATTAGAAATGGTAAAGCAACTTACTATCGTAGCGTCTACGTCTACACTGTCGAGTGTCGAGTTGTTTCACACGCAGAAATTGTAAGACCCCCCGCGCGCCCGCCCCCAAAATTACCCAAATTTCTCATTCGCGAGGAGGATCACGATAAGAGACCCTATATTTACCATCAATAATCAATAATACCGTGATGTTGTTCTATACCTAGATATTGTGCGGCTATCATCCTATCAATTTTTTAACAAGTCATAATATTTTATAGGAGTTTCTAAAAAAAAGAATTATAGGAGAGCAACAACCTATTGTGTAAAGAGAACATGGATTCTGATGATGAAATAGAATGCCTTGGGACAAAATCAAATACTATTACTATTAGTTCAATATCCAGTTATCGAGAAACACAACATCTCAAATATCAACAACAGACACGTAATCATGGATTGATTTGTCCATCTCATTATGATCCTGAAGTTTTTAATAATCTCCCACTGGATTTACAGCAGGAGATAATTGGCGATCAGCAGCACCTAGAAGCTCAAGTTATCAATCACAATCAGGAATTACCAAAAGGGATCTCTGGCACACTGAGAAACAAACATGCATACTTGCATTCAAATAATAGAGCAAGCTATGATCCAAACATAAAAGGTGAAGTACGTAAATCAGGAGATAATACAATTAGAGATACTCATCCAAACGCTTACTCCTCTGGTGGCTGGATATGGGTTAACAATCCAACGTATAAACAAAATCAAAACTCTAGAGTGGATTCTCCAGAAGATGTACAACGTCTAATTGCTGATTTAGTACATTGGGATCGAATTATACTCATGGACAAGTAGTCGATTTAGCACGCAAGTATCGTGTATTATCTGGGAAATGGCTAATTGACATTAGCCCTGACAATATTGTTACTGATTGGCCTCTAATCAGAAATGCCATCTTACAATCAAAGCTTGCTTCCACTGCAAAGATTAGTGACACACCCGATAATAACTTTCACAAGGTTTGCATCTACTGTCCAAACTTCGATGATAAAGCTGAAATCTTACGAGTAAGGAAGGCAATCTTGAATGATGTAGGCATCAGTAGAGATTCAACACTACGCTTTAAGTTGGACGCTTTTACATATTTGGGAATATACGCTGGTGGTCATATCAGAACTACTACCTATGACTGCGGTGGCTTGAACGATTTACAATGCACAACTCTCATTACTGCGCATGAAACATGCACACATTCACCGAATTGTCCACGATGCTACCCATCGTGTCTACCAGAAGTTGAACGAGTGAAGTCAATTCCTAGATTGAATGATGATAATACAATCTGCACAGGTCTAGAGATGATTGTTGTTGGATTGAAGCACCACACGGATAATTTGTATGCATTAGAGTCGCTCACGCTCGAACGTGAACCTGGTAATGAAGTGGAACAGTTAGCAATTGTCTGTAAGAATGGTAGAGGCGGAGTTGTTGGCTACATTCCAACGAGGTTAGCAGTGAAGTTATCTCCATCATTGGATGCCAATATTATTAGAATTGATAGGGCTTCACTGCTGTTCCAAACAAACACTACCCTACACATTGCAGTTGATTTGAGTCTAATTCCAAATTATAATGGTTATTACAAGCAGCAATTCCTTGACGTATTGACAAAGTTGGGTGCCAAATTTCAAAAGGAGAAGAAGGTCAAGAAAAAGAAACAAAGTAAGAAAGATGACAGTAATGAGTTGAATGATGGGTGTAAGTCTTCTGATGATGATGATGATGATGACAAAAAGCCAATGGGAGGAAAGAAGGAGCAGGAAGATGTCAAGATGAGTCATCATCAAATGATAAACTTTCGTGACTACTCTTCTTCAACAAACGAAAGCATCCCTATTAGTATAGTTTCTTGGAATCTATCAGAGACTGGTGGGTCAGTGTCGGATGCCGCTCCCGACCAAAACCTTAGGAGACAAGAGTCTGCGCGTCTAATCCGAGAAGAATGCTTCCGACCACACTTTACATCACAAACATCAGAGAACGGCAAGGTGTATCTCCCTGATGTTATCGCACTACAAGAGACCCCAGTAAGTACTACTGGCGAAATTGGCATCGGCCATGCTTTACAGGGACTATTAGACCAGACTACTCAAATTACTGGAGGATCAGACTTCTCATCTATACTCGGTCATGTAGGTGCATTAGCAACATCATCAGGTGCATCACAAGGGCATACAGATGAAGCTGGTTGGGGTGAAGCAACTTTGGGGACGTATGGTTATGTCAGCGTCGGAACCCAGTCATCCCATTGTGGCTTATGTGATCTTCTAGTTCGGAAAGACTTTGCTCCTCAAAGAGTATATCTGGGTGGTGAGAGGCTGCCCAGTGTTGCTGCCATTATGACTCTCCCAAACAAAACAAAAGTTGCTGTGGCATCAAATCATCTTGCTCCATTCGGAGAAGGAGCCAACGAGAGGGAGAATGAATGCAAGTCTCTTATGAGAACACTCTCTAGGCGATGTGACAATGTTGTTCTGATTGGAGATTTTAATATGCTGGTGCCCGCAGGAAACTCAGTTGGTATCTTTGCATGTAGATCTAATATATGTATTGCAGTATATACTTGTGAGTGTATGAATTACAATACAAGTTACACAGGACATTATCTACTATGAGAAAATTATGTAAAAACTACATATGCAATTACTAGAGAGAGTAGATTCAACCACCGGCGTTATTTTCATTCTATCTACTCTATCACATATTATCACTCTGTATTGTCATTCCAAACAACAATACATAAACATACATTCATAACCAAATACTGTACTGGCTCAACAGAATCATCATCCTCCGATAGTTCATATTATGTCTTCTTGGTAGCTGCCTTCTTCTTGGCAGGAGCCTTCTTCTTGGCAGCCTTCTTGGCCTTCTTCGTGCCATGAATTTTGAAGTGATAGTCGCAGAACCCCTCCTTCCCTCCTTGAGCAGCTTTATTGCAGTCACCGCACCTGCAGTAATAGGTATAACCAATTCTATCCTTTTTGCCCTTCTCCTTTATCACACGCTGAGAACGGATACGTCTCTCTGACATTGGATGAATAACTTGTTCCTCCGCTGGGACTTGTCCGTCCTGTAGAAGGTTCTTGCCTACTTGCCAGTTTGGATTCTTCTCGTTATTGCCTTGGACAATGTCTTGTACCTTCTCAGTGGTGAATGATTCATGAACAAACGCATATTCAATTGAACCGTAATCATCAATTTTGTTGCCATCGGTGCCAGTGTATCTACTACCATTCAGTCTACCCTTGTGCTCAAAGAAGTGTAGTAAGTTTGTCAATGCATCGAGTAATCTTGTTCTCTTCTCTTTATCAGAGATTTCATTGCCATCCTTATCCTTGAAGCTCATGATGTCTTGAATCTCCAACTCACCAATAGTTTCATCAATATCAAGCATCTTGAATCCATGATAGGTTACTCCACCCTGTGTTATACTATATTTCTCAATATCAATACAGTCCTCATCTTCGACAGACTCAAGGTAATATTGGCCTACTTGATGATTGATCTCTCGTTTCATCTCTTGTTGCTTTCTCAACTTGGAAGTAGGTCCAGACCATCTATCTACTGCTGCATCATGCTGATTCTTGGACACTTCCTTGTTCTTTATGTTTACTACCGTAGCTGTATTTGTATCAAGGTAGGGAGTAATAATTAATTAATCAAAATGAATAATTAAATAGTAGACAAACAACAAAATAAATCAACACGCCACTCACTCTTCTGTTTCTTGGTTTGTTTTTCTAAAGACGATTCATCATCACTAGAAAGATCGGCTATAATTGCGGTTTGACGTGAATAATTATTAGTTGAGAGAGTGATGTGATTATATTTTGATAATATAAAAAGCAAATAACTTAACAAATTTACTTACCAGATGTCTTCTTTGATGCTCCCTTCTTCTTTGATGCTCCCCTCTTCTTTGTTTTTGGTTTCTTGTTTTCCTTCTTGCTACTGACCAGTGCAGATACATCATCCTCATCATCACTATCAACTAAAAATGATAACCTTTGTTTCATTGACATGTTTTGTGGAAAAGCGAACGTACCACCAATTCTCAAATCTACTCTTTCTAAAGGCACAGGCATCCAATGTGTTGGACGGGGTGTAAAGTTAGGATCGGCAAACCGACGTGCATCCGTATGTGTTGGTGTAAATGAATTCATTTTCTATTAAAAAACAATACAGAATTAGAAACAATATAGAATTAGAATTGTTAGGTTGGTGTATAAATAATACCATATTAGCAGAACAATATATGACAACTGAAAAGAACAATATCAAACTTAAATATAACTCACCACTTCTAATATATACTGAGTATTTTTGCGTGTATATATATCTTAGATATTTCTGTTATTGATGCGGCTATATGTAGAATTATCATTGATATTTATGGTGAGTATTGTATTGTGTTGTGAGTATCAATCCACGATAAAATGCTACGATAAAATGCTACGCGATTAACAAGGTGCTGGGCATCAACAAAATCATACTAAACCAATGAAATGAAATACAACTCACCAATCTAATAATAAGTTATATTATCAATACTGTAATAATTATTATAGATAGCACGGATGTTTGTGGATATATTGATTGAGGTTTATTGTTGTTAGAGCATTACTTTAGATTTAGATTTTCACAATTCGATTGTGAAAATCGTTTGTATGGATTTGTGGGCAGCCCCCGAGCTAAAAAGCGCTAGCCTACCTACCACACACTCCCCCTTACATCACATGTCGGCATACCCCTTGAGGGTGAAACTAGGGTGCCGCTACATCATATCCTCCTCTCGAATTAAGGCAACATCAGATCTCAGACCTCAGATCTTCATTAGTATATAGCCCAACACGCGTCCTCCTAGAGAGAGAGGCTTGAGGACACAAGAGGCGCATCTAAATGCTTTGTTGAAGATATCTTTGGCCTATCTAAATTTGTTGAGCCCTATTAACATGACTTATCTGTATTGATTTATCTATCACTACATCAATACAATATACAATATTAACACCTATTATGAGGTTGCTACTCCCCTGCCTTCTTTTGGCAGAAGCAGTGGGGTTGAATGTTCGTACCCTACATCCAATACCTATTACTATTACAAATGATAATGCTGATGTACTCGTTAACGATGGACGCAACCCAACACATATTGCTTATCATCCCGATTTGGGCGCATATGTTCATTTCGGAAGACAAAAGGTATTCAATGATGACGCTACTGCAAGAATTAGGAACTTTATATTGGAAATTGGTATTTGTGATATCATCAATTATCCCGAGTTTGACATCGTTTCCGAACAACAAAGGGAGGATATTGCCGAGCAATGTATGAATTTTGTAGAAGCATCATTTAATAATGGATTAAGTGAGGAGGAAGCGATCCGATATTTAGAAGAGGAACAAGAAATGCTAAAATCAAAGATTAGTTCATTCATCCATCATCTCCTCAACCGCAACGAAATCATCAACACCACTAGTATCAATCACCCTACAACTGTAGAGTTGGACAATACATATCAGTATCCATTAGCTAATTACACATCGGTAGATTACACATCATTATACAAAGATCAATACCAAGAAGACATCTTTCGATACCGTGCAGCAATTGACAATACAATCCAAGTATACATGATGAAAGGTGATGATGATAATGATTATAGTAATAAGAAGGCGGCAGCCAAGCGTCCTGCAGCTGACGATTCGTCTTCGTCGTCTTCATCTTCCTCATCATCTTCGTCTTCATCTTCGTCTTCATCTTCTTCGTCTTCATCATCTTCATCTTCCTCATCTGATGACGAGGATGACGAAGACTACACATATGACCAGAGGTATGATACTACTGCCGACGAGGATTGGAAAGAAGAGGATGATAAGAAAATTGATCATGGTGATTATTCTGACAGTGAGTGCGAAGAGGAAGGGGAGGAAGATGCAGATGAGGATACATCAACAACAAAAGAAGATGAATCAACTGGTGTTAAGTTTACCAAGGAATATCTCAGAAGTAATTATGATGAAGAAGGACCACAGGCAGCTGCATTCAATGAGGTATTAGATATACTCGAGAACAAGTTGGGTAATCCTCTTATCAACGGGAATCATGTATTGGTACCACTATCCAAGGAAATGTTGGGTACAGTTATCAAACTCGACAAGAGAAAGATGAAAGACAAAGCAACATCACATATTTACTTTGTCCGCTCAACCAAGAAGACTGGACGAACTACAAACGGCAAAAAGCGATGGAAATATTACCTGAAGAAGGGGGATCATAAGGACGATGACATTATTGTTATCTTCGACTATGATTTTGCTAGTGATGAAGTGATTGACATGTTCCCCGGCGTCTTAGAGGCTATTCTAGAAGTAGACGGAGTGTCTCTTGACGAAGTACCCAAGCTTGATGAATTGGATATTAATGGTGTGGAGAAACTAGAGGAGACTGGCCTGCCCTTCTTTGTCCGACTTCTAATCGATTCCCTCTCCAAAGATAATATTGATGAATGTGTTGGCGGCGCGTCCTATATCCAAGGTTATGAGCGTGCATTCGATCTCAATAACTGTGAGAGTGCTCTACAGATGTGCTTTGAAAAGATGATGGCTGATGAATCAGATGATGATGATAGTACCAAGTCTGATGATCAAGTTGACGACTCAGCGGCTGCTGGCGGTAACTCAGCACAGCATGAGCACCTCCATTGTAGAGCAACCTCATGGATTAGATCAGCTGATACTGAGGTCCTAAGTAAAGCCAAGGAGTTTGTACGGGCGTTAGAAGCAGCTGTCGGTAGTGATTGGGTGCAATTGAATCGAATTGAACGTCCTATGACCGAGGAGGATATCATTTTTTGGTCTAGTTGGGAGCCCAACATTTCTCATGGTGAAGTAGCAGCAACATGTGTCGGATATGACGCCATCTTCAATCAGAAGAATACCAAGGACATTTACTGGAAGGACATCTTCACTGACAAGACAGACAAGAATGCTCCATACAATACTAATGATGGGTACAACAAGGATCAACGTCGTCGTGCACGAGCTAAACACCAAGAGCTCCTCAGGAATCACAAAGCGAATGGCGGCTTGATGGTATTGAACAAGTGCAACGCAGCCTATGATAAGATGCAAGAAGAAGCGGCTGATGATAAAGTTACATCATTACTTAAGGCTGTTGATCAAGATGAAGATTACACTAAGTTCTTTGAGTATAAGGAACTCTCTGCTTGGACATGCCACAACGAGTCTACTGGCAAGAAAGGAGTCCTTATCATTCATCCACCGCTATGCACACCATTATTCTCCCATTCCGTCACTGAAACACACACATGGAGTAAGATTACTCAACAAGGAGAACGTGCAAAGGTGGCACATCTTCTACAAGCCATTGTTCGATACTTTATTAACGGCGGTATCATCAAGACATGTCAATTAGTAATGGGTAGTTTTCTATTTGCCTATACCATGCGAATCTACCTCCTCAAGAATCTACACGTCCATTCATTTGTTGCAACATTATTTGGCAAGAATCTACTTTGGAAGTTTGGCAATGTATTCAAGAGCGAGTATAATGGACTCAAGGCTAGTGAGCAAGGCAAGATCTTAAGACAACAAACATTAGCTATACGTGAGAAACGTGTCAGTCATATATATGATGGCCAACAACTTCCAGCCATACAGAATCGTGCGTCCACGATAGATTTTGACAATGATCAGTCAGTGACTGAGGGGATAAACGACATAGGGGAGAGGATTAGGAGAGTACCTAAGGGCAAGAGTATGGGGCTATTGAGAAAGTTTAGTAAACGAGATAAGATGTTGGATGGCTTGGAGAAGAGTTATATAGGCAGAAAGATTGCTAATCTTATCAGAGCAAAGCTAGTTAAAATGCAAGAGGAAGAACAAACAGAACTATCAAAGAAACAGAATAAGGAAGTAGCCAAAGAGAGGGAAGAAAAATTAGATAAGAAAGCATTAGTGGCAGCAACGAGAAAAGAAAAGAGGGCCAAGAGAGACGAAGAGGCCAAGAGAGACGAAGAGAAATAAACTAAGTAACTTTTGACACATCATTTGATTCTCATGTCAAGATAGCTAGAGTATAGCACTAAACCGAAGGAAGATAAGACAATTGAAGGACTCGAAGGAGGAGGCTGGCTTGATTCATGGAAGGTTTGTGGATCAAGCAAACAGCTCAAGTTTACGTGGAATTCATTTGACAATCTCTACCATAACAATGGCTTCGGTTTCA
>Ga0214480_101205_pt1 | contig 11531 bp, 11 predicted proteins | sample M1_20Mar14CPVII9_3_FD_165042 | JGI IMG/M metagenome (GOLD analysis project Ga0214480, IMG submission 165042) | Marine eukaryotic communities from Monterey Bay, California, United States - M1_20Mar14CPVII9sort6BwellE17 | ecosystem: Environmental > Aquatic > Marine > Unclassified | place: USA...
ATACAAGAGCTTCATCTCCGTGGAAAGCAAATCGGAGCTGCGGGGATGAATGGCATTGCTCAAGGATTATCAACTAATACCTCGCTGAAGAAACTTGACCTCAGAGACTGTGGTGGAGTTACTTGGGCTGGTTGGATTGAACTGTTAAATGCTATTAAAAACAACCCTGTCCTACCTCTTGAACAACTGGAAATTAATTCTTTCCTAATGAGAAGTGAAGTTATTACAACGTCCATCACCAGCATACTTGTTGATAAAAGTTTGAAGAAGCTGACTTTAGGTGGAAATTTCACTTGGGACTTTCGCGATGCAGTGCTTATTAAATTATCTAATGCCTTGGCAGGCAATGATACATTAACGACACTTGATCTTGGCTATGTTAATGGGGTTGTTGAAAGTCGTATCAATGATGATCAAAGTGATGGACTCAAGGTCCTCTCTCGTATCTTCCGCAGCAGTTCATCTATAGACGCAACATTTAGGTCGAATCATACTCTTGAGAAAGTTTTAGTCCGATCGGCTGTAAATCATCGGTTGATTGCTCTTCCTCCTCACCTTGCATGGATGATACAGTTGAATGGGAATAGTAACAAGTTTGAAGTGTCTAGAACATTGAGAAAGATGTAATGCCATTACTTGTTTCTATTAAGTAGGTAAATGTAAAAGTAAAACAGTGTAATATCATTCGTTCTAACTTTTACCTACAATAGGATTTGAGTATAGAATCAACGAGAGATTATCACATACATCAACGAGAGATTATCACATACTGCATGTAGTAGTGCTCTCGGGAAATGTTGATTGGGTTATGAAAAGTTGTGGGATCTTCTCGAATACAATACATTTTTTCTTACTCCTTCTTCTCGGCATTGATCATAGACCACTTTGTATTGACCTGCTTAGCTGTTGCCTTGTCACCTCGTTTGCCATTTCCATCATTCAAGTAGATACAATCATCACTATCTTGAAGCAATGTCCAATTGACACACGGCTTCCCACGATGACTACCTTGAAACCTCCTGTCTGTTGCACGTGCTCGAAGTTCCGCCACAGGATCCACAGGAGTTTCGTTGTGATTGTAGGGAGACCAGTTGGCATGCCCCCTTGTCACATGACCAGCCGTTATAGCCTTGGACCTTCCTTCCTTACCCATTTTATCCTTTGTCTTCTTTGATGCAATAGACAATCTTTCCTTCCCCATGGTCTTGGCACGAGTATTATTTCCTTCTGATTTGTTCTTGATACGCTCTCGATCTTTATCAGATGCCTTACCATTTGCCACACGAGCCTTGGCATAATTCAACCTCTTTTGAGTTTCAGTACCACCAGTCTCACCAAGCCCTCGATGATAGGTACTAATGCCATCATTATCATAGCCGTGTTTTGCTACCATCTTCTTGGCTAATGCAGTGCCACCATGTGAAGACTGCATACTTTGCACCATTGAAACTGTGACCTTCTGTAGGCTGTCGACACCATTACTATCGAAGAGTTCATCTTTGAAAAAATCTGTGTATGACAGAGTGTGTTCGGGCACGGATTTAGATAGGATACTATCAGAGCAATTGGCATTAGCCATGAGCCAGTCCATCCTCTTCTTATTCTCAACCTTCCATGACTTGATATATTCCTTATCCTCTTTGGACAATCCTGCTTTCCAAATCTCCTTGAAATCGTCCATTTGATCAGGATCAACAATCATCGGGATAGTATTATTGGCAACCATACGGTCGAATGCTTGAGGGATACCCAACATATCGCATACATGTTTCAAATACGAAGTCATACATGCAGCTCCATTCTCGAACGTGCCATAGAACTTGACAAGGTATGTGGCACAGGATAGATGTTGTCCACTTTCAAACACTGTACTGAAGTAATGCCTGTCAAGTTTGGAGACAAGATTCTCCTTGATAAGAGTAGATGTTCCACCAAGATTGTAGAAACTCATATCTCCTCCCGTCACATAGAAGAAGAGAGCAAAACGATTGTAGACTTCAGCACAGGCACTTCCTTCATCCTCGGTGCACTTCTTACAGCGTCCCTTCTCACATTGACAGTTTCCACGAACATCATCAGTCATGTGCTCTTCTTTCTCGAGATCGTCGGTGAGTTCGAAGAGTACACGTGTTGTAGGACAAGACTTTGGGTCGAAATCGGAAGGTAGCTCGTCACCAGGGCGCACAGAGATCAACTTTTCCTTTCCATTGACCTTGACCTTCTTTGGGCAGAGTAGCATCAGAAGATCAAACCTTTGTCCACGCTTGGCAGAACGAATCTTGGCACAATATGGTTCCATACGTGCAGGTGTAATATCACCCGTTTCCCCACGGACTGCGGCATCAACTAGACCATCAATAGTAGCTTGCTTGAATTGGTCGAAGTGGGCATCACTCATTGTCTGTTCAGTGCGAGAACGTTCACGGAGCTCATCAACCAATCCACAGTCAAGAGTCTTAATCCCATCCTTGGTTACAACAGCAGTATGGTAAATAACAAGGAGTTCTTCGTTTGGAGTGGATGCATAGGATGACTTGGCCTTGCCTTTACGAGTACGTTTGTTGGATACCCGTGGTTCGGATGATGGTGGTGACATGACGGATTCACGTCCACATTTTTTAAACATCTTTGCTATCTTTTTAGGGTTGGTAATTGTCTTCTTATTCTTCTTCCTTGGAGAGAATGAATCAGTGACAACAACGGGTGACTTCTTCTTGCCTTTCTTCTTATTATCAGGCGATTCATGGGGTGACTCGGCCATGCCATTACAACTACATTTCTTTGAAGTCTCGGCTGTATTGAGGAGAGTAGACTGTGTAGTACGAAGCTTCCGTTGTTCTACTTTGTTGGATTCGGCGACACGGGCCAAATCTACCCCTTCAAGATCACGAAATTGATTCACTTCTGTCATGATTTGAACCACTACTTGATCATTCTTATCACCTAACAACTGCATGAGATCTTTTCGTAGCTCGGTACTGCCAGTACTGTGTCTCATGGCCAAGAGTGCACCCATTGCAATCTCCAAAGCAGACATTCCTGAATCAGATGAATCAACACAAGAGCAAATATCATACAGCCTCTTGGCAGCGTTGTCGGATACGGATGTAGTGGAAGAGGAAATAGAAAGTACAGGTGCATGTGTCTTCCGAACCTTGGCATCTGACTCCTTGGTATCTGACTCCTTGATAGGTTTGCAGTCCTATATACAGTAATAGAATAAAGAGAAGAAGAAGTATAAAGTGGTGAGGTAATATCCAGGAGGGTATAAACATACAATTAAAATCACCAAAGTCGGTGATTCGGAAAAATTATGTTCGGTTCACCCTTACCTTCTTCTCACCAGCAGCCGACTGCCAAGTCCTCTTCTTGCCGTCCTATATAAATTAATAGAATAAAGAGAAGAAGAAGAAGAATATAGTGGTGAGGTAATATCCAGGCGCATATATAAGAGTACAATCAAATTCACCAAAGACGGTGCATAACAAAAGACGGTGCATAACTTATCAATCACATCTTACCTTCTCGTTGCCAACCTTGGAATCCGGTGGACTCTTCTTCAGTGAAGGGGCCTTCTTTTCTTTGACTACTTTCTTCTCTTCAACTACTGGGGCGTCCTCAGTCTTGGAGTCCTTGGCAACATCTTTCTTAGGAGTTGTTGTGTCATCCTTATCAATATCAATCATCTCGAATGAATCCTCATCAACTGTTGCGGCCTTCTCCTCCTTTGCTGGCTCAGCAGTCTGCATATGAGAATGTATGATGATGAGTTAGACAAGTTCTCAACAAATAAAGAGTGTACCACAAGAGTTGATCCAGCATTGCCAATAATCATTGACCAATGAAACAAAGACGAGATTCATATCATAAATTTTTTATAAAATGATGAATACTCACCTCCTTCGATGGTTCCTCGACCGTAGTCTCACACCCCATATTCTCGGCCGTCTCGGTAGTAGTTCCAAGAGCAGGCGCGGCTGCGGTGGCATTAGATGCTTCAGTAATGGACATGATATGGTGGTTGTAGGAGAGTGATAAAAGGTGATAATAAATTTATGTTTTGTAAAGATCTATTTCCCATTTATCTAAAAGACTTCCATCTCTACTTGTGACGACTATTGTGAGCAAATTGGTAGTTATCTCACTCCCCTATCATCCACTGATCGGGGTTGCCCCGTGATCTCTACATTGTTTATTGTTGTTGTATGTTGTTTACATGTTGTTGTGTGTTGTTTTCATTGTTGTCATGTGTGTTTATAAGTGTTTAGATAGTTTGAGATTTTAATATATAATTTCATTGATATGATTACATAAGAATTGCAATAAATGCATCTTGTTTTTATAATACAATCATGCATAATATTGATAAATAGTAGTAGAGTATATAGATGTGGTGTTTCCTCTCTTATTTGTTGTTGAGGGTAGTGACGCCACAATCTCCCTTTTATTGCACATGATTGTCTAAATTTTTTCTCAATGGCCGAAATTAGAATAGCCCTCAACAGCCCTCACGCTGAACAGACAACCTGCATAGTATGACGGAACCCAATAACTATTAGCACTACCTTGATCTCCTTACTTAGGAGCTATTCTATATCTATGCCGTCTAGACAACGGAGGTCAGATACTAATAGGGGTAGCCAACAAAATAATGGTGCATCGAATATAACAACGGCCTTTGCTTCTAACATCTCCTGATAAGGACTTATTATTGGATCCGAAGATACACATGCCATTGCAGGTGATATTGAGTCAACGGTGTTGATGTATATAATCAGAGCTTGACGATGGTCGGTAAACATTCTCTACAATCAGCGGCATATCTCACCAGAAATTAACGTGCAACAAAAGCGACGTAGGCATGTACTGCTCTATAGAGGACAGCTCTACAGAGCCCAAGGAACAAGTCTTGGTTGTACAAAGCAGAAGGATAGTACAATTGCAATCCACAACGTCAATGAAGCACAATTGCAATCTGGAGTGATATATCACACGTCAAATATTGGAATATTTCTATAATGTTTATCCTATCATACTTATGATATATTATGAGAGTTAGTTGGTGAATCACAAAATGGTATCCTTTCACTTTATGAGAGTGGGTACGGTTGCTGCTGATTATGATACTCAAACGTTTGTGAATATGGGCTTGGAACTACTGCCAAATGCTTTAGCTTGGTGCGGCGGCGGCGGGGATCACAGGGGACTATCACTACTATACCGGCTTGTACAAAGTCATGCATCTTTGATTGATCCAAGTAGTAAGAAGAGGAAAAAGCGGAAGAGAAATAAGGATATGAGCTGGGGGGAGTACTACTACTTTTAGAACTAGATGGAGAAGATACGGTTTTGAGGGAGAGGAGGGATATGAGATAGAGCTAGAAGGCTAGTGGAATAAAGCCATTTGATGATATAGTAATAATAGTAATAGTTAATCAACCAATAGTACGGTTATCTATAGTATGACGGCTTTGCATATATATCCAGAGAACTCTGTAGGACCAAGAGAGATGGATCTGATATTACTTCTTCGGTTTTCAGATCAGAGAGGGTATCCTTATTGCAATCATCAAATAAGACACTTCTGTTTGGATGGACGGCTTGATAGCATTGATTAGGTACTGCATGACATTACATAGTGAGGTTCGTAGATACATATTAGTCACTCTTGAATTGGTGCTGATCCTGTGATACCATTGATTGGGAGTCTTTTTGACGTTGAAACATGATTCTATACTCTCATAATAAATGAAGTGCACCGTCTTAGCAACTAACTGTTATCATCAACCTGACATCCTAAACTGTTCTCATATATAATTGCAATAGCATCATCAATCAATTAATAAACACACCTTAATAACCACCCAAAGTAAACAAACTAAATACAATGGCAGCAGAAACAGACACAGCAACCTCCACAATCAACTATCCATCCTACGATGAAGATGAATCACTCTTCGCCTTATTCCTACGTGAACATACAATACTAACCTCCGCCACTGCCTCCGATCAAACTGACTCCGATTTAGAAGATGACGATCTACTACTAGAACCAACTGCTGAAGGTAAACAATTAATGCGTCGTATACCATGCTTTACTACACATTTACAAAATATTAAAAATCGTTTACCCTACAGTAACATTGAAGGATTAGATAATAGTCGTATATATATAATTGAAATACCATTAAGTGAAATTATCCATTGGGATGCCGCACGTGGAACAGAATTAGCACAACGAGCATCCGGTAATGCAATGCGATATCATGAATTATTTTGTAAGGTTATTGATTCTATTTTGGATACCATGTCTGTTACTACCACCTCAAGGAATGGTAACAGGGGTGGAAATGGAGGAGGGGTGCGTGATTCAATTGATATATTGTTAGAACAACGACGTGCACAACAGGAGTTACATCGTGAGGAACAACAAGCCGCCGCTGCAGCAGCTCAAGGTGGTGATGATATTAATGGTCCATTGGGTGGTGGTGGATTAGAGAATGATCAGGCCGTGTTGAATGCTGATGGTACAACTGGTCAACAAGGAGGTGGAATGACATCAGCAACAGAAGATTTACCACCATTATTAATGCGTCGGTATGAATTACGTATTTTGCCAATCCAACGTCCTGGAATTTATCCACCGTTTGATAAACAATATCGTGATACACCTACATCTCCGTATTATACATCAAGTGGAAAGTTGGATACCACGCCGGATGTTGAGGGTGTATCATTACGTCAGATACGTTCCCGTGCTCTAGGGCATTTAGTTACTTTAAGGGGTATGGTCGTACGTTCATCGGATGTTAAGCCTGCCTGTACTGTCGCAACCTACACATGTGACGCATGCGGATGTGAGATATATCAAGTAGTATCCAACAAACGTGAATTCTTACCCCAACGGTTATGCGTGAGTGAAGAATGTCGTCGTCAATCGAAAAATGGTGATACATTACATTTACAAACACGTGGTAGTAAGTTTGTTAAGTTTCAAGAATTGAAATTACAAGAATTGCCAAGTCAAGTACCCATGGGACATGTACCACGGAGTATGAGCGTGCATTGTCGTGGTGAGTTGACTCGCTTGGCAAGTCCGGGAGATGTTGTGACAATTGATGGTGTATTCTTACCCCAGCGAATTGCCGAGTCAGGATATCGTGCCATGAAGGCTGGATTAGTCGCCACGACATTTTTAGAGGCACAGAATGTTATTGTACATAAGAAGAGTTATGATGAATCTGGTAATGCACACTTGAGTGATGAAGAGAAGGCAAAAGTGGATGAACAGATACATGAAATTGCACACGGGGATGATCCGGTGGGCATGTTAAGTCAGGCAATTGCACCAGAAATTTTTGGACATGAGGATATTAAGCGTGCATTATTGTTGCAATTGGTTGGCGGGTGTACACGTAAATTACCCGATGGGATGCGTATTCGTGGTGATGTTAATATTTGTTTAATGGGTGATCCAGGTGTGGCGAAGAGTCAATTGTTAAAACATGTGGCTAGTATTGCACCTAGAGGTGTTTATACTACTGGTAAGGGTAGTAGTGGTGTGGGATTAACGGCGGCAATTACGAAGGATACGGCAACGGGAGAGTTGGCATTGGAGGGTGGTGCGTTAGTATTGGCGGATAGAGGTATTTGTGCTATTGATGAGTTTGACAAGTGAGTTTTGTTCATATCTTGTGTTCATGATTGTGTGCAAGTGTTGACCCATGCTAATATCTCTTGCTTTGCCCTTCATTCCCAACCATGTAACAGAATGGACGAAGCTGATCGTACAGCCATTCATGAAGTGATGGAACAGCAGACCGTATCCGTTGCCAAGGCTGGGATTGTAGCCACTCTGAATGCTCGTGCAGCCGTTCTTGCCGCGGCCAACCCTCTCTATGGACGATACAATCGTCGAAAGTCCTTGTCCGAGAATGTCAATTTGCCCAACTCATTGTTGAGTCGATTTGATCTCATGTTCTTAATATTGGATGTTGCCGATGTGGATAGGGATATGGCCTTGGCAAGACACGTGACATTTGTTCATCAAAATGAGGGAACGGATACCAAGAAGAATGATGGAGGTGCAGATACAATACCCATGGATGAAGATGAAGAGGATGAGTTTGGCCTCGAGAAGGAACAAGAAGAAGAGAACGACCAATCAGCTCCATTGGTAACTTCTGGTTTGTTACGAGAGTACATTTCTCGTGCAAGGAAGCACCAGCCCGTCGTCCCAGCTGATGTTGCTCCCTATATTGTCGAGGCGTATGTCAGTCTGCGGTCACAGGGAACTCCTACGGGCAAACAGACCAAGAATGGAGATCAGACTGTAATGACAGCACGTCAGCTACTATCTATTTTGAGATTAAGTCAGGGTCTTGCCCGTCTTCGTTTTTCGGACTATGTTGCTCGTGAGGATGTAGATGAGGCTATCCGGTAAGTGTGTGTTGTGCACTTGTGTCTATGTCCTATACAATCGTATCTAATGTATCATGTGCTATTATTCCTATCTAACCCCATATTCATATCATCGCCATAGATTGACTCACATGAGTAAATCAAGCTTAACAGACCATGATATGGGAGGAAGTGGAGGAGAACCAGGCTCAACCAAACGTAAATGGGGCGGAGAGGATGTCACATCTCGAATCTTCAACATTATCCGAGACTATTCGACATCATCCAGGTCGTCACGGATTGAGCTCAAGCTTGTCGAAGCTATGGTCTTGAGGAAGGGATTTACAGATCAACAATTAAAGCAGTGTCTTGAGGAATATCAAAGTTTGGATATCATCCAAATGAACACGACGGGAACTCATATTGATTTGTTATCTGGATCGGCACATTAACTAGGTTTTATTGGTCGAAGGGAAAGAAGTAATCAGGGGAATATGTAATGTTATCGAATTTAAGCTTAAACATAGTAAAACTGGGGAGATATATGTTGATTTACTTTGATTACTTTAATTCTACACCATTATTGCGCATAGATGTTAAGGCATCCGTGCACTATCATCCATCCTAAGCTCCATCCCTCCCCAATTTAACCCGCTATGCAATTTCCTCTAGGGAAATTGGTCTTATGCAATATTTAGCAGGATACCACCCACAACCTGAGGCGTATCCTCCAAAAATTGGGTCGAGAGCCGAGAGTTGTGAGGTCAAAGCAAGGACATAACGTCAAAGCATCCTTTGTCTATGTACCTCTATTAGCCTGAATAGTGATGACAACACATATAGCGGAACATCTCTCATAAAGGATCTTTTTCGCACAGCCACGTCGTCATAACAATACAAGAGATATAGCCTCTTTTTTGACTGAGAGATATAACTAATTTATATAACATTTTGATTGGCCCTCTGTTGCAAATAACAATAATAATATGAGCAGTAAAGATACTAATACTGAGACTAAGGTTGAGATAGATAATAATAAGCATCATCTGCGTTCTAGCGACCCCGATCTTAAAGTGATACTTGGCAGTGGTGAAGATCAGGTTACAAAATGGTATTATGCAACATCACTAGCCAACAAATCTAAATACATAGATACAATGTTGTCTACACCGATGAAAGAGTCGGATACTAGAACAATCACCTTTCCTGACATCACGCTAGAGTTTTGGGAAGCAGCTATTGATTTTGTTGACAACCCTGTTGCTGCACGTAAGATGGAAGCAAGTGATGTTTTAAATGTTGCAAAATTCTATGACAAATATGAATTTGTAGACGGAACGAATCTATGTGACTGCGTGCTATTGGATTACTTTAAACATTTGAAAGTTAAAGAGAAAGAGCTCTCTATTGATGTTGATTTACTTATTGACTCGGTAGTTATATCGCATGAAACAAATTTGAAAAAAGCAGTTGAGGCTGGTGTCCACTATATCTGGGGTATACTACGGTTACCAATGGATCCTCCATATAATAAAACGATGTTTACAGAGAGTCATTTAGAAAAGGTATTGCCTGCAATGCTTCATGAATTATCTGATGCGGCATTTCCCGACGGAGGTCCTCTATACAATCCAGGATATCCTTATCCAAATTTGGATGATCCAGATTTCCCAAAAGAGTTTGTAAAGGTAAGCATACAGCAAACAGAGGAGGCCCTCTTGCATTCTTGTATAAAGCATATCAAATTATCAGATGCAGAATGTGTAGTGAATGATAGAAGTTATAATATTGGAGGTACATGTAAAAAAGATGAGCTAATCAGCGGAAGGTGCTTCGAGTATTTTAATACAGGCGGCATGGTAGATTTTAAGATCAAAAGAATGCATTACGTTGACGATGAGGTTCCTTTCGAATTCGAAGGATGGGCCATTATCGTATTAATAAACGAGGTCGAAGAGATCTGCTGGGTCGCTCCATGTAGTGCTGCCTTAAATTTCCCACCTAAGAGTGGATGGAAGAAATTCAAGAAGACGGATAGTTTCTTTGCATATAAGAAGGAGAAACATCCTGCCCCAACAATTACATATGTCTTAAATAAGGAGGCTTAAACGAATTAACATTATTATAAGCTGATTTACTTTGCTTACTTTAATTCTACTCAACTATTATACATCACGAACAAATGACGTGCACTACTGCTTTCTCATCCTTCTGATAAACTTCACTGGCAAAGCATGGTCAGTATCTCCATCATCATAATCTATATCGTATGTTGAATCATCTCGAACTCTCACAATCGTACCTTTATACCATCTCTTTCCCTTCCCCTTGTATCTGGCTCTTACTCTATCTCCACTTTGAAACACGGATTTGTCCTGATGCTGTTGGATTTCATGGTCAACCCTTCTAACAATTCCAATCGAATCTTTTCTGATTCACGACGACGCTTGTCATTCTTTGACTCAAATCGATACTTGCCAAAGTCAATAATACGTATCTCCGACCCAATAGCGATTATATTGCAGCACAAATTCAAATCAAACGGTATAATACGCTTCTCTTCAAAGATACTAAAAGCGTTATCAATGAATGTTGAATAATACGTATAATTGGAGGTCCAAACATTGGGATGATTCTGATGATCACCAACGTTTTCAATGTATAAGGTCAAACACGATTGGTCTTCTTGCCCAAACTCGTACAATTGAGGGAAATATCTCGTATCCGAAAGTTCATGGTGCATAGTTAGCTCCCTATTATAGTCCTCATAATTTGATACCTGCTTGACGATCACTTTAGGAAAGATACAAACAGTACCTTCTGCTCTTTCCATACAGGATTCAGATGAAGAGAGTGAATCAATCAAGCAGGAAGAAGAAGAGATCTTGCTGGTGGTGTTGGTTTCCTGAACTATATCTTCCCACATATCGTTTAAAAGTCTTTTCTAGCTCGGCCTCACTAGCCTTGTGCAGCCTGTTGGTTGTGTTTGCGATGTCTGTCGGCATACAACCCGATTCGATCTGTAAGGTTTCATTGTTCATTCTGGCAAAGCATCCATGTATTTCTTTACACACGGCTAGTGTTCGCTGCATATCAGGATCCCATTGGGAACTTGGTTTATTCCAGTGAAA
>Ga0214480_101207_pt1 | contig 11525 bp, 8 predicted proteins | sample M1_20Mar14CPVII9_3_FD_165042 | JGI IMG/M metagenome (GOLD analysis project Ga0214480, IMG submission 165042) | Marine eukaryotic communities from Monterey Bay, California, United States - M1_20Mar14CPVII9sort6BwellE17 | ecosystem: Environmental > Aquatic > Marine > Unclassified | place: USA...
AGAGATGTTTTTTATTCGAAGATGCGGTTGATATGCTTATATTGTCACCCAGATGTACAATGACATCATTAGCCCACCTTGCTCTCCCTGAAGATGCTGGTGCATCAATACATGCTAAGTCACTCTTATGGACGGATATGTCATATAGTACACCAATTCTCGTGTGCTCAGTATCAGATTCCGGTGATAAAGACAACGATGTAAATGCATCCATGGTAGCCTCAGCGTTGGTGTTGTTATTGATATCCATCCTTGATGCTGTCGATAGTCGATGGGGGATGATAAATGGAGAGATAATAGATGGCGCGCGGCGGTGTATCTCCTGTGGCGGAGTAGGATGTATATACGTGCTGCACAATATGGTGAGATTATGCATATAATGTTTGTATGATATCATCCCGTTCTTGGAGTCAATCAAGAACTAACTAAATCTTGATCTTGATCGAAAGGTGCGAAGGCCGTATTCCCATTCCTTCCCATACATCCTACCTTCCCGTTCTTGGTATCTTCATCGCATTATATCCTTTTCAGATATCTGATAACCTTTCAGTCATTCATTTCTCTTGTGCTGCTGGGCGATTCTATATCCCATCACAAATTCTTATTAACTACCAATCGGTTGCTATGTGGTTGTTAACGAAGTAAACTGTCTGCCATACATATTATTGCAGATTGTAGTACTTACTAAATACATACCATTCCTTGATAATTGATAAAATAGTTTATATGTGCTGATACTGATATCCGACATACATTCAGCAGCATTCACTACTATGGTATGGTATGGATTGTTCATTGTATGACATTGGGATACATTTCTATCGATATAATGCCATAATACCCTTCTAACATTGCATGATGCAATACATTGCTATCCCTATCTATTAATAAATATATACCATACCCTGCTGTACCTTCACTGCATAACATTGCAATAACCCGACGATCATGTTAGATAATTATCATTCCTTCTTGTGCCCGGGTCTTCGCCCGGGCGATTCTCTATCCCATCACAACATCTTATTAATCCTCTCTGGTCTAGAACTACCGGTTGCTATGTGGTTGTTAACGAAGTAAACTGTCTGCCGTATATAAGAAGTTGAATTATTGTTGTTTTTGATAACAATGAAGATTGTAGTAGTTACCAAATACAAATGCACTTCCTTCAATTATCCAATTTGTTGTTCAATACCCGATACTTGGGTGCTGGCTGCATATACATAATTTCATAATGCATATTGGCATTAACTATTAATTATTAACAGTCCGTACTACTGAGTACTGAGTATATAAATTCAATATTATGAACTGATACTTCGACGTAAATACGTTCATTAACTTTGTATTGAACAAGCAAACTGGAAGTATTATCAATAAAGCTGATATGTTGTCATATGTGTCACCCCGAATCCTGATTGTTTCGTTGCCAACAAAGTACGTATTGATTGTATCGACCTTTAATGTGTACCAATAATGTGCGGTGTGTAGTCTATAAAAACTAACCAGTGTCGGTGTAATCTGACAATATCTCTGTATATATTCGCCGGCAGAACCTTCCTTAACTTCCTCTACCCACTTTTTTTATGAATGTTTGATACAAAAAATGGGCTTCCACCAATAATAACATAATATGTAATGATATGTTGGGGTATAGACAACTTCCGCTTCAAAGATTATATTATACAATATCCACGGAGATCCACGGAGAGACTGCCACAAATATGTTATCGGACTACCGCAATATTAATATAGAAATTATATCTCTTTGTATTGTAGTATATGTTCATAATAGTTCATATCTACGAAAAGGAAAAAGATCGATTAACTCAAAAAGGATATATTAAACTCAACTAGCTGAAGCATCCTATTCAACAAGAGGATCTTAGTTTGCAGCGTGATAGTACAGTGAAGGATAGATTCACTATCATTTGGCGATTTAGTCCGAGAAGTACTTACCTACATATGACGTAAATATGTACCACAAAAGTGACACACAATTAAGGTAAAAAGGAGGTAATAAAAATATAGAGTTTTCTTTTAGTGAAAACTGACGTCATCTACTCTGCTATCCTTCTGTGATAGGCCTATCATCTTGATTTTATGGCTGGGAGTTACATACATTAGACAGCGCCGTAGGGATTAGATATTTGATTTGCTATGGCTGTGGTTGGTAATAGGTATACTGCTTAGCACTTATATAAACCAACACGTCATGAGTTTAGCCGCCTGCCCCTCACAATATGCAAGAGAATGTGGAAATGTTGGACCTAAACCTTCTCAAAGGAAAAGTAAATTTGTCCGACCCGTACAACACGTAAGTTTTAGTCAGCCCTGTGGAATTGTGGAATATAAGAAGTTCTCTTCAATAGGTAGCTAAGGAGAGTTAGCTGAGTAGAGCTGAGTAGGGAGAGGCTACGCCTTAATACCTATGCCTAAACTTCATTTCATTACATAATCTTATCAGCAATCTTTGACATCAAAGAGAATATTAAGTCTCCTCCAACTCTCAAAGCTGCATAGTCCATATACACAATCTTCAAAGCTGCAACATTCCGCTCATTCCTAGCACCAACAAAGCATCCCTTCAATATTTCAAATCGTCTAGTTGTCTGCTCTTGATGTTGTTCTTCTGTCTTAACGTCATCATCATCATTGCTAGCACTGTATTCTTTGTTGTGCTGTAGAAACTTGGTTTCCCACAGCTGAAAGGTCGATACAAACTCATCGAATCGATTGCTAAATCGCTGTCTCTTTTTACAGCTACTACTACTTCCACTGAGTACAGCCTTTTCGGCTAATAGGGTTGATATATCCTTGTCGTTGAAGCCACTTGCAGTATGATGTTCTGATATTCTCATTTCCATCTTTTGTAGCAGCATCTGTATATTGCAACTTTCTTCTTTAAGTTGCATACATTCATATAGAACTTTCATAAAGATTGGAAATGTCATTTGCAAGTACTTTTCATCATCTTCCTCTTGCACTTTGGAACCACGCCATCTCCTCTTCTTTGGGTTGTAGTATGTTTCAAGTTCTGATTCCTCTTGAAGTGCAGTGCGTCTTACAATACTTTCCAGTTCTACTATGTCTTTTATAATTCCCTCTTGTATTAATACTTTGTCAATGCCCAACTCTACTAATTGAGATAATGATATAACTCCTCCTTCCTGTGATGATTGTTCTTCCTCAGATACATCATCTAGAGAATGCTCTAATAGTAATGTTTCATCCACGAGTGTATCCCAAATGTACCGTGTATAGTCTATTACATTTTGCTTAACTACATCTCCATTATCACCCCGTACACTAACACTAATATCATTCCAAGTTGGACACATCTCATGTACTCTTCTCATTTCACCAAGTCTCTCTTCTCGTACCTCATCCATGACATTGTTCAAATGCTTATAAATCCTCCGACCAGCTATTCTAATTGGCAAATAATCCTCAAACAGTATAATAAATGCATGAATAATATCATATTCTGTCGATGCTGCCTGTACTCCAGAGTATAAGGTTCTATATCTTATTCCATCTTCTTTACTCCTATATCTTTTTGTTGTTGAAGTATCATTTTCTTCATCAAGGTCAAGCGTAGGTACTTTGTAATTATGATATCGAGTAGATGTACTTGATAAAGATTGTATATCATTTTCTGTATATAATTTAAATGTATTTATCAATCCCATGAATTCTGTCTCTGTTGGTGATACATCTTCTTCGTCATAATGGTTATTTTGTTGTAGAATATCTTTTTGTAACGATAGCTCATCATTGTTATTTACATCATCGGTATCAAAATATAGAGGCATTGCATTCTCTTCCATTAGTTGTAATGCCATTTCTTTTGTTGAAGTTGTTGATAATAATTGTGTAGTAGTAATTATTGTTCTTGGCCATCTACTTTGCAAGTTATTGGTTTTAGTATGTCTCCTTATAATTTGTTGAGGATACTCCATTGATACCAAAGCTAACACGGTATCCCTGCTTCTACCGCCACCGCTGCAACATATCAGTGATATAAACAATAGTATTATCCTTCTCATGGTGTGGTATTTATTAATAATGATGCATAGACTTATGAGTTGCCACGCTTCATTGTTCTGCGTCATTTCTGCAACCGGCAAGCACCAACACAAAAAAAGATGCGGTATCCTTCAAAAAGTGAGTAGTGAGTGATCCGCTGAGGCTGAAGAAGTGATAGTATGAGTTGATATGAGATGGAAGAGCCAGATTTAATATATATATATATATGGAGGCACAATGCTGATGAAGGTTATTCACTCTCTCATACTCGTATCAGTTTATGCAGTTGTCCTCGAACTGTTTCAATCGAGCTATGCTTTCACTCAGACGATATATCCTTCTTCCATCACAAGATGTGCAGCATCATCATTGGAGGAGAGTGAAGCTCCCTTCAGTACACCATTCAATGATAAAACAAAGCCAATAGAACAGATACCTCACGAACAACGTATATCAAACACAAGAAAGGCTCGTAGATTGAATCATCCATTTCAGCATTTATTCAGACATTCAGATCAAAGCTTCAAAGATGACGATTGGGATGACACGATATCTATTACTGATGAAGTTTATGATTGCTACAAGAGTATATTTGATATAGATGATATCGACACATCGCAAGAACAATTAAATTCTACTTTTGCACAAACACCAATTGATATCCAGACTTCTTTATTAGCAATACAATATCTCAATATACATGGCGGTTATTCATTTCGAGAGATTCAACAAATGCATGCTAGATTTCCACCATTATTAGAGATTGATGTTGTACGTCATCTCAGACCAAAGATGAGATTTCTAAAAGATTGTTTAGGAGGCATTACGTCATCAGATGATGGACAGATACTCAATTCACAACTAAAATATATACTGCCTGCAAGTTTCATTGGCGCGCGACTTGAGCGAACAATTGCTCCTAGACATGCATTTCTAGTTCATGTTGGGTTGCCATCAGGTAAAGCTTTATGGGATGGTACATATCAACCAAGCAATAGTAGAAAAGGCGGTGCCAGATCACTACTCGAGCAATTCCTTCTTGATCACAGAAAGCCAAAGCAATTTGCAGCAATGTGCAACAATTTGAGAAGTATTTACGGATCAAGTTCCAATCTACCCATTACTTCGGAGCAGATTATTGCGTTTGATAAACTATTCCAAAGAGGTATCTTATCAGCGGCAAGAGATGATATTCAGCTTGGAAACAATGACAAATCTCCCTCACTTTTGCAAACTGCAAATGTCACTTCAGCACAGCTTGTAAATTATCTAATTGAGCATGGAGCAAATCCCTATGAAACTGATGTTCGTGGTGCATCACTATTTCATTGGTGTGCAGGATCGGGTAACCTAGATGGGCTCAAAGAGCTTGTCGATGGCTGTGATAGGCTCGACTTGAGAATACAAGCAAGAGGAGGAGCAAATGATAAGACAAGTCCTTCAAATCCAGGAGTACATGCCGCTTTACTTTGGAAAGCCTCTCGAGATGATGCAACCCCATTTCACTGGGCGGCGGCTGGAGCAGGGCCAAAAGAATTTGGAATAGGAGGAAATATAGACGTTTGCAATTATCTCTTAGAGCTATGCAAAGAGTACCCAATCATATCACAGCGAAAGCTAATTGATAACTTGACAAGAGATCATAATAGTATCCTGATGTGGGCTGCGTGGTCAAGATCTTTGGATATAGTAAAGCTCTTAGTAAGAAATCGCGCCGATACTAAAAGAGCTAATCGCAACGGTTGTACTGTAGCACATTGGGCTTGCAGCGGAGGAGATTTATCAGTATGCCAATACCTTCATAAGATGGGTAATGTGGACTTCACTGTCGAAAACTACCAGGGTAACACTCCATTAAGCCACAGTGTAGCATATGCAAGGTATGATATAGCAAAATGGCTCAAAGAAGACTTGAAAGTCGAAGATGATGGTGATAACGCTGCCAATCTTGCAGGGGATTTCGTTACTTGGGCAGAGGAAGGCCTAGGGCTTATCTCAGAAGAAGAAGAGATCGAAAGAAGGAGTGTTTATTCTCTATTCAATTCATTCAATGATTGAGGAGATGGAAGATAATATTGAGTAAGATATCTACTTTACTCGCCTCCTGGTAGGTTGAGTACATCATCTAATGCTAACCTCAAAAGGTACAAATGATGAAAATCTTGTGGAGCATCATCAGAAGATCCTTCGCAATGTGTAATGAAGCGAGAAAGAGAACTTCCGAAAGTCTTTAACTCGCTCAACCAACCATCCATCCACTGAACTGTCTTGTCAAATTGCTCAATAACCATTTCATTACATATCTGCTCCTGTTTTATTAAAGCTTGATATTTCAATATCCACATGTTTTGTAAGCGTAGAGTAGCAAATACTGCAGCATAGGTTTCAGTTGACGACATGAACTCTCCAATGTTTTTCGGTAATGAAGATGTCGAGTCGTCAAAGGCATTATTCATATCCAAAAGGAAGGTATCCAAAAGTTGTGATACTTGGTTCATAACCGTCATATCTTTTAAGGCAACGTCACCAACGGCAAACATTATAATAGGACGAATAAAATCAAGAACCCTTGGTATAATGACTCGATCTTGACTATACTTAACTCTTTGACATACCAACAATAGTGTTTCAATTTGAATTGATGGAGGATGAAAGCTGAGTAGGGCACGTGTCAGATTCATTACTTCCAAGGATGAGTACTTCAGTGCAGGATAGACATCTGAAGGTGGTGTGTCTGCCATTGTCATCTCTAGTGATGACAATCTCACGACATGTGAGAGTAATACGACAATAGTAGACTCAAGTCCTTTTGCCGATTGTACCCATTGAACAATAGGTTTTGAGTCTAATGGTTCCTCCTTGTCTGGTCGAATTGCAGTCGCTTGATTGATTAGTATATGAAGCATATCAAACCCTAGTGAGTATATTGTGAGATTCATACCGAGAAAGTATTCATCCGAACTTGACAAGACCTCGAGTTCGTCCATTGATCGTATGGTCGAAGATGATGATGTCCCATTAAGAAGTGTGTTGATGTGAGAAAAGATCAGACTCCAGAGACGAGAGCCTGAATGAAGGGGAGGACTGCTAGCAGAGTCGTGAGATAAGTATCAAACAAACATACAATCGCATGTTGAGAATAGACATTTTAACTCACAGAGGATCTACTTCCAAAGGTGAATCTACTTGTGCACGATGCTTCCAATATGCCAGTATTGCAATGCCAAGATCATCATAGTATGTATCACTTGCAGTGTTTGATTCCTCATTTCTTCTTCGTATTGATGGATACAAGAGAAAATCTTCCACAAGTGATGCCCCTCTATCTTTGAAGTCTCTGAAGTCTCTATCATTCCATGGCTGATACATCTCGTCAATTTCTTCTTCGTCATCAGACATTTCATCAACACTTTCATCTTCGCTGGATATTGTTTTCTGAGCTGATACAACTCTGACAAACAATTCACTTGTGCTGTTCTTAATGCAGTTCAGTATACACTGTACAGCACAAGATGGGCAGTTATAATTTTGTGTAACCACTGCATCTAATGCCAAAAGTGTAGTCATCATCTTAAAGCAATTGTAACATGATTCCAACACTTTGATAATCCCTTTACTGTTACTACTTTTATTCACTTCATTTGACAATATATCCAATAACAAATCTTTACTTGATGGAAATACATGGGCACTGTATAGCCAAGATGATACTGATATAATATGATTGGGTTGGATGGGGTAGAGTTTCCTTGTTTTATCAGGATGCCCCACATATAAAAAGTTGTCAATTGCTTTGCCTGTATAGTCAAACACCATTCTTTGGTATAACGCCATACAATCATCAACAATACTTCTTAATCTCTTCCATCTAATAGGTTTGGATGTATCTGAAATCGACTCCTTTGCTTGTTGAAGAGCATGACACATGAGAAAAGTTCGTAGAAAAAATATTGCAACTAAAGCTGGAAGGAAGTATGTTTGTTCTTCTGTTGTTGTTTCATGAGTAGCTGATAGATCTCCCAATGTAGTATCTTCATCGTCATCATTGCAGTAATAACTATCCATAACTATCCGCAGAAGCTCGTGTGGCGCTATACTATCTTCACTGTCATCTTTAAATAAATGCGATCTTAATAAACTAAATCCAACCGCCCACAGGAAGTCATCACTTGGTCTACGATCACTATCATTCATTAATCTATCAAGTTGACGATCATTTGCAAATGCAGACTTCACTTGTGTCACCGTACCGTCATCTGTTGCTCTCCATCCTGTAACATCATCAGGTCTTAAACATGTATCCAACCACTCTGAAAGAAAGTTGTAGTGTGTTGTGAAGTTTGTTGACGTGTTATGAAATGTCCATGATACATTAGTATCTTTGTCATTTATTTTCTCCCACTTACATCTGCCAATTAATGGACTTGTTTTTGTATATGTACGTAATATATGTAGTACATTGGCAACTATCTCCTCAGTATTTTCCGGAGAACTCATGATATAGTAGGTTTATTTGTTTGAGTATTGGGTAGAGGCTCATTATGATACCATTAAACCAGTCACCGCCACGCACAACCAGCCAAGCACTGCAGAAGATATAATTTTTATTTTCCTTGTGGAGGTATCCTTCGTACACGCCGCTTCAGCAGTACTTCTTTATTGATATATGTGAGGATAACTGATATGATCTAATCGAAACTGCTATATGTCGATAATAATTTCTAACCAAGGTGTCATTCTTAAAGATACACTCTGTTATACACTTTGTAACATATCTTATGTTCAACTATACATACAAGTATACTTTGATCTCCATCTTGCTCTTCAAATCGTTCTAGTCTTAAGAACAATCATACTGAACTTCTTCTTCTGTAGTATCAAGGAGTAATCTATATACCTCCTCTGCCAATCGTAATGGCATATATCTTGACAAACACTCTACACTCCGTCCCTTCAAATGAACTGGATCGTTGAACAAATCTTTCTCCAGCCTTTCTTCGTAGATTGTGACATCTAGATCATTCCGATCCAGGTTTATAGCTGCAGTACGAAGCAGAGTAGTTATTGAACTAGTATTGGTTTCATCTCGAAAACCAGGATCAAGTTTCCTCCTCTCTAGGTATGCCTTCTTTCGTAACTTCTCAGCTCGAATCTTAGCTCGACCTTTAAGCTCATCTCTTATAATATGAATTGGCAATTAGTAGTCGATTCTCAAAGGAGTTGGAAACATTGGCTGATAGTATTACTGACTCGATAAACAAACATCTTTATTTGTATTATATGCAACACTTCCAAAGTGATGCATACTAGACATACTATTCACCTCACTCTCTTCTTGCATAGACTCTTTACTCAATCACAATCATATCCTCCTGTATGATCTCGTCGTGCATTCTCAAAAAATCCTTCTTAGTTTGAGGATGTAATTTCTCCCAGTGATCCTTGCATGCTTTTACTCCCTTCCCGACGTGGTCTGCTACAGCACCCCAATCATCAACTCCATTTAGAATAATGGCATCACGAAAGTTAGCGTCGCCTTTGGCAACAACTCCACCACTTCGTTTTTTAACCCTCTTCGAGGGCCGGTATGCTGTATTCGTCTTCTTGTTAGATGAGGAGGATGCCTCAGAAGGCAAGTTCCTTTTCTTCTGTGATTGGGACTTGGATGCAGTAGACGTTGTATTATTAGTCTTGTTATCACTCAACACGGCAGCAGAAGAATTAACAGCCTTGGCTGGTGGAGGCTCGGGAGCACTCGACACGGCAGCAGAAGAATTAACAGCCTTGGCTGGTGGAGGCTTGGGAGCACTCGACACGGCAGCAGAAGAATTAACAGCCTTGGCTGGTGGAGGCTCGGGAGCACTCGACACGACAGCAGTTGGATTATTAGTGGTGGTCTTATTCTTCATGTTCCATTCTGAATTATCCCCAACAGTGACAGTATCGCCTGCAGAAGTATTAGTTGATGCACCACCAGACACAGAAGAGTGCATATTCTTGTCAGCATCCCCGACAGAAGTAATAGTTTGTGCACCAGATAACGACTTTTTTGGTGTAGCACCACCCTTGGAATCACCACCCTTATCTTTAATACCAACCCCACCAATATCTTCATCATCAATATCTTCATCATCAATATCCATCGAGTCAAGATTATTCTGTTCATTAGATTTTGTCTTGACGTTGGTAACTTTACGTGATTCATTATTAACGTTTGTAGATTTTGTGGGTGTATTCTCCTTCTCACTGGCTGATGATGCGGTAGACGCGGAAGGCTTCAACTCCTCTTCCTCTTGTTGACGAGGTACAAAAGTTGATTCTTTGATATTATTCATTCCACGTTCCTCCAATAAAGAATCATCTACTTTATTGAAAAATTCTTTATTCTTCTTGACGTTACTAATTGTTGATACTTGTAAAATAAAATCTGATAGACTGTCTTTTACAGCCTTATTCTTATCCATTTTTAATAATGAGATGAAGGAATCCTCAATAGAATACTCTTTATCACAATCCTTCTGGTCTTTATCGTGTACCGCGATAATAATACTAAGAATAGAGGAATTATCGTCTTTTTCTTCTACAGTTATACCGTCCTCGATACGGCGTGCGGAAACTACGCCGTTGAAGTTGAGTGCTTTACCAAGAAGATCACAGATGCTACTTAATAATGTTGGCGCCATGGTTGTTGTTTGTTGATTGAGTATATTGTGTTGAGATAGAGTGATTGTGTTAGGAGATGTGCGATTGAGATGGCAAAAATAATATCGCTATAATGGGAACAAAACATACTTACCTCTACAATACATATCATATCATCCCATATCATATCATATCAAATCTACTCAATTGTAGAACATTATTGATATATTCCTTGCATGTACTATACTATACTATACTATACTAGACTAGACGTGGCTATATTTTGCATCTTTGCATCGTCGTCTCATCGTCACGTATGATGTATCGTGTACTGTTGCCATGTAGAGCCGAGTGCGGCGGCGGCGCCTATCATGTAGAAGAATTATACAATACCATTACTTCTAGTACAGACAATAACTAATTATTATTCCAAACATTGCCATATCTCATAGACAATCTTTCATTATATTGCATGAGGCAGCATGTATACTGGTATCTCTTCAATTTTTGGACTTGTCTGTTCAACTCAACGCACATCAAATTTTCACTTTTGATGCCATACTCTACTATCGCGATGTGCGTGTGGAAATGATATATTAAGTCGAGGCCAAATGTAACCTGATATTTGATTCAGATATGTAAAGTGTGCCTCCCCAAGAGTTGATGAATATACTGTATCATGGAAGTATGCTCTAATGAATTCGATTGGTTTCATTGCCATCATTGCCTCATTCATACTTGAGTATGGATGTAAGTTACCTTTCCATTTGAGATAGTAAAATGTAATAATTGATGGCCTAGTCTTTGTAACATTGATATTCAATACTAGAGTGAATTCAGCATCAATATGACTATTT
>Ga0214480_101208_pt1 | contig 11515 bp, 15 predicted proteins | sample M1_20Mar14CPVII9_3_FD_165042 | JGI IMG/M metagenome (GOLD analysis project Ga0214480, IMG submission 165042) | Marine eukaryotic communities from Monterey Bay, California, United States - M1_20Mar14CPVII9sort6BwellE17 | ecosystem: Environmental > Aquatic > Marine > Unclassified | place: USA...
TACCAGTAGCCAATGTTTGTATCCATGAAGATGCACTTTCTAACTTCCATACCTTACGTCCTTTATTATCGAGTGTTAATACCTTCTTTTTAACTTGGGTTGGATCTTCAGTGCCTTTGACAATGTTTGACATTGAGATATTACCTGATGATGACGATGTGGCGGAGCCTTTCAAGGGTTGAGTAGGAGTAGTAGTCTTTGAGGCTGATACGGTGGCCAATGCTTTCTCACCAAAGTTCACCGACTCGTCGGGTGATGCATACTTGGGTGTATCACTTTTTAATCCATAGGGTGTTGGTTTGTCAATGCCCTTCCATTCCTGTTTCTCCTTCTTCTGCTGCTGCTGATTTGTTGTACCTTCCTTGACAAGCTTTGCCATACTAATACTCTTCTGTGCCTTGACTTTATCTGTTGGTTTTGGCATGTTGCTTGATGAACCTTTGAGTGATGGTTCAATTGGCTTCTTCTCTTCAACACTAGCACTTCCACCGCTAGCACTGACACTATTAGCAGCATTATCAATCCTTTCCCAATCACTACCCTTCGGTGGTACCAACTGCTTCAGACTACCATCCTGTAATCCATATGGAGTAGGCGTTTCCATCTTCCATTCACTTCGTTTTTGTATATTCTTACGTGTCATTTCATTAGCTTGATCTTTCACACTTGTACTTAATATTGACTTTTCACCATTGAGTTCGTCTCCGTTGGATAGGATTGAGGAGGCAATGGTGGCGGAACCGGCTAGTAATGTTGCGGGGAGTATAAATCCTGATAGACCTTTTGATATAACGGATGTTAATGCATCGGATGGTGTTGCTGTTGGTGGTGTTGTTGTTGAACTGTAGTGAATATGGTTGTAACGAGTTAGAGATGTTGAGAAACAAAAGTGTAGTAGTCGGTGGGGGTGAGTTAGAGATGTTGTGATAAATAAGTGCATATCATGTGCACACATTTTTTTTCAACATTGCAATAACAAATCAGTATAAACCTCTATCCAATCAAAACAATACAACTTACCCAACAGCAGCCTTACTCTTACTATTTCCACTACCGCTACTCTTGCTACTATTATAAGTATCAACAATTGATTTCATAGCCTTGTATTCCTCGTTATCTTTCTTTTTATTTGTGGTTTCTTGTTTCTTGTCAACTACTTCTACTTTAGTAGAAGTAGTTAATGATTCAGCATTAGCCGCCGCTGCTTTTGTCTCGCTCTTAACTTCGGTGTTACTCTCTTTAATCTCGTCATTTTTACTCTCAATATTATCTTCAGCATTATTATCTGTACTGCTTTTAGTTAATTCAGTAGTAGCCTCCTTAGGCAAAGTTGATGCATCGACATCTGTATCTTTAAGTGTTTCAACCTCGGCCCGTGCCTGAATATTTTGTATATATGGGACGTACAGCAATAAAGCACAATGAATTAGAAAAAGATGAGACACACGTGAATGTGTATTATATATGTACCAAGCAATTGCAATACACATCAAAATATCTTACCTCATTGCAACCACTACTCAATTGAACAATACCTAACAAACTTGATATTGTACATTGTTTTAACAATTGTCTACGATTCATATTCTTACTGTTATTACTACCTACTACATTTTGTTGTTTATCGGCGGTAACAGTAGAATCCAGTTCATGCACCGTAAGAAGTTGATGGCTGCCATCATGAATTTCATTTTTAGTATTTGACGAGTAGTAGAGTTTATTAATTGATGGCCTACGCGAAACTACGTTGTTTGACAATGAAGGTGTAAATGATGATACTACTATATTATTGGTAGTAGAATAGATTGTTGATATCCCCGCTAGTACGGGGGTAATACTAGAGGCCAATCTCATGGTTGTGATATCTTTGTGTCAAAATGTGATAGCTAAAAGGATTTGTTTGGAAGTTTATGCCAATTCTGCCCATGGGCTATCCTTGAAAGTTTTATATCTAAAATAAAGTAGAGATTTAGATTCAGAGTATATATATTACTAATAAAAATTATACCTATTTATGTCATAAATTTTTCAATTCTAAATCTGACACGATCAAAGATTTTCAAGATTTCAGTCGGCATCAAGCTCTCTCACTAACAATACATAGCAACTCAAGCGTCTCTCGTCTCCTCTCTTCTAAGCAAAGATAATCAACAAACCATGGTAAGAGATATTATGTAGTTTAAGACGATGTTGGTGATATGATCTTGTTTTATGCGGCGTCGAACGTTGTGGTTAATATAAATCTTTTACGATGCTCACACAAAAATTCTGCTCTTTCAATCCTCTCTCTTATCATATAATACAAAAACAACACAACACACAAAAGCCTCCATCAACATATCATATCGAATATGCCAAAAGTTCACGATCTCAATGTAAAAAGTGTAAAGAGAAGATTGCCAAGGATGACTTACGTATTGTCACTAGTGAGTTGATATACAATATTTTTTGTATCGTTTTTGGTATGATCTATATCGTTTGTGTGTCTCACGTATTGAATTAATATTGTTGTATGCATTATATAGGTGCCTATAGTGAAACTCGTGATATGGATTTTGTTAGGTAAGTTTATATCATATATATCCACACCCCCAAAATTATCCATCATACCAACATATACAAATTCTCATACTTTTTCATTCCTTCTTTTCTACAGCAACTATCATGCTACATGTTTCCAAGTACCGCCACGGGCAATGGCGGGAATGTCAGCTGAAGATTTTGTTGAGGAACATTTAGTTGATAAGACTACTGACGAGGTAAGAGATATATCTATTCATTATGGTGGTGCCGATTGAAAGAGATTTGAGGAGAGGGTATAGATTTGGGATTGTTTAGGAATTGGATTATATTGGGTTTGGTATCATATGTTGTATAGCGTAACCTCTCATATCATATCGTTCTTGTTATCTTTTTCCTTTAAGATTTTGGATGATGAAGAGAGGAAGCAGCAGGTGATCGATGGTAAGTTTTGGGGATTTTGTTTTGATAGGATAGTATGATTTTGTTAATGAGGGGATATTCTAACCTATATCCTCCCATCATATCGTACTGGTCTTAAGGCATCTCTGTAAAACCTGCCAAAGCGAAGAAGCAGGCAAAGAAAAAACGTAGTGCTAAAGCAATCAAGGCCGAGGAGGAAGAAGAGTATTCACCCGATGACAAGAAGGTCAAGGCTGAGATGGAGGCACAATTCAAGGAAGAGGAGGAGGCCACCGAGGAAGGGGCTGTGGATGTTCAGCAGCAGTGGGTTGGATGGTACGTGTGCATATGTGTATATGTTGTTATATGTCTATGCCTATTGTTTTGCCGTATAATACCCCCTCTCACACTCTCATGTTGTCATATAGTGAAAAGTGTGAAAAGTGGAGAAAGCTACCCGCCGATGTTGCACCCGAGGACTTGCCTGACGTATGGTATTGCAGTATGAACACTTGGGATGTTAGTTTGGCAAGTTGTGATGCCCCCGAGGAGGCTGGAGCTGATGACGATGCGGAATGTTAGACACGAGGGTATCGGGGAAGAAGAGAGATGGGGAAGTGGGCACAGCGGCGGAGGTACTATGTTTTGAATTCGCGGGACGAATATAAACAATGCACTTGACAATATATCCTGCATTGGATGCAGGAGGAAAGAGTAACTCTTACGGTCTTAGTAGACTGGAAGGCAGTGTCTATAATTCAAGTTCATAATCAGTATTTGTTATCCAATAGCCAATAGAGAATGGTCTATCCCTCCCTCCCTTTTTGGAATACCCTTGGCTGTTCACCTTTTGTTCAATAATATCTTTCTTTCATGGCAGAACTACTTATACTCTGCTACTACTCCTCTAACCAACAAAGCAATCGGAAGTTAGTAGTAGGCAACAATAACGAGCGAGCAGTGAGTAGAGCAAATCGCCAAATCGATCTGAATCCCGGATGAATGACAGATGGCAGGGCAAATGATATGGCAGACACGCCACCAACTTCTAGATTAAGAAAGGTAAGAGTATAAGAAGAAGGTATAAGAAGGTAAGTAGGACAACCCATTGTTATTGTAGCGACGGCGGCGGCAGCGGCTAGTGGCTATTTTGTTGGCGGCATTTCCTAGTCCGATAATCATATTATCATTGGTCAACTCTCTATCATTGCCCAACTTAAACGTGTTGAGGTTGAACATTGTTATAGTTATATCATTGGTATATTAGTGGTCCCTCGTGTTGTTCATGAATAGCTGATTGCAATATTGCAATTTTATGAATATGCTATGAAGAGAGTTGTACTGCCGATATATATTATTTGTGAGAGGATATCGTCGGCGTTCCTCTGACAATGACGACACGACATGCTGATGGTACACCCGAGAGTGTTTCTAATTGGAGGTACGGAGATGGTCACGTTGCAATATTATAAGCAGGCACATCGTTAGGTGGCTAGTGGTTGAGAGATCGTATTCATATGCGGTGAGGGCGAGGAGGGACATATAAATTTGTGCATATCATGTGTTATCAAAAGTCAAAAGTTGTGCACATCTTATGTCCGCTAAAAAGTTGGTTGATATGAGAGGATATAGATATGAGAGGGTACAGATGAAATGAGTCGGAATGTTTCATTATTTGATATTTGTGATAGAAGATATTGTACCTTTTCATTTCATATCACACAACTTACTAACAAAAAAATGACATATCTTATGCACACTTTTTTCTCCATCCAATTCTAGCAGATACAAACCGATATACGAATCTACACCATACTGTATCCCGATATACGAATCTACACCATACTTAACTTAACAATATGGAATACGGTTCAGTAACCTCAGTTGAAGAGCTCTGTGCCGAAATATATACGGCGAGACTTACTGCAAAGATACATTCAAAGATTAATGCAAAGATGGAATTGCTTCGGCTAGAAATTGCTATTTTACAAGAACGTCTAAACAAGCAGGCTCAATACCGTCATGCTTCCATGGCATCACAGATTAACTTTCAACAACAGATGAAGTTACAGCATGCCTTATCCTTGTTAGCATTATCTTCTCAAGCAACTGCAACAACAAATCATCTACCGGTGGCCATGAATCCCTCAAGTCAAATTAACGTCGATGTATCGTCATTTACTACTCCACGTCCGCTGTCCAACGCTGCTGGATTGGCAGCTCGTTCTGATCAACAAGACCGTCGTTATCTTGATTCAGTAGACCGTCAAGATGAGAAGGCAAGTGGAGACAAGGCTAAAAGTAACGCTTCGGCTTCATCTAGTGGTAAGAGTAAGAAGCCAGTACGGCAGAAGAATGCCTCTAGGGTGAAGACGGCTACTTGTCGACCTGATAAGATATGCAGGCATGAGGGTTGTCCAAGCCTCAAACAGGCTCAACATGATGGATATTGTATTAAGCACTGCAAACAGCTCAACAACGCCAAGTGGGCTGAGTGTAAGAAAGAGAAATTGGCAAGGAAGATGATGAGGAAGGATACCGGTAGTAGTAATCAGCAGAAGAAACCCTGTTCAGGCTGGGCATAGTCTCGAAGTGACTTGGCTATGGGTTTTGGGAGGAGATGAGGTATATATGCCTTGACAACTTATGTCAAGGAATGAGAGGAAATGGGAGGAAATGATATGAGAATGAAATCAACAACAGCAAGAAAAAGAAGAACCAATGTATCAATATTCATTAATTATATGTTTTAAAAAACCACTTAATCAGTCCGACAATCGTCCAACATACCTTTTTCACAGTAGTCATGGCAGTACATGCATAGCCGGTCGTAGCTACTTTAGTTCCTATCTTAAACCTTTTGTACTAGAATCGGCAGACTTTACTGAACAAATTGAGAGTATGGTAGGATCCCATATGGCTGTTCACCTTTGGCAGGTTATAGTTATAGCTACTTTACTACCTTCCTATCTTACTCCTAGAGACCACTTACTAGAATCGGCACCCCCCTTGTTACTTTACTGAACAAAACTATTGATCGTACAAACAATAGCTCCAATAACTGAACATACCAAGATCACCCAAGCAACCTTAATCCACTTATCATGACGGTCACCTTTATCATCTAATGATGTGGGTACGGCACTCTCAATAACTACGAAGCAACCACAAGGCAATATAAAGGCAATTAAGAAACCGAAACTACTCCCGATGAAGCCCCAGATAACAGCCACGCCTTGTACTGCAACTGCACCCAAGTAGCATGTTATTGTTATCAACAACGTACTACCATAATGAAGTGCTGTGTTTCTAAATATGTAATCGGACTGAATGGGATCATGACGGATCACCAATGAGAGCCTGCTTTGTCTTCGTGGTCCCATTTCACTTACTGGTGGTGGTATAATCTCTTTTACCTCATCTTCTGTTGTTATAATAGCATCGTACTCCGTTTCTGCCTTGTTTAAACGATGAAATATCTTCCAACATGAGTTGTCTTCTTCTATATTTGATGTGCTATTGACATTATCGAGACCATTGTTGTTTCCGGACTGATGATGAGATTGATGAAAGTAAATGTCAACAACTTCCAACAAAGCCTCTCGACAAGGCAGTGACATAAGAGGCATTGCCAACATGATGGTAAGTCCAATACCGATTCTACCAAGTAGAAAGAGATAATATTCTTCAATATCCTCTCCTTCTACTCGTCCAACTTGTACATTCCGTAATATATTTCCTTGTGTTGAGCCTCCTGCATATAAATAACCTCCCAATCCGAACATGTACATTAAAGAGAATGATGCTGTTAATGAATACTGTATCATTTGTCGTGTCCTTTCTCTTGTTGGTTGACGTAATGCATTCTGTATTGATATGATATTGAAATGGCAAAGGAACGATAGCATAACAATCGGGAAGGAGAAGAGTATATCTTGTAGTGATGGTACCTTGAAGATTTCAATATCATCCCATGTTGATAATCTTGATGATTCATCATAAATACGTTGATATCCGCCACGACAAAGTGCTAGACATAATATGAATATAGATGCCGATCCAACATAATTGAGATATCGTAATGCATGTAATGATCTTTGAAATAGAAATGGTAGTAAGAGTATCACTATAACCAACAAGACGTAATCTCCATTCATATCAGTACTACTACTTCCACTCAATACTACTTCACCAACTAATGGACTCCATATATCACGAATTAATACCATATATGCCATAATAACGAACATTAGGAAAGTAAAGAGTAACCAACTAACACTTTGTTCGGCTACTTCACCAAAGGCACTCCGTACTACTTCTCCATAACTAACATAAGTAAGTATGTGACGAGGTAGAGTGAGCAAAATTGAAAACACAGACACATCAAATGCACAAAATAATAGAAAACAGACACATCATATGCACAAAATATCAAAACAACTCCTTACCTCGAACCGCCCCCTCGTCTACTACAATAACATAACATTACTAAACTACTGTATGTCATGTAAGTTGATAATATCATTGCTAATGTTGTAAATGCTATACCACACTTTTGAAAAGCTATGGGGAGTGAAAGGACTGGAAGATACACGTTTCATAGTTTATGAAGATGAAAAAGTGAAAAGTGATTGCAACTTCTATGTTAGTATATGTGGGTTGCAAAGGTAATCAAATAAAGGCAAACTAAGTTCAAATGAAGCAGGTAGATTATCGAGACTTCATATTGAGCACACATATGCACATATGTAAACAACAGAACAAAACATGGACTTCCCTGCACCTCCGACTATTGTTGCAATTAAGTTGAATGTACCAACGAATAGGTTGGATGGACGTTCATTAGAGTCAAATGGTGGAGCTAGATGATCTTCGGGATGATCATTACTATTATTGTTGCAATTGCTATTGTTGATACTTTCGAATCGTTCATCTGGTAGTAGTTCATTGGTTATTGTGATGGATTGATAATTTTTCATTTTATGTATTGAGTTCTAGAGAGAGAAGGCAGCCACCAATCTTTCTGCGGTATAATAATAATGTTCAAAACTAGTAGTATATCAACGACTACTGATTGGGTACTTTCCGATTGTATAGCTGTTCATTGTTGCAAATGATGTTATGTGTTCACTCCCTGAAGTATCATTCTTCCGCCAATAAAAAAAATGACGAGCTTTACAGGTGGAATAAAATCTTTTTGACATAAAGAGTATGATCTTGACCTGCTGGCTCGGCTTGCAACTTATGTATTGTGTTTAGAGAGGAACGGCAGGGTAAACGAACACAGCTCTCATCAGGAAGACAGCATTGAACAGATTTGAACAGGCAGGTAGACCACAGTAAGTGGAGGATACACAACAATAGAGCGGTATCCTATTGAAATAATAGACGACTCACATCCTGTGCACACTTCTCAGCACTCTCCAGTACAAAGAGGATGGTTGACATTCGGAACAATGTATGTAAATATCTATACAGTTATAGTTCTTAACATATACACTAATCAAACTCTCATGTACATGTCTTTACAATTCTCAACAACTATCAATATCAAACGATATCTATCCCATCTGCTCAAGCATCGAGGATGTCATTACAAACGTATCATACACCAAGTTATTATGTGCAATGATATTTGGTATACGCCGATGCAAACCCACATCATAGTTCTGTGCATTCATCGTCAAGTATGTGACGTCACCAAGTACCCCATTAACATGCTCTTTCAAAGCATAGAAAGTATACTCAAAGTAATAGGTATGATATTCCTGCTTAACATCTTCATCATTTGTTTTGCATGCAATCCAAAACTCGTTGGCAGCACCCTCATCATTGTTTTGTAACAATTCATATAAGAACACATCCCATACATGAGAAGAGATATCACCAGTGTTAACGTCAAATAACAAGTCCTTGAAGTCGTAGCCTAAATCTTTAATTTGTTGTTCCAAATGAATAGCTTTACAAAAGATTGTTGAACAATCCTGTGGTAGGAAACCATACTTGGCATAGATTGGAGTCGGATTCGATGGATCATCATAACTTATAGTCAAGGATGACCCTGCCGGTATATCGTATAGAGCAGAAACATATACATCTCCTTGGTCAACAATTATTTCGCAATTCGGCTCAGAAGAATGATTTAGGTAATCTACCATTGGGGCAATGAGCTTTTGCCGTGACGGCTCCCATATCTCACTATGGGAGGCAACGGTGTTAGTTAAGTACATCATGACGGACATGAAACAACAATAAGAAAGCTTCTTACTACTTACTGGAATCGAGTTAAAGCGACGTTATATGCCCAGCGAACTAACGAATCATTATTAACAGTACCTTCCATCAGAGGAACATACTCAGGAGCACGTAAAGCATTTACAAACCTCGAATATGTATTCCTCTCATTCATACATTCCATTTTTGCGTATGACGGAAGACATTCGAAGCAGGCCTGTAGTAAATAGAGTAGAGCATATTCATATGATATGAGAACTTCTGAGCATATCATACAAAAACAAGTGACCCGAATAGTAGAGCAGAGCATCCACTAGAGCGGCGAAACAATTGATTGTTCTCTACTATATACTTACATCAGTCATTGCAACACCATTGTAGAAAACTCTAGGGAGACTATTCAACCATGGATAGTATGCCGACTTCTCCAACTGTTCATACTCTACAAGAATCTTAACCATCAATCGGAATAATGGTAAGGAGAAGGCAGTTGACTCAATCTCCACCAATGATGCCTCGGCCTCTGCTATGTAATCACCCATTTCATACAATATCGAATCACTATTAAGTACTATATCAGCTGGTACATATAGGATAGTTGATCCTGCCGTTATTGGTGATTGTGTTATCAATTCATAATCTTTATCATCTGATGTGTATAATTCAACGCTTTCTGCTTTTTGCATGCCGTTGAATGCAGCCCATGTTTCCATTGGTAATACCTCTCTTGTTGCATATTCTGATATTAGTACATTGAGTGAGGTAGATGATGATGATGATGTCTTAGATCGGAGTGACAACGATGATGATGGACAGAATGAAGTTGCAAATGATGCATCATAAACTGAGAGAGAAATAAAGAGGAGCGAGAGCTTCATTGTTAGAATAGCAGAGTATATAAATTGCAACTCTGCTATGTACAATATTGCTTACATCATCATCCATCTACTAGCCAATGTTGTCCAGCCATAACCATCTGGCTTTTGTTTTTCTTGTTCTCATCCCTCAGCTTTTTTTTTTTATGAAGGATACCATACCGGAGGAAACTAACTGCATTAAGTTGTATTATTGGCAGGCTTCAGAGAGGAATAGAATGGTAAATGAATAGCTCCGTGGTGATAGAAACACAGTTATAAACAAAGAATTAAGAGGCGAGCAGCTATGGTGGAGATGCTTAACGTAAGATGCGGTATCCTACATAAGAAGAAGAATTAGATACATCTTTTTTCCACTTCTCCACTTCTTGGTTCTCTTCCTTGCTCATGGCTACAAGTTTAAACTTTTGCACCATGTTTAACGCAAACTCCATCCTTTCCTCTAGCATAGCTATTGCATCCTTCGTGAGTGCAAGTTTTCCTCATTGCCCCATGCCTAAAACAAACTCCCTCCTTTCCTCTAGCTAGGCTGTTGCATCCTTCATGGCTACAAGTCTTAACCTTCTTCTTGGCCCCATGTTTAATACAAACTCCACTGTTCTGTACGTAGTTGTTGCATCCTATATGGCTACACGTCTTTATCTTTGCACCATGTCTTCTACAAGCTCCTCCATTTACAGCAAGGTTGGAGCATCCTTTATGTCTACAAGTATACTTCGACCTCTTCTTTACCACTGCACCGTGCCTCATACACACCCCTTCTCTCACAACATGGTTGGTACATCCTTTGTGGCTACATGTATACTTCATCACTTTTGCACCATGTCTAATACAAACTCCATCGTTTCTAGCAAGGCTAGAGCATCCAGCTGATGAGCAAAGCCTCCAATACCGTCCGTTCCTATAAACTCTCTTTATGTCGCCAGTTACTTCAATCTCGTTGCCAGTTGATAATACTGCCACCTTTCTTTTGTTAGATCTACTAACTCTTTTGTTATTCTTATTGTATGTAGATTTTGGATTATTGCATGTTACAGACTTCTCTTTCTTTGCGTCTTCTTTAGATTTGATGTTCTTTAGTCGAGAAGATTTGCGTCGAGATGTTGTTTGTGTAGACGAAGCCGAGGACTCCTTTTCCTCTTCACGAAGCCTTTTTGCAGTTTGACTTGTTCTATATACAAACTCTCCAAGCTCCTCATCTGAATCATCGTATGAAGTGGTAGTGATTGATGTTTTGCTTGATGTGGTGGATGTTTCTAAAGATTTAGAGTCTGTCAATTGAAAAGAGCTTGGTCGATATGTCTCAGCTGTTGGGGCAGCCGCCCGCTCTTCTCGTCGTCTTTTCCCTTTTGCAATGTAGTATTCCATTGTTGTAATATATTGTATTCTATAGTTGTTGTGTACTACTCAATCGATGTGGAGATATCAGATGGGGCTGCTCTTTAGATGGATGCAAACTCTGCCGCGCTCTACTAATCAATCTC
>Ga0214480_101210_pt1 | contig 11500 bp, 11 predicted proteins | sample M1_20Mar14CPVII9_3_FD_165042 | JGI IMG/M metagenome (GOLD analysis project Ga0214480, IMG submission 165042) | Marine eukaryotic communities from Monterey Bay, California, United States - M1_20Mar14CPVII9sort6BwellE17 | ecosystem: Environmental > Aquatic > Marine > Unclassified | place: USA...
TGTGAAGATTTGAACTAAAATCTGAGGAAGAAATAGAAGCAATGAAAGCACAAAAGGCTAAGGAAAGGGAAGAAGAAGAAAGGAAGAAGGCTGAAAGGAGAGAACAGATGCAAAAGAAACGAGAAGAAAGAGAGAAAGAGAAGGAAGCCAGGAAGATGGAGGAGCAACACCAACAACAGTCTGTGGATGGAGATGCAGCAATAAAAGAAGCCTTGGATGAAAAGGTTGAAGAAGATCAGCAAATAAAGGAGGATCTGTAGACGCTTAATCTCTCTTTTATATAATGTAGTGCAATATATGTGTTTTTAGATGGTAGGCACTTGGAATGAATGACGCAGCTTTGTGCAGGGATTTGAACAACACTTGAACAGCTCATAACTGCTGACAATTTCCGGGGATATCTGATAGACGGCATGAATGGACACTACAATATACCATTTTAGTGTGTAATAATATTAATACTGTGTAAACATCAAACTCTAAAACATTTAAGCAAGCTTAATATATATGTTTACTCCTCGGCCTCTTCACCAGCTTCTTCTTCCTCGTCGTCATCACTATCATCATCACTATCATCTTCCTCGAATGTGCCGACTGGGACTTCGTAAATCCTAACGATTGCTCTATTAGGATCTCTCATAATAACATATTTACCCTCGGGTTCTCTATCCAACAATTTAATGAACAATCTCATAATACCCCACATACTGCCTTGATTCAATGTAATTTGTGTAGCGAAATCCATAGGTCTGTAAGTCTGTGTCGACAGAATGACATGATTATACGAGTCCTTGGCCTTTTTGCGTGATACGAAACCAATCTTCATTTGACTAGCACCTGCCAACAAAGATTGAGCAGTCCACTTGGCAAGTTTGAATGAGTTATTCTTCAACTCAGATGCCAATACGGCACCAGCCTGGTTGTCAATCTTTTCACGCCAATTAATCGCTATTCCTGGTCGGCTTGTTGGCGCACCGGCCTTGAAGTTGGGATCATACTCGTTCAAGGCATAGCATGTCATGTATTGATCACCCTCGGGAACATCCAATGGGTTGACTACCCCCTTCTTCTTCTTCTTGTTAGCCGATATGTTCGTAACAATCTTGGATGTGTCGGCCTTTTTACGATCCTTGGCTAATCCGTGTAGTTCTGTACGGGCTACGATGGTAATATCGTCGCCTAGTTCAAACTTACGATATCTGAAGGCCACTGATGCTGGCTCCATACCGTCGGCATCGTCTTCGTCAAAGAAGGGATTCTCATGATCAAACTTGGTACGATATTTAGAACTGCGCAGAATCTGTTGAGTAAAGCTAGAAGTAGGTGATAAAAAGGGAAGAAATGGGGTTAGAAGAGAACACAACACATACCAAAACATTCTAATCCTCACAATGACATTATAACTTACTTCTGATTGATCATGGTAGCTTCCAAGCTTAAACGTTCGGGTGAATTCATCGCATCCTCCTCATTGGAATTATCACGCACAGGCTGAGGCGGCGTATTACTTGTTTCGTGTACAGTCAAGTAATCAAACTGAGATGCATCACGCTTATCAAAGAATAATGCACCAGTGGGTAGCTTTTGAACAACAATATCCCAAGGGTAGATGGATCGTGGACATGTCATTAAATGTGCCAAGATGGCATCAGTTGCAAATACAGTCCCCTTGCCTTCAATTGCCAACTTCTCAATAACAGGATCATCAGTCGTAGTAACTGGGTAGAATTCCTTATTCTCGATACGTTTCAATGGAGCGGGTATGCGTGTGGATACCTTATCATATTGCTCATTATATTGGTCTAAGAAACCACACCATGTTAAATCTTCAACAGCCTTGGGTGGTGAATTATCAACAAGTCCAGAGAGAGGCGAGGTGCCCTTGGATAGTTTACTAAGATCAACCTCCTCAACACGACGCCAATCAGGACGGACGGAAACTGAAGCTTGACGATCAATACGATCACGCCATGGACCACGACCACCACGTCCCCCTCTTCCACCGCGACCACCTCTTCCTCCTCCGCTATATTTATTTGATATGTGAATAATAAATTTTTAAGGGTGAGAATTTAATACACCTTGATATGATGATAACAACCATACATTACATAAATAAACACATATTATATGACATGAACATACCGTCCCCACTTAGTTCTCTGTGGCTGACTATTTAATCCATACCGTCCAACATTTGCACCCTGTTGATCATTTCTACGGGCATTTAATTGACGTAGACGGGCAGCATTTGCACGACGTTTAGCTTGGGGAACGAAACGTTTACCGCCGGGAGCACCACCTGCTCCACTCTGTACTTTACTCGAATCAACCAATTGAAATTCTTTTTCCTCCTATTAGTTTTGTGTGTATCAAATTTGCAATAGAGTGGTGTATGCATAAGATGTGAGCATTTTTATGGTGAAAATAAATGATATGAATTATGAAATAATTGCAATACATAATAATACTCACCTCGGCATCAACCTTATATTGAAACTCTAAATTCTTATTAGATTCTTGATTATGACGTGATCGTGCATTGCGAAAGTACCCAGCAGTAGCATCACCAGTACGGGCAAACGATTGGGTGGTAAAGTCAGCACATCGACCTAGTCTATCACTTCGGCCAAATGGCGCGTATGGCAAGTGAGCAAAGCGAGACGATGCTTCATCATTAGCATCTGTATCAGATGAGGAAGGTCCCCAGGAATCAGTATTGGTGTTAACGATAGGAAGTTTAAAAAACGCCATTGTTATTGCTATGAATAATAATTGATTGAATGGTTGTTAATTGGAAAATGAAGGGCGCAGAGAGAGCCCTTTGAATGAAAGGGCACCCTATCAATGGCCGAATGATAAATGAATTTTTGAAAGTTAGAAAGGTGAGGTGAGAGGTGATGATGATGAGATGTTATATTGGTAGACCAAATTATCTGAAGAGCACATTCAACAATATAAGAAGATCAGTATTTATTGCCTTGATTATCTCCTTCTTCTACTGCTGACCTGACCTTTGCAAAGCAACCGTACAAAAATATCTTGTGACATACAAACTAACAATACATACAACACAACTTAAAACTTATAATGGCAGCAGGATATGGAGCTATAGAAGAATCTAAACCCCCAACACTAAGCACCTACACCGCCGGTGAAGACGCTGGAAGACTTGCTGGAAAGTAGTATTTGATCCAGTTTGATCATGTGAATTCAAGTGTTCAATATTGAAGTCTCGATTATTAGTCTACTTCGCATGAACTTAATTTGCTTTTATTGATTGCCTTTGCAAACCAGATATACTTACAAAAGAAGTTACTATCTCCTCTTATTCCTCATAAACTGTGAAACGCGCATCTTCCAGAATTGGCGAGAGAGTTTGGGTTATCTAAGCGTACACCTCGACAGGTGAGATCAAGGGTGTCGGATAGCTTATCCTCATTGAATTTAGATTCCTTAAAGGTGAGTAATGGTATAATGTAATATATTGTCCATCATTATTCACTCCTCAGTCTAATCATATAACATATGTACAAAACCTTATGATACTTTAGCTATGGGCTGAACGAGTAATAGCTCTTGATAAATCGTTAGAACATTGGCAGGCTAGTGTTTATTCAGCTCATCTACAATATGATTTTGTTGATAATGAAAGTGATAGAGATGAAGAAGGGTTGTTGTTGGGTAGATTGCCCAGTTTGGGTGAGGAAGAAGAAGCAGTAATTGATGAACAACAACAATATCAGTCACAATTATCAGAAGCAGAGTCTGTAGATCCACACGCTGCTGGAGGCGGAGGTTCGTTAGTTTCTGCTTCTCTCGGTATTATTAAGGGCATGGTGGGGCCAGGAAAGTCCGCGTTTGTATTGTTTTGTCTTGTGTTATTATGTGTTCAATACGAAGTCTTGGTTATTTGGCTACTTCATTTGGCCTTAATTCGTCTTTGTTTGACTGCCTTTACACCACATGCACTAATATATGTTACAATGACCTCTCTTTCATCATGACAAATCATAAATAACAACGCGCATCTTCCAGCAATCTTGTATCTACCGCATGGGTTTGCAGGGGCTGGATATATAGTCGCAATCCCAGTATTATTTTTATCAACCATGCTCTTTCTGTGGAGTAGTAATTGTTTGCTGCAAAGCTGGAAGGCTGAGAGTGATCGATTGAATAAAAAGAGATTATCAATGAATAATAGTGGATGTGCAATCAGACTAAGAAAACGGATTAAACTGTCCTATCCTGAACTAGCATACATGGCATTTGGAGTCAGAGGAGAGAAGTTAGTTCAAGTGGGCATTACTTTGATGCAAAGTGGTGTATGTTTGACATACCTCATCTTTGTGCCTCAGAATCTACGCTCGTCTGCACTGATGTTATTTAATTGGGATATTTCAACAAATTGGACGCTAGTATTAATGATGGCTATCCAGATACCGCTGAGCTTTATAAAAGATATCCGAAGGTTGACAGTGACAAACTTATTGGCAAATATCCTCATATTGTATGGACTGGTGACCTGTCTTTGGTTTGCAGCCGAGGGAATGGGATACAATGAGATTGGTGAGACTAACTCTCCATCCTTTTGGCATGAGGTTGTACACAGAGCTCAGTCGCTCCCTGCTTTCAATCCAAATGGTTGGTTTCTCTTTCTGGGTACTTCAGTGCTGCTGTTTGAGGGCTCGATTACTCTTTTGATACCATTACAAGAGTCTGTGTATACACCAGAAGATAGGCAAAAGTTTCCTGGTATGTATAAAAAGGTAATTCTTGGTATCGTCGCCTTCTACACTTTCTTCGGATTAATGTGTTGGATGAGCTTCGGGAATGATGTTAGAACAGTCATGACGGTTAGTTTACCACAAGTACCCTTGGCTACAACTGTTCAACTCGCATATAGCCTTGCAGTGGTGTTTACATTTCCACTGCAAAACTTTCCTGCATTAGAAATAGTGTGTGTCGCTATCGAAAGATTGCTATCATCGGAAAAGGTCAGTGGTGGTAGTGTTACTCAACGGAACATGATATCGAGCTGTCTTATTGTTGGCCTCTCCATCATAGCGTTGATAACAATGAATGACTTGGATAAGGTTGTTTCCTTGATGGGAAGTCTATTAGGCATCCCGTTGGCATTCGTTATGCCTCCGTTGATACAAAATAAGCTACAGAAAGATCTACCATTATGGAGAAGATATACAAACATTCTAGTGGTTATTTTTGGGATCAGTGCCATGTCAGTATCAACAGTCACAACATTGATGCAGTGGGATTAGTAGTATTAAATATTAGTACTACATCTAAAGATGAACTTAAATAATGGACATATTGTACAAAATGAATATTGGCTAATATCTCAACACTCTACTATCAACTATCATTGGGAAAGATCGACTGGCTGTCATACTCAGTAGCAGGGATCACAGTGTTCACAAAACCAGCTACCGGTCGGGACAGCATCAAGCGGAGGACTAGCACAACGAAGATGGACCATAGACTGGCACATATCACAAACAAGAAGTTCTCCGGGCTCACTACACTTCCGGCATTTCCAGTCACTACTGGCAGTGCCACTATTGGCGCCACTGGAGCTGCTCCTTGTTGTCACCCTGACTTTGTGCTTTGGTGTTCGTTTTAGTTTCAGGTACTCACGCTGCAGGAAGAAAGATGACGTTTAAATAAGATATTCATTGGTGTTTGGTAACGAACGAAATATGGATGAAAGAAGAAAGTAAGAGAGAGAGACTCACGGTGTTCTTGAACGAAGAGTAGTAGTATGCTTGAATATCTCCTGTACTTTTTGACATGGCCTTTGCAACTTTGGTGAAATCCTTCTTCCTGTCAATATTGGACGTAAAATTCTTCTTTGATGCTGGTGACCAATTCATTCCATGTTGAGGTTCTTCTCTCATTACCTTATCGAGGATACCTGAATCATGTTGTGTGGTATATGGGTTAGATAAAGATAGTGCAATGTTATATTAGCAACCGTATAGACCATTGAAATGAATAAGTAACTAATGATACAAACTGTAATGTAATGAGTATAACATGCACGTACCATTCAATTGATATGAATTCTCATGAAACAGTGTCAGAGCTGACTCTTTACGATCGTGGGGTATAATAGACTCAAGGAGAGATACTTCAATTGACGCCCGGCCAGCCATTGTACTATCCCAGACCATATCACTAATCATTGTTTATAACGTAAGAAGTTACAAGCATTGAATTGCAATGATATAGTATTGTTGCAATTATAATTCATCATACATTTACGTACCATTGTGCCATTGAATACTTCTCCTGTTCCCATTGATTTGGATTGGGAAGAACTGCACCAGATTTATCAAAGGAATACGTTTCTTTTGACCGTAATTCAATTTGCATATTATTATTCTCATCTTCGACGCTTACTTTCCTGGTATTTGTTAATCGACGTGTAAAGTTCCGAACACCTCCACGCCAACCTAAACATCCTTGACATCTTTTCCTCTTTGCTGCATTTGTCATATTGCATTTGTGACAACTCCAGGACATATCTGTATTGTTTTGTACAATACACTCTTCCAATGATGCCTCTGGTTCATCGCATTGTGGCGTCGTTACTCCGGCTGTTGATACAAACGGCTCATTTGCCATCGATAATAAACATTGAGCAACTAATGCTTCCGCCTCCTGATATGTAACAGGTATATGATCGCGATCCTCCATTGTACGATATATTACAAACAAGAGAGATAAATATTTACCAAACTCTCAGGAGAGAGTATCGTAAAGTTTTTTTAAAAATTATGCTAAAAAAATGATAAAAGCCGATGTTCTGGTGAGGCACGCAGGGCCTGGTGAGGGTTCAGCTGCACCAATCACTATAACACGACGTGCAAGACTAATGGATGAAGAAGGATATCCTTACATATCGTACATAGCAACATATATTAATTTACAAGTACCGACTTGCACTACCGATTAAAGTATAAATCTCCTTCTTTACCCAGTTTCAAACGACTTGAAGTAACTTTTCTCCTTTTCCATATACCTTCTGCGACGTTTGCTTTACTAAAGTAGGCCTTCTTCTTCCAGCAAGTTGTCTTTTGTCTTCTTCCCTCGTAGCTAATGGTTGATTCTCTTTCAATGGATAGTCAGCAGTACTATCACAACTGGCGATTGTTGATCGACGCTTGATCTTTTTGATATCTTTCTTCATCTTATCTTTCTCCTTCTTGGTGTTCACATTCTTCTTCTCTAAAACCTTCTTCTTGCTATCTTTCTTATTGTGATCATTCCCAATATTTAGAACTTTCAATACATGTTCCAATGGATTGCTTGGTTCAACAGCACGAGGGGTGTCATCTTCTTCCTCCTCTTCATCATTATTTACATTGTCGTTGCTGTCTAAATTAGTATCTACTTCCAAGTTTCTTTTCATTGCAGTAATGTTATCATTTGAGACTCCTTCTCCTTCATTTAGATTATTGATCATTATTGCTGCAACACACAAAAGAAGGACTGAGAGAAGAAAGACTTGCTGTGTGTATAAATTATCATAACTCGGAGGTGAATCCTCATCAACTATGTAGTTGTGTTGACTTGGTGTACCCGTTGATACAATAACAAGTGCCAATAGCAATTCTTCATCAATTGTTATATGTTGTGGAGACACGTCTACTACTTCGGAACAATCCTCCTCAATTGGCAAGAAGGTATGTTCAGCAGGGCATTGATCGGTAATATCCTCTTTTAACTCTGTGTCTAGCGGTGGTGGTATGATTGGAACATTATTATTATTTGTTGATGTTGTTTTTGACGACAAATTATTATAGTAATGAGTGCAACCCATGCAATATGGTAGATACAATTTATTCCTAGGCGGATTGGGTAGAGAAAGGATATCATCGTCAAGGTTTAACTTTGCAGTGTCCAGTGATATAACAAAAGTTATCCACGGTCGTTTCCATTCAAATACCAATACAACAGCACATGCACCAAAAGCGCATGGCAGCAACATCGTCAACACCAGTATACATATTTTTGATGGAATCATACTTGGTCTAGATCTATAATATGGTCTGCTTGCAACTGGAGTGAATATATCATACATGTACAATTTACAATAGAGATTGACCTACCTAAAACAGCACACTGCAATAACTGTAGGTCGTACATAGCTGTCTCCTTGACCGCCTTGCTAGTAGCTCCAATTTCTGTCGCTCGATTTTTTCTGTCGTTCAAGCCAATTTCTACGTAGCTACGCGTAAAAAGCACAATTTTGGCAAGGCGGAGCTGTCGAACTTTCAAGCGTATATCGTCGCCGATAATAATAATTACAGCACGTTTAACATATGTAGAATCATCTACATTTTATGCTGAATAAGAATCTGCCGGCGCCGCTCACTCGTTTTTCCGTAAAGCATTCAGCGGAGGAATTTGAAATTTGTGTGACGATTGAGCACTCAATAATTGATGATATGGCCGCTAGCGCTATAAAGTCGTCCTACACCATCAACCAGCGGATCTAATGAAAGGTAATGATCATAATATCAATTGGTTATCGAGAGATAACGTTGTCTGGTCAATAACATGGCTAAAGTTGTTGCTCTAGGATGAGCATCACCATGAACACAAGATATGCACATCATCGATAATGACAATGTTCTAGTATAAACTAAATAGAAATTAGTACCTTATGTTTATATCTATATATAAGCTACCAATATACGTCGGCGGCAGGTCATCCTATCGTCATGGCATCGACTTATTGACGATGATGGGTATTTCATTGCAATAAACATCAAACTTTTAAAAGTTGTCCTACACAGTCAATAATACAGTATTTTCAATGCAATAAGTGGTTCCTATTGTCGATCTATGTCTAATGGATAGACTGTTTGCGGCGGCTGCCGTGCCATTGTCCAAATGAGGTCCGTAGGAGTGTCGGCAATAGAGGGCTATTTATGATTATTCTGTCGTCAGAGCTAAATTTTGTTAGTGGCCGCTAACAAAATAGTACGGTATCCTTTTTTCTGTCAATCAAGCTAGTGTCTCAAAAAAACGGCCGAGGTATCTTTTGGGGTATCCTTTTCGAGTGAATGAGTGTGCAGGCGAGCAGTGTGTGGTAATGACCGATACGTACCTATGTACTGAGTTATGTAGTCTGAGATATGATGAACCATGCAATGACGTATAGGAAGTGAGTTGTTCTAATTCGTTTAATATACATATACATGTATTATTATCATATAATTTCTCCTCCTAAGTAAGTGGATCACAATTCCTTGGCTGATGTTTAAGTTAGCATAATTCAAAAGTTATACTGATACTTGTATTCCTCAAGTTGGCTCTCGAGCTCTGGAAAGATTACCCTCCGCTGCGTAGTAGCAACAATGTTCATAGTAGTAGGTGGTGTTGCCATCTCAACAGTATCTTTGGTATCATTAGCATCATCTACTTGATAGGAACCTTCTGCGGCTAAGACAGCTCTTGCCTCTCTTGCGGATACTATTCGTCCACTTCCTACATGATACCAAACTTCTGTTTCGTCCTCATCAGTAATAGTATCATCAAAAGAGTTTGCTGTACACTGTAAAGCAACCTCTTCTTCTTCCTCCTCCGCTTCCTCAATCAGAGCAATCTCATCAGACATATGATCATCAGTTTTAAGGATTGTCTCGTGGTGAAGAGCTTCCCACTTATTGAATGCCTTATTGAATGCCATTCTCTTCATGAGCATTGATAAACCCAACATACTACTCGTCTGACTAACGTTATCATCTTCAGTATTCTCAATAGTTGTTGAATTTGGATGATCCCTAAAGATGTTCGCACAACGGTGCTCACTATTCCAACTATTCGGCGAAAGACTCTTCAAGAGCTGTTCCATTACGCCGTGCGCCGGTGGAGAACTACTACTACTCCTACTATTCTCGTTAATGGACCTGGGTGTAATAGTAAGGACTGAATCGTCATCAACTGTTGGAACTAATTCAATTTCGAGTACATCATTTATATTATTATTCTCGCTAATGTCTACTTCCAAGTTGTTAAATAGAATACGCTTCTTAATCTGTAGTATATTCTTATTACTTGACTCTTCTGATAGTTGTCGTTGCTGATGCTGTTTCTTATTCGATAAAGCCGATGCTGCAACTCCCAAAACAACAATTGATAAGAAGATAAGTTTATTTGTATAGATTGTGCCGCCATCATCGTCGTTGTCATGTGATGTAGATGAAGTAGACTCTTCAATAATAACAGGCGATTGAACATTCGACGTCTTGGTCACAGTGTTTTCTGTCGTTGACGATTTATTCACCACTGGAGGTGCAGACAATAGGAGAAGACGAGTTTCTCTCTTTTTCTGCTGTGTCTGCTGCGCTTCTATATGCTGTATCATCATAAAGGTAGTTGGGTATATCTGTGCTTTGATCTTAGCAGATAGATGATGCTGATGTGAGTTGATCGGTTGCATGAGCTGCTTCGCTGTTTTATCGTCGGTGGTGAGTAAATCATGCTTCGCCGGCCACGCTGCACATCCCAAGCAATAACCAGCGTAGATTGCATTCGTCGTTTTTTTGTTAGAAGATAATATTATTGTTGATGTCGTTGATGATGCAGATGTAGATGGCGTGGCCACGAAAAATAGGGATAGAACAACACTGAGAGCGCCATGAACAAACTTCATCTTTATAAGCCTACTTATATCTACTCAATATAAGGTTATAAACTGAATATAATTGTAATAACTATCGATCGTGATAGTAAAGGTTTGCGGTTTGTCGGAGGGAAATTTGTGTGTAGGAAGTTCTCTTTTCCCAAAAGGTGCGGACAGGCACAAATGATCAGTGCATGCCAGAAGGTCATTGAGTGCTTATATATCATCCTGCCATCCTATAATATGTATTTAATTACCTTTTGGCACAATTCAGCCCTTGCTTTCATCTTAGGATGATGACCATATGAGATGTCATGTCAGCCGGCTGAGATCTCGGCCAGCCACAAATCTCGGCCGGCCGAGATCATGGCAACTTATCAGGTGCAAGGTGCATGCCAGAAGGTCATTGAGTGCTTATATATCATCCTGCTATCCTATGATATGTATTTAATTACCTTATGACACAATTCAGCCCTTGCTTTCATCTTAGGATGATGACCATATGAGATGTCATGTCAGCCGGCCGAGATCATGGCAACTTATCAGGTGCACAGTTCATGCCAGAAGGTCATTGAGTGCTTATATATCATCCTGCCATCCTATAATATGTATTTAATTACCTTTTGACACAATTCAGCCCTTGCTTTCATCTTAGGATGATGACCATATGAGATGTCATGTCAGCCGGCCGAGATCATGGCAACTTATCAGGTGCACAGTTCATGCCAGAAGGTCATTGAGTGCTTATATATCATCCTGCCATCCTATAATATGTATTTAATTACCTTTTGACACAATTCAGTCCTTGCTTTCATCTTAGGATGATGACCATATGAGATGTCATGT
>Ga0214480_101211_pt1 | contig 11487 bp, 7 predicted proteins | sample M1_20Mar14CPVII9_3_FD_165042 | JGI IMG/M metagenome (GOLD analysis project Ga0214480, IMG submission 165042) | Marine eukaryotic communities from Monterey Bay, California, United States - M1_20Mar14CPVII9sort6BwellE17 | ecosystem: Environmental > Aquatic > Marine > Unclassified | place: USA...
ACGGCGTATAAGAAAATTAAAAGTTTAGTGCACATCTTATGTGCACACTTTATTATACGTATTGTAGTATCTCTCTCTGAGAGACCATAAGTATTTGTCGGCGGCAGGGTACAATACTTGAGATAAAATGACAGAGCTTCCATTATTTTTAAAACTGGCAAATTGGGTGTATACGAGAGATCAGACCGATATTCCTAAGTCCGTGACATGTGTGCGGTTTGACCAAAATGTAGTTGAGGTTAAAGAAGAGGCATTTAAAGGTTGCTTTGAATTGAAGAAGGTAGTATTAAATGAGGGTCTCAGGAAGATAGGAAAGAATGCATTTTCGTATTGCACATCTTTAAAAAGCATCACATTACCCTCAACTATCGTTGAGATTGAAGATAATGCATTTTATAGATGTAGAAAACTGAAGAAGGTAGTACTAAACAGTGGTCTGAAAAAGATTGGAGAGGAGGCATTTTCTGAATGCAAATCATTACAAAGTATCACATTTCCATCCACTGTTGTTGAAATTGGTGATTATGCATTGGAATACACAGCATTAAGAAGAATCAAATTACCCCCAAACCTCACCGAAGTTAATGAGAGTGCATTTCATGCCTGTTCAAAGTTGAGAAAGGTAGTATTGAATGAAGGGCTGTTGAAGATCGGAAAAGATGCATTTAAACAATGTAAATCATTATCATCTATCACATTACCATCTACTCTCACCGAGATTGATGAATGGGCGTTTAGTAAGTGTATTAGTTTGAGAAAGGTGATAGTCAATAAGGGTTTGCAGAGTATAGAGTGGAGTGCATTTCGTGATTGCAAGTCACTATTGAGCATAGATCTATCACAAACTCTCCTTGTCGAAATACCCACTGGGACATTTCAGTGTTGTACAGAATTAAAGAAGGTGGTATTGAATGAGAGTATCACAAAGATTGGTTATAATACATTTGATTCATGCTGGGCATTACACAGTATCAATCTACCTTCCACTCTTGTCGAGATCGGATCAAAAACATTTTACAATTGCGTAAGTTTAAAGGAGATAGTATTAAGCGAAGGACTCAAAAGGATCGAGAGTGGTGCATTCTATGGTTGTGAATCATTGAAAAGTATCACGTTACCTTCTTCTCTCACCGAGATTAAAAGTGCAGGATCTTTTGGAAAGAATACTAGTTTGAGAAAACTGGTAATCAATGAGGGTCCAAAGAAGATTGGCTTGTGTTCATTTGAGAAATGTAACTCATTAGAGAAAGTCATCATACCCTCGACGGTGACTAAGATTGACACTCGGGCATTTATGAGTTGCTGCGACTTGAAGGAAGTAGAGCTCAATTCAGAGATAGAGATATGTTCTAATGCTGAACATTTGGGTAAATTGTTTGAGGGTTGCTATCAATTGGTAAGGATAAAGTTTCAATCCATCTCAACGCGTGTAAAAGCTATCATTCAAATCCAGACTTGTCAATCACAAGTAAAGAAGAAGTGGAAGACTGATATGTGGCCGCATTTACAAGATGGTATTGATATTGATGATGTCATTATGGCTAGTAAAACGGAAGTCGAGAAAAATATTGATGAGATCCGAGGTCTAATTAAAAGAAGGGGCTATGAACTATATGTTCCTGGAATAAATATGCACGAAACTTGTATCAAGGAAGACCTTATCAAGATTGACCGTATGTTATCGTACTATGAAATGAAGGAGGCTACAACTCTATTAGAACTGGCTTTTTGGAAAGCAAAGATTGGTCAAGCCAACGACGAAACTTCACCCAATCGGGTGGCAATTGAAGTACCCGGACCAGTCAAGGAAACTATTTTGCAGTACCTTTACCCTGCTGGCCAGTATCCATTCTTGGAAAAGGTAAAATAACTTTAGATTTGTGGAGGGAAGGGGGCATGTACCAGAATAGTATAACCTCTTTCATTTATCTAATGCTTCTCTCGGTTAGACTATCCTCTATACATAATGTTGTATTTTACTCCACATGATGACTCTGATCAACATTTCTCAATCCTAATTGCATACCCTGAATTCTCCTCCTTTGATCTTCAGGTAGGAAATTCCCTTTCTTTGTAACCCTTCTAAACAATATACCCACATAAACAACCACACCACCCAAACATGGTAATGATATCTTACACCCATCTTCGGATCCATTTGGTGCCAAGACTAATGATGCCAATAAGTGTGTAATACCAACAAACAAAATAGCAGCCGATCCACCACTTGATGTGTCGTTAAACCCTTGACATGTCAATCCACTAACCAATGCTTGGAATGTTGACCCTTCAGCTCTACTAGCACTCATACTATTATTATTACTTAAAGATGAACTCATCATACGTCTTCTCATACCAAAGAAACATAACATCATCCACATTACATCTAATATCGAAAACAAACAGGCGATTAATGCTCCGTTGATTAAACTGGGTATACCTGCACATGAATCTTGATATAACGTCCCGCCGTGTCCGGTACTACCACCTCCACCGGCATACACACCATCGTTATAACTATTGGCCTCGCCTGACTCGGATGCTAATAGTGTTCCGTATAGAAATAGCGAGTGGAGTAATGCATATCCACAACCAGAGGCTAATGAACATGATAAGTCATTAAGTTGCAATTGTAATGCGTTTGTTTCGGCGTGTGCATCATCTCCATTGTTATTGTTTACAGTATTGCCATTTCTAACAGACGATCCATTTGTTGTACTACTGCCGCCATTCGAATTAGCAGCAATAGTCTCCTCTTCATGCTTGGCAACACTCTTCCGGATAACATTCTCAACTTTAAAATATCCATTAACAAATATACATCGAATTATCATTTGACATAATACACTTGGTATTGCTATTCCTAACAACGTACCAATACTTGACATGCCATCACTATCGCCATTTATGGCATTATCAATACTAGAAATAATCAACCAAAATACTGAAGATAATAGTGCCGAAATTAGATAGGCAAATGCCGAACATACTGCTAATATAACCAATTGTGGTTTTTGGAATATTAATAATAGTAGTAGTGAGAAGGATGGTGAGAATGCTAGTAGGATTGAACCAAATATTAATGATGGACTTGTCATCCTTGTTTGTGTTTGTTGTTTGTTGTGTTTTGGGTGTAGTCGTTGCAAAGTGAGTAGGTATGTGTCGGTGCACCTTATTACTTTCTTTAGGTAGTGTGATATTGCTGTATATTAGGTCACAAGTTACCCCTTACGAAAATATTGTATATAGCACACCAAATAGATGGGTGGATAATATGGTAACCTCCGGCTTGTAGTCAGGGGTTCATATCAAAAATGCAAATCAAACAAACGACTTGTTTGGCGTTAGAGATGAGGTAGGTACATAGGTACGTACGTAGAGTACATTACTTAAAAACGACTCGACCTCTCATTTCCTTTTGCAACAAATCAGATTGGCACGAACGGCAACACGGATAGTAGCATCCAAAGAGAGGCCAATATAACGAGGCAAACAATTAAAGACGTAAACATGCCTCCTTTACATGCAGAATTAGACGGTTGCGGTGGTGGCTGTGTAGATTTAATGAGCTGTCCTTGCGAGCAGTCAATAAGCAGTTCACAAAACAATATGAAAGTTATTGAGCTGTTGCAACAAAATAAACACGATGAGCCCTTAACAGAAACAATACAAATGAAACGTAGAAGAAGAACGACAAACAATACTAGCCGTCTTAAATTGAGAAATACAAGTGCAATGCTTGCAATGACAGCTTTGTTACTACTTGGTAGTAGTAGTGCTGGTAGTAGTAGCGTGGACAACATACCAGATGGATTATTATTCAGTTCCGAAATGGGCTCAACTTTTGATAGTTTGCGTGGTGGTCCTGCTTCCTCTATGTCTTCTTCATCAACAACATATTCTACATCAGCTACATATTCAATAACAGATGGTTTATATTCTAGCGAAAGTACAAGCAGTAGCAGACGTCATCCAATACATAGAATATACCAAGATGGCGCCTCAACACGACGACGTGTGGAAGAATTGGAAAACACATTACAATATTATCAAACTGGAAATAGAGGTGATCCTTCACATAAATTAGATTATGGTCCTAACCATCCCTTTGATATTAAACGAAAAGAACGTGAATTACAATTAAAAATTGAGAATAATGAACATCTTTCACAAGATGATGAACGTTTCCTACAAGACACCACCACACCAGAAGGAGGGGAAGGAAGTAATCCATTTAAACCAATACGTATACATTTTGATACCTCAGCATTAGACTCTCAACTATCCGAATCAAATTCCAATCAAATTAACTTTGTAAAGAATACAATATTACCACGTATGGCAAATTATTGGACCGAGGCATTAAGCGTAGTACCAGTCCAGGGTAATTTATTAGTAAGTACAGCTGAATTACAGGGCAGGTTGTATTGTGGTGATACTGAATTTTCAAAAGTACCCGCGGAAGATATTGCGAATGGTGTACCGAATTCGGATTTGGTTTTGTATGTTAGTGGTGCGCCTAGTGCACGATTTTGTGGACCGAGTACGTTGGCGGTGGCGGTGGCTTGTAACTTTGATCAGTTTGATAGACCTACTGCTGGTAAGTTTTGTTGTTTATATTTGTTGTAGTTGGGGATTTGTGTGTATATATGCGGGAATTTGATTTGGTTGCCAGGGTTGCAACTTTTGTGAACAGTGTCTCTCACCTGCTGCTATTTCTTCCCAATCCCTATTCTGATTAAACTACCCAAGGCGCCATTAACTTTTGTCTTGATCAGATTGATTTAGATGACAACGGGGAGGCATCTGAATCAGTAACAGATGACAATGTCGATGTTGCCATACACGAGGCAGCACACGTCTTAGGCATGTCCTCCAACTCATACCGTTTCTTTTGGGATCCAGACACAGGATTGGAACGCACTGCCCGTCCCTTCGTTGCCAAGTCTGTCATATGCGTCGATGGTGTCGAACGGTCTATGATATTACCCTCTGACAATACAATGAAATTCTTCATCGCAACGAATGGTCAACGATATGCATCAATTGTTACACCCAAGGTTGCCACGGTGGCACGGAATCAATTCAATTGTCAACAATTGGGTGGTGCACAGTTAGAAAATCAACCGACTGGTGAAAATTCATGTACCGGTGATCATTGGGATGAAAGGATGTGGTACCCCGAGGCACTTAGTGGTGTGATTAGTCCAACGACTAATGTATTAAGTCCAGTTACTTTGGCATTGATGGAAGATTCGGGTTGGTACTTGGCAAATTACACCAAGGCAAATGTCAGTCCATGGGGTCATGGAGTTGGTTGTGACTTCGTATCCCAGCCATGCCTCGTGGGTGGAGGAAATGGACGTGATGGAAGTTTACCGTCATATGCCAAGGGATACTTTTGCAACAAGGCGAGTGCTCGTGGCTGCTCACCATCACACTCACACAAGATGGCATGCACAGTCATTGACTACAGTCTCCGTGGTCAATATCAACCTCCGGTGCAATTCCAATACTTTGAGGATGCGGCCATTGGTGGTCCACGTGAGGCAGATTACTGTTCCGTCTTTGGATCAGTCTACAGTGGTATGAAACCTGCCGACTTGGATTGCCGTATTAAGGAGAATGGTGATTCAATTGATGTTATTTATAGTGAAGAGTATGGTGATAATAGTATGTGCCTTGAAACCACGTCGGGAGAAGGACGGTGTTATAATGCTCGATGCATATATGAAGACTTTAACCTGCAGGTTCAAGTTGATGGAGTTTGGTATACCTGTGATGAAGACTTTCAACAGATTGAAGTATCGACATTATCGGGTGCCTTTGGCACTACAGTTACATGCCCAAGGTTAAGCAGTGTCTGTCCCGATATGTTCTGTCCTGTCAATTGTGCTGGCCGTGGAGAGTGCATCTTTGACTATGTTAATGGAACTGAAACACCCCGTCCTCGGTGTGCATGCTTTGATGAGACAGACACCTCCGCCGGATGTTCCGATACATTTGTCTTGGACGGCAAGTATCTTCGTGATGGTGCAAGTCTTACCGATACTGTCAAGACACAGTTCTTTGAACCATTGATTGCCGTATTTGTGGATCATCCTGATACATGGACTACGGCATCTTGGGCATGGGCTGCTGCCTTATTTGTGGTATTTTTGTTAATGATTTTATGTATCTGCTCGTCTTTCTGGCCAGAGAAGGAGAAGAAGCGCCCTGCTTCTTCAAAGAATCGCAGCCGAGGGAGTAGGCAAGGTCAAAGGGGAAGTAGACAAGGTCAAAGACAATCAAGATATGCTGTTTAATGTTTCTACACATGAGAAAATAGAGAGCTAGGATTGCTTCGTATAAATTGAGGAAGCTATGCCCCTGGCTACTATGAGATAGAGTTGCCCAATTGTTAGGTAAACTCGGTGTTTAATTTAAAGATGGTTACTCATACGATGCTTCTTTGCTAGGTTAGGTATCTCATCTACTAACTTAGAGCCTCAAACACAGCTAGCGCTTTGTCCCAGTGTTTCAATATCTCATAGGTAATAGAGAGAGGGTTATGTACATCACGGCGAGGGTTATCCGCAAAATAGTAGTCAGAGTATGTTTGAATAGAGCTCAACATATCTGGTAGTAATTCGGAAGAAAGATCTTCGTCAAAGTTCTCTACATTTGACATCGTTCCATTCCGTGATGATAGAACCAAATAAATCTTCTTCTGCCTAACATTTAAGGGATGAATCCAATCCGTTGAATTCGGATCACCATTTATTTTCTGAACTCCAACTCCTTCATTACTAGGGAAGCTAATGCGACAGCTATGATTGGCGTCATTAGCAGAGTTTAGGCTTCTTTCATCAAATACTGCCTTGCTTAAAGCATCCCATCCTGCACTTGTTATCTTTTGGTTGAATTTCAAAGTGATCATCTTCAGATTTGTGTTGTGTTTCAATGCACTTGCAATCATAATAGCATCATTATCATCAAATTGATTGCCTCGGAGATGAAGAGACTCCAAAATAGGGTTGTCTGCCAAGAATTCTGAGATGAAAGTATCTCCTCCCGTGCTAATATCATTGTTAGACATGTCAAGCAATTTCAGCTTGCTTTTACCAGCTCTCGTGATCTTCTTTAGCATATCATACCCCACAACATTTTCACCCTTACACCCACTAAGCTCTAACTTTTCAATGAATGGGTGTGTTTCAACTATGGTGGAAAGTAGATCGATATCCAACGAGCTCATAACATTACAATTTAGACAAAGATGTTTGCATTTGCTATTACGTCGCAAATAGTTCAATGCAAATTCAATACCCTTCCACCCAAAATTGTTCCAAGCCAGACTTAAGCTGTTGAAATATGTTGTTTCTAGAGCCTCTGATAGTAGATCTATCACTTCCCCTGGCATCTCCAAATTATGCAATTCTAGTCCGGAATCTTCTTCCTCTTCATCATCATTATTGGTTATAACTTTGAGATGGTATTTGTAATAGTATTGGTATTGTTGTATGGCATTAAGAAACTCCTTCCAATGAGGGAAAAACGCATCATCATATGGAAGAAAAGAATCATCGCCTTCAACTTCATTCAAATCAATCTTTCCATTAGTCAACTGACCATATCTTATTTGCTCAGTTTTCTTTCTTATCTGTTTAAGGAAGCTCTCGGCATCATCATGCATTATTGGAGTAGTATCCCAATAATCTTCTGGGGGGTCAATAGCTGAATATTCCCATTTCTGATTCTTCAATAGTATATAATGATAGCTTAGTTTGTCATTATGTTGTCCGAATCTAACATTTAAGTCACTAATTTGCTTCTCCATATCAGCCTGAAATTGACCGTCAACATGACACTTATTAGACAATGCATTTATATCCTTTCTCATGTTTTTCATCTCTCCTTGCATATCTTTCATCAGTTGCATCATACTTTCCATTTGTGTATGATTTTGATTCATCATCTCATGCATAGTTGACTTTATTGCAATCAACTCTTCATTGACCGATGAAACGTCATGATTCTTCTCGGTATGTAGAACAGTTTCCACTTCATTAGCTTTACGCTTCTTGGTACCAAACCAGCCACTCATACTGTAAAATAATTAGATATGTTCCACCCAATAAAATACTACATATGACTTTGATGTAATTTGGAATGACGGGAATGTGGTATCCTTTGCTAAATTATATAAATCTCGCCGCCTCCTGATCACTTTATCTCTGCTGACCTTTATTTAATCTATATAACAATGTTATTTGAGGAGGTGATACACCGGCGTTGTCGTAGTAGCAGTTGCAATAATTGATATTATGTGATATGTGAGAGTTCAGTATCGTATCACATAAGTTATGTTTTTCGTATTAGCTCACAATAGAGTACTAAGTACGAATTTATTTGTCAAGTATTGGCCGCCTTTTTAAACACCGTCTACCAATATTGACATTAGGGTGATAAAAGTAGGAGATGCACCAGAGATATAGAAGAAGTGGTTTACTTAATTATCTGAATAATAGCACGACGCATCTGGATCCCCGGAATAGTAGTGGTGCGCCCCGTATCACTAGTTTCTGATTTGATTTACTGAGAGGACTGAGGAGCAAGCAAGCAAATCACCGCTGCAACAATAAAAGGAACTAGACATAAACATGCCAAATCGATTACACAATTTATATGTATCAGACTTAACAGCAAACTCTACTCGATGGGATATAGCCACAGCAAGTGCATCCAATGAAACACAACATATACAATTCTCAATATTGGCAGCAGTAAATGCCGTAGTAAGCCTATCATGTGCACTACTCATTATATCCATATTACGCAAGCCTAATGTACGAAATAAGGCATTTAATTGTTATTTATTACTTATTACATTTCCAGACTTTATATCGAGCTTCATGTGTCTATTCACGTGTGCTTTATCTGCGGCAGCATACTCATTCTACAATGAATCGATGTGTACGTGGCAGAGTTGGTACTTGACGTGGGGATTTACTTCAAATTGTTGGGGTAATGCTGTGATAGGTATGCAGAAGTGTTAATATTGATATATTGGGCGATTGGATTCTGATTGTGAATTGTGAAACCCAAAAGTTTCGTTCAATGCCAGGGTATAATTGCCAATGAGTTATGGTTTACACTCACTAAATTGTACCTTTTGATTCCTCAAAAAGCACAACAACTTTACATGATGCTAAGTATTGGCCACAGAAGAGGTAGATATACACCTCCAACGATAAAGAAGGTGCTTGGCAAGCATTTGCTGTGTATCTTTACGCAGCCGTTCTTGCGTCCATAGGGGCATTCAATGTATCTTTTCTACCTCTCGAGACAGGGGTATACTCCGGATTTGCATGCTTTCCAAAGACATATAATGTATCATCAGAAATATTCTTTTGGTTATTCTTCTTACCAGCCTTCCTCCTAATACCACTATGTTATGTTATGTGGTGTTTGTTTATGATATTTAGAAAGAGTATGCTACCGCCGGTAGGGAGGAGACGAAATTTGGCAATCTACTTCTTTCGTTTGGTATTTGTGTATGTGTTCATGTGGTTACCCGCTGTAGTAATTTCATTTATATGGGGGACTTATTCATACTCAGACGGGTCAGAGAGAAACACATGGATATATGCCGCCGGGGCAACGTGGAGTCATCTCCAAGGATTAGTTTCAGTCATCGTTAGTCTCACAAAGCCTGATATTAAGAAAGCTTTCCTTGGAACAATAACATGTGGCTGGTGGGATAAGAAGCTAGCAAAGGAAAAAGAGGAGAGTCAAATACGATCATCTACTGGGATTACTTTAAGTGGTAATAACGATGATGATGAGAGAAGAGATTCTGCGGGTGGTCCGTCAAAACGATTTTCAATCATGAGCAGTATCGTCCGGATTAATAGACATATCTCTCAGACTAATTGGGAGACCGAATCTGTGGGAGGAGAAGAGCAAGATGGTGATAATCAAGCAGATCGATCTGAGGGGTTTGCTTTAGAAGAGGATGAGGAGAAGGTAGAACTTGAGGCTCAGACAGAGATAGATTAAGAAGATATATATTTTAGGGCTAGGTTAGATGATACGATAAAGGTTTTGGTTAGATTTTACACATCTACTATTCTTTAGTCTCAGTGAATAGCTGTATTAAAAGCACAGCAGTCAATAAGTCCTAACCAATTCAGGATGCTATATCCTTCAGTATCCTCGGCCAAATCTCTTTCTTCTAATACCCCACTGCTCTCCTTTGCTTCTATACTAAGTTTCTGAAGCTGAGTTAATGAGTGTAGTGCATTCCTAAGTAATGTTACTTCGTCATCTTCTGATGTGTGTACTACTTCATTCATATTGCAATCATCATCTCGTTGCTCATCTACTAACTTTTCAACATTGGATGAATCCTTTACTGGTGAGGTTACTGTTGAGGAGAAGCGGACTTTCTTTCTTCTCTTCATGTTAAGCCACATCTTTCCTCCTTTACGTTTCTGTGATACACTAACCTCTTTGGAGTTCTGATTTGCTTGCTTTCTTACACACATCAATGCAGCTTGTAAATCTTGGACAGCTTTTGAGGTTATGATTGATACTTGGTTCTGCTCTTCTCTATCTTTATTTGAGTACTGCTGCAATATCTGTTTTTCTTTCTCTTTAGTTGCTGATATTAACTTATCGGCATGTGTAAGTAACTCCTTCCGTAACATTGCAAGTTCTTCATCTTCTAGAGATTGAGATGATCCTTTCTTATACAAGAACTTGCTTTTGATTATAAATGACTTGTTCCTATTACTGGCTGACAATCTATGTAGCTGCCGCTGCCTTTGATGCCAACTATAAGTAGATTGGAGAGACATGGTCTAAATAGTAGTAGTGGCGGCGATAAGGAGTGGAAGTATAGTAGTAGTGACGGGTATGGTGCGGAGGGTAGTATCGATTATCGAGTATCAAATCTTCTACTCACATCATGTGAGCAACATTATTATTGCAAGGTGGTCGAGTATTATTTCATTGAAACATTTCATACGCATGCAGTAAATACGAAAGAACTATCATTGTTTCCTCGAGATAGCACAATAGGGTCATCTCACCAACTATAACACAACATTATCGAATAGCTTCTTACTTAGTCTTCTTAGTTGGCAAGGATACCTTAACAAATATGTGAGTGAAGTGCCACATTAGAAACTACCTGAAACTACTCACATCTATGCCGAAACGATGGTAGGTATGCATTGCAGTGGCCCAGCCTATAAGAGGAAATATTAATCTTTCTATACCCTACGATATTAGCGAGACGATCTGCCAATATGTTGTGAGTATGATGGTGAAATGAGACACTCAGGTATTGTTAAGTGTATGCCCATAATCTCATAGTTATTGCATAGAAACCAAAATTATTGAATATTATAGGATGCTAGTATCTGAAAAGAACCTTCCTCTAAAGGAAGAGCTACTGTTATTCTCATCAATGAAGAATAGTTATATCAAGCAAAATAGTGG
>Ga0214480_101212_pt1 | contig 11474 bp, 7 predicted proteins | sample M1_20Mar14CPVII9_3_FD_165042 | JGI IMG/M metagenome (GOLD analysis project Ga0214480, IMG submission 165042) | Marine eukaryotic communities from Monterey Bay, California, United States - M1_20Mar14CPVII9sort6BwellE17 | ecosystem: Environmental > Aquatic > Marine > Unclassified | place: USA...
GCGATACCCCTAAATATGCCCTCCTTTTTGCTCTTTTTGATCTCTCTTTAGCGATGTCACAATGCAATTGCACGGTGCAAGTTGTTTTGCACGGTGTGCAAGAATATCTGCACTAGTGGTCATACATAATTACGGCACGGTTCTTCCGCGAGTGCATCGCGAATTTTTGACTTATAACCAGTGCACGTTATTACAGAAGACGAAAACTGAAAAATTATGAGAGTATGCTAAATCACCCAGAACGAATATGTACGATATATAATATTAATAAAAGCGGGGCGATTGCATAGTATATATATATAGGTAGAGGCGCCAATATTGAAATCATAGTCATATATAGGTATGTACTCTCATTCAATTGGTGTAAACGGTGACTGTATACCTAAACAGAGTTTTCTTATAATTCTCCATGAAAACTGTTCTTGTTGGTTGTTGAGAGTTGGTATGGATTCCTCAAATGATAACGCTGATCTGCCGTCAGCTACTACGGCTGCATCTTCCTCATCTGATGCAGCTGCATCAAGCTCTAAAACAGTCTCCGAACACTACTTAGCTCAAACACTCCACACTCTCGACCAGCTCACAACAATATTTTCATTTCCGCACCACCTTGCCAAGTTAGCAATTGATACCTGCGGTCCAGAAGATATAACAACATGTTACAATTGGATATTAGATAATCATAGTAATGAAGTGGAAGATTGCGGTGGTCCGGTCGTACCTATTAATGATTGTCCACATATTAATAATCATGTTAAGTTTGCAATTATTGATGATAAGATGCAACTTATCACAACTGACAATAATAGTATTGCAAATGATACTAATAACAGTGGTAGTATGAGTAGAAGCAGTTCATTATCAAATTGTTGTCAAGAATTTACCTGTATTGATGAAACAAGTAATATAATGACAGCTAAATGTCAATATTACAATGAATGTAATATGAAGAATAAACGTATAGGGAGTAGGAAACGATTACGTAGTGAAGATGAGAAAGAGAGGATTGGACAATTAAAGTGTGATGAAGATTATGATACTTGTACAAAGGTAACTACTGGAGAGGAGAAACAGTTAACTTGTCCATCAGGCGAAAACTGGATTTGTTTGGAGTGTGGTGCATTAATGTGTTCAAGATATGCCAATGGACATGCCAAGTTACATTATGAGGACACAAAGGAGGAAGAAAAGGCAGCTTTAGCAACAGCTGGTGGTGGTATTGGTGACGGCGAGTGAGGAGGATATGCTATAGGACACTGTATTGCGGTTAGTTTGGCAGATTTAAGTGTTTGGTGTTATGAATGTAATGCATATTTACACCATCCAAAGTTGAATTTGTTGACAAAACATTTGGAGAAGATTAAGTTTGGTAAAGAAGAAGTAGATGAGAGTGGGGCAGCAAAGAAGGCGGCAGAGAGTTCATTTGATACTGCTGCCAAACCATCATCAATCAATAAACGAAAGAGTCAGCCACGAAAACTACCCCCAGAACAAATTGGTACCGATGTTATGGTATCAACCCAAACCGTTCCAAATCAAAACGACAGTGGTGACAACGATGACAAGGAAACGGGTGGCAATCAATCAGAAAGTATCAACAGTAATGATGATGATAGTCGAGTTGATGAGATTAATTCATCTGATGATGAATCAAATGAACAGGCTGCCATGATTGCATCACTTCTTCAAAGTGAACACGGAGAGGCATTACGTGCCTATTTGGCTAGGTTTGAATCATATGATACATCTGATATGGGACAGTGTGTGCCTATGAATATGCCCAAGCCGCCTACTTTTCCCGACGAGGTAGCAGACTTTTTACAATCACCAATGTGTAAATCAATTATTGTTTTGGCTGGTGCAGGAATGTCTGTGAGGTAAGAACTCTCGTCTTTTTTGTCGTGCATACCTCTATCGAAATGAAGAAGAATGTTTGCATCTCACTTTTGTTGCTCGTGTCTTAGTTCGGGTATACCTGACTTCAGATCAGCTGGAGTGGGATTGTATGATACACTAAGACCAGAGTTATTAACTGCGTCGGAGTTGGAACAGGCTTTGATTGAAGATGACCCCACGTTGGCACTTGACAAAGGTATGTTCCTCGAGAATCCACTTCCCATGCTTGAGACCAAACGGAGTTTCATATTGGGTATAAATGAAAAGAAGTGGAAGGCAACACTTGCACATCGATTTGTCGAAATGTTACATACAAAATTGGGAAAACTCACGAGGTTGTATACACAGAATATCGATGGCTTGGAGTTACAGACGCAATTACCAAAACAAAAGGTTGTGCCGGTTCATGGTACCATGGCTGCTGCCGCTTGTGAAATGTGTGGTGAGGAAATGGACTTCGACGAGTTCTGCGGCAAAGTAAGGACAAATATCAAGGATATTACGGGTCTAGATTACACGGCTCCGGCACAATCAACTCCAATCGTTTGTCAAGCATGTCAAAATCCAACAATGAAGCCAACAATCGTACTTTTCAGAGGCCAAATGCCGGCTGAGTTTCATGTTAAGGCAGCTCAAGACTTGCCAGATTGTGATCTGTTGATTATCATGGGCACATCCTTGACAGTGGCACCAGCCAATAGTTTAGTGTATCGTATTCCTCCTACTGCTCTTCGTATGGTTATGAATAATGAACCAGTCGGTCGACGATTGGGTATTGATTACAGCGAGGAGAGTCTACGAGATGTATGGGCTAGTGGATACACGGATGAGTCTTGCCTAAACTTGGCAGAGAAGTTGGGATGGTTAGATGATTTAGCTGGTATTGTAAATGAGTTGCCTGATAGTTCGGCAGAGCTTCTTAGAAGACGATTGGCTCAACGACAAGAGGAAGATGGAGCTCTAAAGACCGAAGAGGAGTGATGCATTACAAAGAGTCATTGGGCAGATTGTACTTTGAACAAAGATCATTAGGCAGAGTGCAGCGTGTAGATCATTATCTAGCTAAATAGACTGTTATCTCAACTTTAATCCAAGTCCCCGTCCTTTGGCATTAGCGAGCTTACGTTGGAGTAATGATGTTTCATCCCCTGATTCTTCGCTACTGCTTCCTATACTAATAACCTCCTCTACTTCCTTCTTATCTAGCCAGTCTCCTGGCACTCCAATTCCAACTACTTCCCTACTGGTGGTATCCATATCATTATCCTTCCTGCGCTTCTTCTTGTCTGATATCAACTTTACTACAAGGCCCGGATGGTTCTCCGCTGCTTTTCGAACATGAGGTGGCATAGAATCTAATTCATCCTTAATATCCATATCATCTAACTCCGAGATTTCTCTCTTCTTGCTCTGTATCTTGACATCCTTTTCACATACCGCTGCCTTCTTCTTATCACCCAACTCTTTTATTTTATTCGGTGACGGAGTAATTGGCATGGACTTTCTGTTGCTTGTAGTGGATTGATTTGTTGTAATTGTATCATTTGTTAATGATGGCTTATCACTCTCCTCTCCTCTTACCAAATCTTTTGCAACAGCTGACAAACGAGATGACTTGCGTCCAGACTCTTCTGCTTGCAACTTTCTTGCCAATTCATAATCGGCTGTTTCTGAACGAGTAGTCTTACGACTACGCCGAGGCATACTTGATGCGATACGGTCTTCCTCATCCTGAATCTTTTTAGCCAGCAATAAATCATCCCGATCTCGACGCAATTTATCTGCAATCTTCCTACCCTCTATACCTCGCCACAATCGTTGCATGTTTGCAGCTACTTTCCTCTTTGCTCGCCGTTTTTGACCTAATTTAATGTAGTATTCCACCATGTTATTGTATTGTTAATTAGAATTGATGATTATATATGTTCCCCTTTTCCTCTCCCCCCAAAGAACCAAAAGTGTTTTCACAAGGATAAGATCTTTTTAGTACAATTCTATAGGAGAATATCAACCATATATTAGAGAACAAAGAACATATACCTAGGCCATTGGTTACCACCTTATTGATAGGGGAGAGTGATATTATGTTGGGCATTGTCAAACTTTTCTCCAATTTTGCAAAGTGGTATCCTTTTTTCTCCCTGCAATTGTGGTGTGATGGCATACAATACTAGATTACATATGGTACAATATAATAATAGATGGTGGAAGCAGTGCATATCATAAGCAGTGGTAGTGGTGAGACAGTAACCTACGGCTCTCTCAATCAGAAGACATAGTTATCATTACACAAAAATTGTACATAGAGATAGAGATGATGGCAAGAGATGATGACAATGTTATCTCATACGGCTCTCTCGATCAGAAGACGGAATCAGACTCTCCTTCATCATCTCAAAACATATCTATCAGTCATGATGTCGTCAATCATGGCCACCCATATAGTGATGCAGTAGTTGATAGTTTAGTCAGTAGTCATAGTAGATCAGCAGACAATCGAGTTACATATTGGAGTTTAATCAGAGATAATGCAGGTTTTAGATACTACCTCATGTCATACTTAGTCACTCATGCTGGTGAATGGTTTACATACGTTGCAACTATCTCATGCATAGAAGAGATCCAGCATAATTCGAATGATACTATATCGAGAACTTCTATATCTATACTTGTCTCGTTACGCCTTCTACCAAGTGGTTTGTTTTCATCAATTGGCGGAGTACTTGCAGATACATATGACAGGAAGCAGATTATGTTCATGTTAGATTTGGTTGGTTCTTTGGTTGCATTGTTATTCTTATTGGCATATCATATGAAAAGTATCACAGCATTATATATTGCAACAACATTGCAAATGTCAGTCGCCGCTATATATGAACCTTCTCGTAGTGCAATAGTGAGTATGCTTGTTGACGATGAAGAGAGTTTGAAGAAAAGTATAACGATATCAGAATTGGCATGGAGTGTCATGACTAGTGTTGGGTCTAGCTTGGGTGGCATAGCAACAGCACGCTTAGGGATACCAGCATGTTTCTTCATTGATAGTGTTTCATACTTTATAAGTGCTCTGCTGATATACAATATCCAGGGTGACAGCTTTATTGCAAAGCCAGAGACCAAAACCTCATTGAAATCAAATGATGGATTCATCGGTAGAACTGTTGACGGGTTTAAATACGTTAGATCAAAGCCATGGGGAGCATTTGTATTCTTAAAGTTCTGTGCTGCATTGATTTATGGAGCAAGTGATGTATTGAACGTATCTTTCTCGGAACGAGGACCTGATGGTTCGTCTGATATGGACGGTAGCAGTGAACGATTAGGAATGCTGTTTGGTGCTGTTGGAGTAGGCTGTTTCTTGGGGCCTGTTCTTGTTGATAATTTTACTAGGATGGATCGAGTCAAAACAATTGAAAGAGCATGTATCTTCTCATTTGCTGCCATGACTATTGGATGCTATGGTTTGTCTAGTGTAGGCAGTTTCATTTGGGTATGTTTGTTTACATCGATACGATCAGCTGGTTCGTCCATAGTATGGATTCAATCGTCTCTTCTGCTTCAAAAGTTCTCAGCTGGTGACATGCTAGGAAGAGTAATGTCCATAGACTATGCCCTTGCCACATTAAGTGAAGCTTTCTCTGCAATGATTGGTGGCGTTGCCCAAGATAGATTACACTTATCAGCAGAACAAGTCGCCTTCATCATGAGCTTGGTAGGGTTTGCAACTTTTATAATATGGTATATATACCTTACATTGAAACGAAATTAAGATACATATGGTGCATTGATAGATATTAAGTTAAAGCTAGCTTACCTTTCATTAGTACGAGTTTAGTATTCATATAATACTGATAGAATTAAGTTAAAGCTAGCTACTATGACAACTTCTTCCCACTGTACCTGATTATTGTGAATTAAAAGTAGAGAGGCAAGTGTTAGATACTATCTATAAGAATGTGTGGTCGATATTACTTCTCGCACCCTATAAACCTTGAGAATGGGAAACCTTATTCAACTCATTTCTATTGGGTCCTCGTAACTCACAAATGAAAAGATTGGCGGATGCCTATCACCAAGAGACCGAGTATCAATCATGCAGTTCACTATCCAAGTTACGCGTAAACCCGATTCTGCAATTAGAATCAGCGGCACTAACTGGGGCTTTGGAAAGAATTCACCCAAAGGGTAAACCTGCCGCCGCCTTGGGAGATGAAGGCCAATGCCAACTGCGACACACGATAAGCGATGCTGAATAGCCTACTCAAGAAGTGTTGCCGACCCTCAAGTCAAGTGAATGATACCCTTCCCCTGAGACAATAAGCATCCATCTTTTCATTTGCAATGTGACAAATGAAGTAGCCGGTAGGATATGAGACTCAAATTGTCTAGCCAACTAACCATATGCCACATGAGAACCCGTTTTCTCCGACATGACAGACTGAAAAGATACTTACATTCTCTCCTACGATACTCGTGTCACCTCATCTAGTATGGAAAAGATCGATAGATTGTGTTAGTAAGTACTCCATGAGCAATGAAAGGACTGTGAGGTGGTTAAACACCAAGAATGTGCGGCCAATGTCTCCTCTACACAACATCAACGTTATCAGAGCCTTTTTTATCATCAGCCGCTTCTTAATAATGACAAGTCCAAGAATAAAGTGATCTGGCAATATAATTGGTCTTCTCATCATTTGATATTGGGTTGCTCATACATCAACAAAGAAAAGATGTAGTGGATGGCATATATGAAAAGAGGAAGGTATCAATCATGCAGTTCACAATCCAGAGTTCCGTCGCTCCAAAACTCTGTGCAGCAAAGCATAACTATAACTGCCAGAGTGCTTCTACTTTTCTGGGGCGTCTGATGTGCACGCCTTGGCCAAGAATATGGGAGCTTTACATGCCTGTCAAGATGGCATCAAATCATTGTCCAACTTACATCCGTATATCATGCTCCCCTACTGATTCGTCTAAGAAACCCCGAAGGGTTAACAGACGCTACAAAGCAGTGGTTGCATGAGACTAGAAAACCACGTTGGGTTACCAACAGTCTGGAGACAACCCGCAAGTGAAGTGATTGATACCTCCTCCTTTGCACATATAAACATCCATCTTTTCATACGCCTTAGTGGCAGGCATGAAATATGCTGGTATGAGTTGCGTTAGCAGCCAGTATATTTCAAAAAGATATGCCACAATAACAACCCGTATTAGTATTAGCTCCTCAATATCTCAATTACCAAGCAACAGATACACCATTCTAACTCATATATATAAACAAAATCTACTCACATCATATGCTGCTTCCCAAGTAATTGTGCATATGTATGCACATCTCATTCACCACCCCTTCTTCTTCCTACTCTTTTCATATTTATTCTTCTTCTTAACCTCCTTCCAATCCCTATCCTTCCATTCACTCAACTTAACCTTAATAGGTCGACTACCTAACCAACTTTGATCCATTTCTCGAATTGCTTTAGCACAATCTTTAGCATCTAACAAACTAACAAATCCATATCCTCTTGATTTACCATCACTCTTATTATACATTACACGTGCCATATGGAACGATGGATATTTCTTAAAATGATTTTCTAAATGTCCCTGTTTTAAATCTTTGGCTAAGTTACCGACGAATAAACGAAAGTCGTTAGTTGGCCATTGGACTAATGTTGGATCTTGCCATGTTGTTCCTGCAGCTGATCGGACGTGTACTTTTGTTGGATCGGATGCTTTTGCTACATTTTGATTATTTGGTGGTAATGGTTGTTGCTGTTGCTGTTGATTAGTATTGGTAGTATAGTTGTTGTTGTTTGGCTGAGGAGGTGGAATTGCAGCAGCTTGTTGCATAGACGATGGAGGAGGGATACTGGAGGGTGGTGCTGATATTGAAGTGACAGGAACAGATGATGCAACAATAGACTTTACGGGTACCGAAGATGCAACTGATACCTTGATACGTTTTGTAGGACGTTCCTCCGTTGCTGCTTCATTTTTTGATGGTTGAATAGAAGTATCAGCCTCATTTTTATCCTCCTTATTTGCAGCTGTCGCTTCCTCTTCTTGCACTTCTTTCACGGCGTTATCTACATCATCAAAGAAGGCATCTAGATCATCATCTGCGTCCGCCATGGTTAACGCGGTGGATATATCGACCAATCTAGCTAGCACTAATAATTGAAGTACAATATCTAGAGAGGCGCAGCTCAACTCTCTTAAAAAGTCATCACCACCACCAATTGAAAATATAACTTTTTTTCAGAATTCGGCACATTATTGGGAATGAATGATGTACGCCCATGTACTGTGTTGTGATATATATTATATTACATTTATATAAATGATACTTATCTCCTACTTCTCTCTGCATCCGGTATCTTTCAATCCCCGCGCGGTATCCTTTTAGTTACGACTTCGCATCTATCATGTGGTCTGAGATCAATATAATGCTCTGAAAGTCAAGGATATACCTCTCACACATCTTTTCTATAGCTGATTGATACGGGAGCTTGTCATTCAATGTACTTGATCACAAATAATGTAGTAGGATACCCTAGGCCCAAACTTTCAGAATCATTTAAAGGTTTCATTTGGTAAGTAGTAGATACAATAGAGTAGTAAAGTAGATATTACTCATAGACATATTCTTAAATTATATTATTACACTGGTTTACTAGTAACATGGTACTTAAAGCGTACCTCTTCACTCCCTAAACTCCCTATATCCTAAACATGTTCATCCTCTTTATCTAGAGGATGATCGTCAAATTTGTCATTGTCAACTGCCGTAGCTGCCCTATTTAAACTTTCCGTTGTTGAGCCTTTCGTACTATTACTATTTTCTCCGAGTTTATGTGCCGATTCCACCCACTTAGTGTACTGCCGTCCCTTTCCCTTTGCTACAACTCCCAACTCACCTTCGTCGTCATACCGTTCTGTCATTCTAAAGTCATAATTGGGTGCGTCCAGTAGCATTCGATATGTAACGGGTGATATCTGTATCTTCATCTTCTTCGATGTCTGTTCCATCCGTGCAGCAAGGTTGACAGTATCACCAAATAAAGTGTACTTGGGCAGGTTAGTTCCTGCAACTCCTGCAACAACGGGTCCACTGGCCAGTCCCACTCGAATGAAGACTTGTGCCCCGGATGATTCGACTCTGAAATTCTTGACAAGTTCAATTATATCCAAGGCAAAGAGTGTGACTTTTTCAGCGGCGGCTGGCCCTGTGCATTTCTTGGGACAGCCTCCAACGGCAAGATACGCATCTCCGATAGTTTCTACCTTGTATATCTTGTGCTTTTGTAAAACTTCATCAAACTTCGTATATAAGTCATTTAGCATACGCATCACTTCTTCTGGGTTCATCTCTGAACTCATGCTAGTATATCCTACGATATCACTAAAGAAAATAGTAACCATATTATACTTCTCAACAACCGTACGTCCTTTCCGTAGCTTTCGTATCGCATGGGGAGGTAATAACTTACCAAGGAGACGTTCATGTTCCTTCTTCGAGACCAATACCAAAAGCATAAGAATCGTGAATGCAAATGCTGAACAAAAGACAATGGGATAAGCCCATTTCTTATAATTGGGGGAGAATCCGTCATCATATCCAACACTAATAACCCAATCATTATCTCCCGTATCAAGACTGAGTGTGACATTATCCTTTTCAATCAAATATGATTTGGCCGACTCGGCAATCGTGACAACATTCGTTTTCCCATCTTTAATATCCGTACGTGTTAATTTGAATTGACTCTTCTCTGCCTCAAAGTTCTCGTATATCTCACTATCATCCTTTAATGTTTTCCAATTCAACAAGACAACTACAAATCCCCAGCAAGGGTATTCGACGCCATCTACGACCATGGAATGCTTCCATGGCTTAGGACCTTGATTTGGAAAGTTAATGGCTAAACGGGCAATGAATGTTTCTCCTCCCTGTATTAAGTTCAAGGGACCAGCTGTGACTACTCCTGGAGCCGGTACTGTAGCCCTGGCAATACCCACTCTATTAGGATCATTTAATAAGTCATGTCCCCAAGCGCCTGTATTATTCATACACCATCCATTATCAAAATCCGCACAATTCACCATGGGATAGATCATTGAGACGACACCCTTGGGTGCCAATTGTATATTCACTAATGCCTTACCTAATCCCGAATTAGTCTTAATTCCACGTGCAATACTATCAAATTTCGATTGTATTGCCATGCCCTCTTCGGTTGTAAATACCTGTGACATATCACGATGTGTTACATTCCGCATTGGATCGATCGGTGCACCACTAAAATTACTACAATCCTCTATAGATGGATCACATCTATCACCAATTAATTCATCCAACTTGTGAAATTCAGGCAATTCTTGGATAAACTGGGCCATAGTGAATAATGGTACGAATGCATTCTCCAATACTCGAACGAAAAACAAGTCCGTCTGTTCTGCCACCGCTAGTGCCGTTTGCTTCCGACTATTCGTTGCTGCGTTATCGAATCCATATACTATTAATATTCCACAGATACTCAAGACAATAAATAGTATTATACATGGTACTAACACCGAGGGGGTAGTTACTGCCGTTTTTAATGTTATGCCCGTCCATTCTATTGATGATTTGATATTTTGTGATATACACTGCATATTACATGGTGTTTTCTTCGTCTCATCATCATCGTCTTCATAATCAGACTCGGATAGTAATGATTGTGATTCCCACAAGTCAGACTTACGCATAACCTTGGACCATAAGTCATAAACTGAAGAGGAAGATTGCCGTCGGGCCGATGATCCGGCTGTTGATGACCTTGCAGTTGTGGTGCCGTCATCTGTATTGACACTATCTGCGTATGAAACGCGTCGTTTGGTTTGGATGATACGTTCTTTGATATTGATGTTATTGGTAGTAGTATCAGTATTATTGGTATCAGATGGTGATGTCAAACTGCCACGATCTTCTTGTGCAGTAGAAGAGTGATCTGGGGAGCTATTAGCATCGTTGTTATTAGACGATCCTTCTCCTGATCTATCATCACTGATATTGTTGTCCTCCATACTATCTTGTGTTGTGATCTACTTTAGTTCAGCTAGTAAATGACCTCACTGTGAAGATAGGAGCCATAATCATACCACGAAGAGTTCAGAAATGGATAGACAGTTAAAAACTGATCTAGTCAGATTGTTGATAGTATACCAATCCAGCAATAAGCTAACTTATGGTAATCGTTGCAAAGAGGCTTATTGATAGTGTTTTTGTGTTTTGCAGAACTTCAACTTTCATGTCAACGTCATATAATACCACCACCAATTGAAAATATAAACCTTCTATAAGAGCTAATCATAATATTGGGTAATGATGGGGACGATTATTATTCATGAAGGTAGTATGTTAATGTATATACATTGTATAAGATTGTATATCATAAGTATCTTCATTTTTTGGTTCTTATGAGAGTATGTGTTAGACCGAAAGTTAGAAAATCCCGAAAGTTAATAATCGGGATTTGCAAACCTCGAAAGTTAAAATCGACACGCGCATCATCGCTAAAGAATACATCTCG
>Ga0214480_101213_pt1 | contig 11474 bp, 8 predicted proteins | sample M1_20Mar14CPVII9_3_FD_165042 | JGI IMG/M metagenome (GOLD analysis project Ga0214480, IMG submission 165042) | Marine eukaryotic communities from Monterey Bay, California, United States - M1_20Mar14CPVII9sort6BwellE17 | ecosystem: Environmental > Aquatic > Marine > Unclassified | place: USA...
TTGTGGTGCAGCTTAAATCCGATATGATGGGTGCAGCTTATTTCTGTATGGTAGCGTGTGTTGCAAAAAGTTGCAAATAAATTAGTATATTGCAAATTACAAAGATAGATGCGGCCTATCATCGCCGCCGCTTTACAACATACCTAAATTATATAAACGATCTCTACCTTCTCCTTGTTCCTGTACGTCAGTTAGGAGGAGTAATACATCACCACCTCTGCAGCCTGCTTTTCTATTGTTTGAGTTTGTGTTGAAAACTTTCATTTTATTGGGAGAACTCCTTTTGGGAAGGAATGAAAGAGAGCTCCGCCAAGAAATGAAGCAAAAGTAAAGTCGTGGTATCAGTATACACTGTTAATATGCTCATGGTGTACCCACTAGCTTAGTTTTTAATGATATTTCCAATGTTGATAGTCCGGTAGACTTTGTCGTACTTCTCTTTATGCTTGGTCTCAAATTTGACTTTTTGTGCATAAGATGTGTACTTTTTGATTTTGATCCATAAGATGTGTACTTTTTGATCTAGCGGTGTAGGTGATACGATAGATAGTATATGAATGAGTAAATTATATCGTTTATGAGTTATGAAGTGTTCTGCTTCTATGATTCAACTCTGTTTCTTCAGCCACTCATAGGAGAAGATTCTTGAATGGCTATCTCTTCTTCCAACTTGTCTAACCCTTGCCTTTGACTTATCTCCCTCCAGCTTTTCTCTAGCTTTCCTTTGATATTAGCCACTCATGGGGGAACAATCTTTGCAAAGGGATCTTATCGTATTTATCCTCACACCTACCCAATTCCCCAATAAGGATTTCAGAATAGTAAACACATGTTATATTCTCCTCTGATCTGCTCTTTTCAAAGCCTTCCAACAGCTCATTGATGCTGTAATAATCGGTATATTTCAAAACACTAATCTGCATAGGACAATAACTCAAGTCAAACACAACGGCACAATCGCATAAATCCAAGTCCAAGGAAATCGCTTTGTTCAGTATTTTCTCAGCATTATCGAGAAATAGTTTCAGCTGAATCTTTGTAATATTGGTTTCAAGCTCACCAAGCTTAGCGGCTTCTCTCTCATTTTTCGGTACGAATAGCTTATTAATTACTGGTAGAAGTCGGCCTTGAAATTGACCTACTTTCTCATCAGTATAATGCTGATTACAGGTCATATTGTGGCCATTCAGCCAGTCTTCTTTTTGACAAGCTCTTGAGCAATACGTCATATGATTGCATCCATTGCACTGCTTCGCCTCTGTTTTGCTGAGTAATTTGTTACACCAGCAGCAGTATGTACCATTGAGATCAAGAATCGACCCGACCATGTCTAATAATAACCGGTTACAGTCATCCTCATCATCGTTCATATCATTCGTAATACCAGCTACTGCCCTTTCAACTTTGCTCTTCCTCTCCATCCGAGCCAACACCCTCTCAATATCTATCCTCTTACTCTTGATAGCCTTTGCGGTCTTCTGATGTAAGGAGACAGTGTTTATTCGGGTGAAGATATTCTTCAAGACACAGGAAAACGAGTGCTCGACATCTCCAAAGGATTCATCTCTTCCATATCGACCAATGAGCCCCAAGCACATCTCAATCAAACCAGAACGGATGGCGAAAGCAACTCGAGTGTCACTTTCCTTGAGACAATAACCGGATAAACCTGCTACGACTGCAGCACTATCGTAATCGGATGCAAAGTTTAGTCCGAAATCAATAATCTCTGTGATGACGCCTTTGTCAACACAGTCTATATCTGTGACAAGAACCTGAAGAATCAACAAGTCATGAAACAGGTTATCGCCTTTCGCCTCCTTTGTACAGTGTATGAAACCCTCATTAAATGAGGTCATACACATTTGATCGTACTCTCTACTAACAATAGGCGTCGTTCCGATAGACCACATAAGTTGGTTGCATTCTGCTGTTAACTTACCCCTCCATGAGTATGTATCTTTCACTAACATACCCACGATACTCTTCCCCATCTCAGTAATGACTGTACACTCTTCTACACCCAACACCTCCACAATATCAGGCCGATGATCCTTCCAAAAACCCCACTGCACAATAGATGGAAGTAGCCCTTCATTTTGTAGAAGATTGTTAGGCTACCTCCCTGTCTGTATTCTTCATTGATTTGCTAATTGTATTGCCAATTAGCCTAACAAATGATTCAATTCCCTCCCTCCAGTGCTTATTACTATTGAAGAAGAACCGTGTCATATCATTGCACATGCACTTAACTAATGGACCAATATTCTCTACAATCTGCATCAAACAATTCGGTTCTAATTCTTCAGCCCTAGAAAGAACTCTAATCCATCTAGATGGAGTATCCATGTTTCCTCCAACATGTACAATTGTCCCGTTGGAAGCAAGTACATCTCCCTTAGCATCAGTCATAACTCCATCGAACGTCTCATGTTCACAGCTACTCAAAAAGTCCAGTACAGATGAAAGTATACCACTTTTAACCAATGGAATGTTTGGCCGAGTAATACCATCGTATTCATATGATGAGGTTAATTCTTCCATTGCCACCGTGATACCCCCATCACCCCTTTGTACATATAAAGCAGCTAGCTTGTGATGCTCTGGAAGGAAGTATGTGTCACCACGTTCAGTAGTTATGAAAGACAATTGTTTCGATGGGTGAATGCATGTAAAGAAATTAGTATCAAGAGTGTCTTGTGAGGTACTACTAGCCGCTGCGGTCTGCTGTTTTGCAGCCTTACGCTGCTTTCCCCTGTTCTTCTTAGACGATCCCATATTATAATATACCAATACTAATTATTTCAACAATTTTGGGAAGTGATGTTTCACAGACTAGTTGCAATATGTAGTAGTCTGTAAAATACCTTTTGCATAAAGTATAGCCGATACAATCTATTATCGAAATATGTACGTAGGTACCAATCAAATCCGTATATAGAGTAAAAAGTTGATGTGTAATTTGTGGATGTAGAATGGTGCACCACAAAAGTTTTTGGTAAAGTTTGCCGCCGCCGTATGTATGTAGTGCTATAATTACAATTATTTTTTAGTATTATAATTTCGTTGTATTGTTCAAATGTGTGTATGGCGGTTTCTATAATATTGCATTAGTACGAAATGCTTCTAACTGTAAAATAAATTGTACAAAATTATTGCAGTCTTCTGTTATTGTTGTTGAAATTAGAGAGATTGAATCTGCGTAGTATGTGTGTATGCTGTATTGATCCAGCAATATAATTTTAGACGTCATTATGCATGCATATTATATGTATGCATTATAATGGTATGTTATTATATATAAAGCTCTTACCTCTCTCAATAATTTATTTCTCTCAATGAACAACTATCTACTAAACTTCTTTTTGTAAATTGTTGTTGTGCAGTTTTGATATGTTGTTCGCTCGCCCCCCGATATATGCCGCCATCAAATCCTCACAATCTAGACTGCCTTTACTCTATATAATAGAGGTCTAAGCTATGCTATTTTTGCCATAAGATATCTCCTTATCTCTCCCATGACCTTACACGATATGTTGTTTTCGTTACTGATTTTAGGAGTCTAGTTAGGGTATGAAAACGGAGCGGCGGTCGAAAGTCAAAGTACTTTTCTGCAAAAAAACGCCGCTAAACACAATACAACGATCTCAACAATAAACCAAGCAGCATTAACAATATACCCAAAAATGGCAAACAATTATAACAATCAACAACAACAAACATCATTAACAAAAACAACAACTAATAAATGACGTTGTCACGAAAGGCTTCGACAGGATCTAGACCGGTGCCAAGCAATCTCATGTATTCATCCATGACTTCCCTTGACTTGAAGTAGTTGGCACAGAACTGTTTCGCCCCTTTCTTGCCGTTTGGAAAGGTTGCAGCAAAGCCCTTGCCATTCCTTCCATTAGCTTCTGCTTGACAAGATACAGTATATTGTCTTGAGAGTCCATTCTCATCACCACATCCTTCAAGTACTACCTCACCACCACGAGCAATTGAAACAGCACTGTGCCAAGTATGCATACCTGTTAATTTTAACTCGCTCTTCTTTTCAAACGAGGCAATGATCTTGGCAGGCATGCCAGGGGGGAGAGGTTTCTTCAAATCAATCTTCTTCACTTTACAGTACTTCGTGATATACAATGCTAGCTTATCTTTGACTTTACATGCATTGCCGTGACGAAGGATTACAGCGTCTACAATAGAGAGAAGTCATGTGCTTGTTAGACTCACTATCACAAACCCTAACCAGACACACATAGTTCATACTACTTACCATCATCTTCAATATCAATATCATCATCTTCTTCATCAGAGGATTGATCTTCAAGAGGCTTCCACTCTTCCCAACCCTCGGGGACCGTCCCCTTCTTGATACCCCCATTCTTATCCGTTACGTATTTCAAATCCTCATCGGTGAATAGAATACCTCTTTCAACAAAGTTAACGACACCTCCTCTACCCACAAAAGCTAAAGATAGGGTGTCTTGTGTAACTTCACATACCAACCCCTCACACTCTCCTTCCTTCGTGTATTTTAGAGACATGTGCATCCCAACAGTCGGACGGGGGACTGGCATCTTCTTGATATTCCCATGCTCATCCGTTACGTATTTCAAATCCTTATCGGTGAATGAAATATCTCTTTCAATAAAGTAAACGGCACCTTCTTTATCCACAAAAGCTAAAGATAGCTTGTCTCGTGTCACTTCACACACCACACCAACTGCGTCCCCCGTGCCCTCGTATTTTAAGGACATAACATCCCCAACTTCCGGACGACGTATATCCTCCTCTTCTCCTTCTGTGCCCGGTTGATTCTTCTCTGCAGCCGGTAAAACATTATTATCTACCACCGCTGCTGTTAATGTACCTTCCCCGGCGTTTGACCCAAATGCCGTATAATTATTGAAATGGGATAATTGTAATTCCCCTTCTAATATTAAATCATTCGCTACCGATTCATTCTCTCCCGTATTCGATACTGCGGAGGTAATGGTTGAGGGACTACTCTCCTCATCAGCACTAATATCCATTAGTTCCTTTATACTATCTCCGTCATCATTTAATTCACCAGTACTAGTGCCATCCCCAGGCAAGGCATCACCCTCCTCATCATTAAAACCACAATTTTCTGTGAAGAATTCTACCTCTTCCTCTTCTACTGCCGCTGTTGTATCCGTGACGGCATTATTGGTAAATGTATTTGACGTAGTAGAATTGGATGGTGAAGTATTTGTTATCCGCAAACGTTTCAAACGTTGACTGGGAGGAGAACGATCCCTAAATCCACTACCATTCTTAACATTCCACATCGATTGGGAAAATGCATTTCTTAAACGGGACACTACCCATTCCTCCTGTTGTTCATTATTATCATCACCCAGCTCAACAAATATTCTTTTATTATTACGGCTTTTGGATGGGGCAGGAGGAGGAGGGGTATACTCAATGCCTGATGGTGTATTATTCTCGATGTTCGACTCATCATCGGCATTGCTATCATCATCATCATTATTGGTAATTTCTGCTTTCACCGCGGATATAAAACCACTACTACAAACTGCACGTGTAATTGTAGATACATTTTGTTTTATTGAAGATTTAGTTCTCTTGAATAAACTATCGAGAGGGAGAGGAGGTCCAACAGAAGAAAAATCTAACTTTGATATTGTGGGTGATACTAACAAATTATTATTGTCGGCATTGGCTACCTCCGCCGCAAATATAGCACCCTCCATAGTTTATTGTTGAGATCGTTTGTAGAATATTTAGTATCGTTTGTAGGCGGGTGTAATATACCAATGGCGGCGCACCACCTTATTAATCAGGAGGATGATATTTGAGTTTGAGTGAAGTGAAGAGGAGATTTTCTAAGTCACGGGACTCCACTATACCTGTCACGGGCAACATCTTATGATAGGTATTAGAAGTATCAATCATCGTCGTCATATTTAGTGATATAATAGAATGGAATGATTTTAATCTCGTATTACACGTTAGCTGGTATATATACGGCACGCACAACAATAATCTTTTATGAGACCCCAATGTTGTTAGGTAAGGATAACGTTCACAGTGCGTAGGTGCATGCCCTTTCCAATATTAAAAACTAAGATGGTGCACCCTACTACCAACAACAATAGCAGCAGCAGTGCAATGCGCAGCAGCACTGGCAGTACGGCGTCACGTAAACGAGCACATTCATCTTCTGTTGAGTTTAGTCAAGAAATATCTATAATGGAACGTAAGGCAACTATTGATAGTCAAGAAGTTATAGAGAGTGGTAAGTTTATGTTAGTTGGTGCACCATAATGTGTCAGTATATTATTATTATTTACAAACGACTGTATATATTGAGAGGATTATCAGTGTTTTGTATACGGTGGGTGTTTGAGTGCGATGTTAAGCTTTTGGGGCGGTGCTATGATATTGTTCAATATGTTTGTGCATTTTTTGAGGCGGTTTACATGACATGATTGTTCAATATTTTTTGAAGTTTGTGATAATAGGCTTTATCGCAGATTAAACGACCACGGTACATTATTAAACGGACCGCGGTAGTACAATATTGAAGGAGAGTTTATCTCTATTGTTGGGCTATCTCGGCTGAAGTAGATGCGGTGTTGTTGTTGTTGTTTTATATTGATATTTTGAGATTTTTGTTGAGGCAGTTTATGTATTATGTTTTATATATATATATATATAAGCTGCCGCATATTGACGGAATGTATATGCTTTATACTGTTATGTTTGTTGTCTAATTGGGAACTTTTGGGCTGGATTGCTGCAGAGACAGTTTGTTCATCCACTTTATTTCACATTAATCTCATATACTTTCTTTTCTCTCTACAATCTACACAGACACCGATGTTGGTAGTCAAATAGACGATTCCTTCGATTTAGATGACTCTTTTGACAATAATGGCGAAGATACAAATGAAGATTTAGATGCCATCTTAACAAATAACAACCTCACTTCTACTAACAATAACAATAACAAGAAGAAGGAATTAAGTCCATATAAAACAACTCAAATGGCTGCCAAAGTTCGTAGATTAAATCTCAATTCAGATGATGATACTAATGGCAGCAGATATAATAATGGAAGTATGGATGTTAAGCGTGCCATGGAAATTGCACGTCGGTCATTCCTTGATGAGGAGGATGATAATGAGAAGGAGAGGGTGGCAGTTACTAAAGTAACTAATGGCAGTGGTAGTAAGAAGAGGATTGGTTATGCACCCAAGCATACTACTACACGAAGGGCGTCACCACCAGGTAACGGTAGCAGCAGCGGTGGCAGTGAGGAGAAGGGATTGGGATTGTTTGGCAGTAGTTATGAGAGGAAGATGTCGGCAGCGAGGGTTTCTAATGAGAGTAGTAACAGTGATATGGCACCCTGCCGTAATAGCTACGGCCCACCACCACCCTCGACCATTAAAAAGAAGAAGGGTAGATCTCGTCTCTTTCATAATGATGACGTTGATGATGATATGGATATGAATAGCGGGGATAGGAAGGGTATGAATGTCGAAACCAAGTTCAAGTTTGGAGGCGGAGATGATAATATGAATGATGAAGATGAGGATGTTAGTCCACGAGACGCGTTAGACTTTCCATTCTTTACTGCTTCGTCATCTTCTCCCAAGAGGCCAAGTCAAAAGGAGAATGGCAGTTCGACTTCTTCTGCCGCCAAGGAAGAAGGAGGTCGTAACAACAAATCATACGAGGCCATGACATCAAGTTCAAGTATCAATACTAATTATCAATCCATCAATTCACCGCCACGGTTTCAGGCAGGAGCACCTTCATCTTCGTCTTCCAATCATCCATCTACTGCCAAACGATCGAATCAAAGTCGTAGTGTAGTAGACAGAGGTGATATGTTTGATCACCCTCAACCGACGAACATTAACCTCAACCCTATGGGAGCAAATATGGCAGCATCAAGTACTAACAAAAGTGGGGGTATCGTCGAACGTCCATTAGTGCCACAACGGCCCATGGGATTACGAAGTGTTGGAAGGGCTAATTCATTCTTACAAATGTTTAGTCAGGGTAGTATCGATTCAGGTAATGGCAGTATGAGAAGCATTGATGAAGATCATCAAAAAGGAGGGGTCAACCTTAAGTTTGGAGATGACTCTGATGATAATGATGGAGATGACTTCATGCTACACACTGCTTCCCGTCCGAAGCCACCTCAACGGAATGACAGCATCTTAAGTGTTGGTGCTACCATCACTACATCTGATATGATTACATGTCCAAGTCCACAACGTCCAATGAGGAAGGCACATAAGAGTCGATATACACCCGCATCACCCGTGAACAACAACAGCAGCTCAGGGGATGCCAATAATGCCTTTTCTCGATTTGTAAATGATTTTGAAATAGTCGGTACTCTCGGTAATGGATCATTCGGATCAGTCTACTCGGTACGTAATCGTACCGATCAACGATTATATGCAATCAAGGCAGCCAAACGTGAGGCACGGAATAGTACCGATCGTAATCGTATGTTACAGGAGGTCTATGCCTTGTCAGCTTTGAGTGATAAGGCATGCACTGAGAGTATGCATATAGTCCGATATCATCAAGCTTGGATGGAGGGTAATCGATTATACATTCAGACGGAATTATGTGAAACTACATTATTACATGAAATGAGGAATACAACCAATGGTGGCAAGTCTATTCTATTGGATGAGAAACGACGATACAAACTGCTACGTGAAATGTTATTAGCATTAGACTTAGTACACAAATCCAACATGATACATTTAGATATTAAGCCTGAGAATATCTTTATTAAGAATAATCAATACAAATTGGGTGATTTTGGATTAGTGGGTAAGACGGAGGGTAAACATGATGATGTTGAGGAAGGTGATAGTCGGTATATGAGTCCAGAGTTGTTAAGTGGAGAGTTGGATGATTTGACAAAGGTGAGTATATGATGTGCACTTAGTTCGGTGTGTGAATGATTGGACATATGATATGTATATTGTATCGATCTCTCACCTGCTTCGTTCTATGCCCACTCCAATCTATACACTCCACCTTGAATACTACAGAGTGACATCTTCTCACTTGGTGCAACAATGTATGAAATCAGTCTCGGCCTTAATCCTCAAGAACCCAAGACGTTACCCGAGAATGGTCAAGAGTGGCAGGATATACGTCACGGCATCTTACTTCCCATGCCATCTACTGCATTTGATATGCAAATGATTATACGTGAGATGATGTCACCTGAATGGAGAAGTCGGCCTAGTGCTGAGATGTTATTGAAGAAACGTCAATTGTTAAGTGATGACGAGAGGAAGATATTGGGATTGAATATGGCATTGGATGCACAAATGGTAAGCAGTAGTAGTGGTTTGGAGGCTTTTGTGTCTGTTCTAGTTGTCATATACCATACCTTACTCACATCATATGTACACACTGCCTTGTGTCTCTTTATAGCAACGATTTAAGCAACTATCACCAAAGAATGGCCCGGGTACAAAGTTCAAGCGTAGTAATACATTCTGTTAAGGAGGTGAGCATTAGAGATGATATGCTCGTGAATTAGTTTTGTTTATGGAGTCTAAGCCCAGCTTAAGGGCATTATCAAGACCGTTATATGTGTTCATGTGGAAGTAAATCTTGTGTAAAGTTTAGCAAATTGATTATCTGTATCCTTGCATTATTAACACGTCTTCTCCGAAAGTTTACCACTGAACTGCATCACGCCCTCACTTCTTCTTACTTGTCAGCCATTCGTGAGGAAACATTCTTTGCAAACTAAGGACAGGAATGCCTCCATTTTCATTATACTCTCCATTGAATATATATGAAATGTAACTGCATGTGATATTTCCTTTTGAACGAGTCTCTTCAAAACCTTTCCTTTCTTCATGAGTGTGAAATTCATCTCTATAATCTTCCACGTCAACAGTAGGAGGACAAATGCGCACATCAAAACATACAACACAATCATACAAGGGAAGATTCAGCTCCTCGGCTTGGTTCAGGATAGTCTCCGAGTTGTCAAGAAATAGCTTAAGCTGAACCATGGTTAGATTCTTCTCAAAATTCTCCAATTTTGCAGCCGCTCTTTGATCTGATGGTACCTCTTTTGGTAAATACCTCCCTTGAAATTGACCAGCCGTTTCATTTGTATATGACTTGCAACAGGTAAGACTATGACCACTCCACCAGTCCTCCTTTTGACAAGCCCGTGAGCAATACGTCATACGGCCACATCCATTACATTGCATTACCTCCGTCTTACTAAGTGACTTGTTGCAACGACAGCAGTGCGAGCCACTGATATCAAGAATGGACCTAGCCATATCCAATAATTTCTTGTATTCTGTATTATTCGTAATGTTCATATTCTGTTCCAAGTGAACTAACTTCTCCTCAATACTACTTCGTCTGTGGTTGATTGCCTTTGCTGTTTTCTTGTGTAATGATATGAAATTGATTTGATTGAATGTACTCAGAATGTATTTAGATATAGAAATTGTGGATGATTGATAATGCTTCACATACTGCTGAAGTATATCCAAACTCGTCTCAATCAATCCAGTTCGAATGGCAAATGCGGCTCGACTATCGCTCACCACTATTCCAGTGTAGATCAACCCTGATAATAACCTCGCCAAAGTTGGGAAAACATACTCATCTATGTTGTAATGCCCTCGTGTATTTTCAACGCATGCAAATCCTAAATCAATCAGTTCTGTGATAACTCCTTTGTCGACGCAGTCTGAATCATTTATGAGAAATTGAAGATTGGATAGATCAGCTCCGTCCCAACCATCAATCTTGATATGACGTATCAAACCGGCCATATATGACACCATACAGGTTGGATCATATGCTTTACTGACGATTGGTGTACTGCCAATAGTCCGTAACCGATCCTTGGCTTCATTCGTAAGACCTCCATTATCATCTTTGATTGTACTGGTATAAGTAATTAACTTTTGTATAATCGCATTCCCCAAGCTGACTACCCATGTAATATTACTTACTCCAGCCGTAGTAGAACTCATACTTGGTATACTATTTAGTTCTTTTGCAATGTCAGGCCTACGATTCTCTCCCCAAAACCCCCATTGGACAATGGGCGTAAGTAATCCCTCATGCTGAAGAAGTGCATCCACTACTTTCTTGTCTGGATTCTCGATAGTGCTACTCATACCAAGAATGAAGTACCCAACTAGCTCAACAAATCTAATAATACCATCCAACCAATGTTTATTACTTTTGAAGAATAGACGCTCCGTATCATTAACCATACACCTAACTAATGGACCAATGTTCTCTGCAATTTGTAACATACAACTCGGTTCGATATGGGCTGCTCTAACGAGAACGTTCATCCATACCAATGGCGACTCTAAATCTCCACCCACATTAGATATTAAAGCACCATTCGGCGTGAACACATGTCCTCTAGCCTCAGCTAT
>Ga0214480_101214_pt1 | contig 11472 bp, 15 predicted proteins | sample M1_20Mar14CPVII9_3_FD_165042 | JGI IMG/M metagenome (GOLD analysis project Ga0214480, IMG submission 165042) | Marine eukaryotic communities from Monterey Bay, California, United States - M1_20Mar14CPVII9sort6BwellE17 | ecosystem: Environmental > Aquatic > Marine > Unclassified | place: USA...
CAGTGCTTGATTGGCATTATAAATGTGTTTAAAAGAGTGATGAACACTCCCAGCATGATTGTAGGGCCCTCCATCATACTTTTACAGCCACTTGTTGGCAGGTTTCATGCCTCAGATCTCAATTTTCCGCCCACTTTCTGGCAATGTTTGGCCATCAAGTGGTACCTCAGAGATGAAGGCTTGCTACTGCAGTGCTTGATTGGCATTATAAATGTGTTTAAAAGAGTGATGAACACTCCCAGCATGATTGTAGGGCCCTCCATCATACTTTTACAGCCACTTGTTGGCAGGTTTCATGCCTCAGATCTCAATTTTCGGCCCACTTTCTGGCAATGTTTGGCCATCAAGTGGTACCTCAGAGATGAAGGCTTGCTACTGCAGTGCTTGATTGGCATTATAAATGTGTTTAAAAGAGTGATGAACACTCCCAGCATGATTGTAGGGCCCTCCATCATACTTTTACAGCCACTTGTTGGCAGGTTTCATGCCTCAGATCTCAATTTTCGGCCCACTTTCTGGCAATGTTTGGCCATCAAGTGGTACCTCAGAGATGAAGGCTTGCTACTGCAGTGCTTGATTGGCATTGTATATGCGTTTAAAAGAGTGATGAACACTCCCAGCATGATTGTAGGGCCCTCCATCATACTTTTACAGCCACTTGATAAGAGTCATTTTATATTATGTCACAGTGACACAAAATTGTTGGAAGGATGTTTGACGATATTATCATTGCTATGATATGCATATATATATGGTGATATGTAGGACAGCTGCCCATGAATCGAATCCTCTCATTTGATTAGCGGAAGATTGGTGATACTGTAGTCTATCTTAGTAATTGAGCTATTTCGAGCTGGAAGATTTTTGATCAAATTTGAAGTGGAAAGTATTCTGTCCTTTTGCAAATCGTCAGTACAACGATATAATAATGAGCAGCGGTAGTAGTACCCCAAGTAAGATCAAAGTAGGCAGACTATGGGGATATCCCATCATAGTTACGATTGGGAAAAGCACTCATGAGGCTATACTACTCGATTGCAATACCGACGACCCACAACAATTTCTAAATGAGCAAATTGATGTTAAAATACGATGGAAGGTTGCTGGATATAATGATTCCGTACCTGTTAGTAATGTAGAGTTACAGAATGTTGATACTCTATATTATCTCCCAAGAAAAGCTGCTTTAGCTGCTGCTAGTGCGGCTCAAGGTCCGCCGGCCAAGAAGAGAAAGACTATCGACAATACAGAGACTAAATCATCGAGAGTAAGGAGTAGCGTAGAAACAGACAATGACGAAGATAATGAGAAACCAGCTGCAGTACCTAGTTGTATCAATGTTAAAGAAGAGGAGGGTGTTGAAACAGACACCGATGATGATGAAGAGAAGAATCCACCTGCGGTACTTAGTAGTGCCAATGTTAAAGAGGAAGAGGTAGAAACAGACGACGAAGAATTAGATTCGGCCATAACAAGTGGTATTAAAACGGAGGATATTGAAACTGATAACGATGAAGAAGATACCAAACAACGAGCTTGCAGCCTTAAGATAGAAGAACAGGTAGAAACAGGAGATGAAGAAGGAGGTGATGGGGAGCCACAAGCTGTAAATAAAAATAGTGGAGATGCTTTTAAGGAAGAAACAGATAATGAAGTGGATTTAGTTGACTTAACATTAGCAGATGATAAAGAAGAAGAGGAGAAAGAGGTAGATATGGTGGACTTAACAGTTACAGACGAAGAAGACAGTACAGAGTTATCGGCATCATCTGAATCATCACCACGAACAGCAGCATCACGAAGAATAAACTGGGCTGAGTTAGGATTGGACGATTCCTCTGATGAGGAGATGGGTGGAGAGAAAGTTATTGCAGCAGGTGATAAACGAAAGGGCGTAGATGATGAACAACAAGATAAAGATACGGACGAAGATGGAGTAGATACGGATGAAAATGACGAAGACAGTGACGAAGAAGAAGTATACGACGGGGAAGATACAGACGATACAGAAGATGAACAAGAATCTAATGAGAAGAACAAGGAAGATATGCCAAAGATACCCATATTGACAGAAGAAGAAAAGAGGGTGGTATTAATTCAATATAGAAAGGATCATCCTGAAGTAGAAGATAGTGATGTTGAGACCATACTATCGGAATATTGCAAGTTCATGTATATTAAAATCAAGAACTGTGATTGTACACCATCTCCTATGGTTGCTGATATGTGGGTAAGTAATTGTGATATTTGCTCCTCATTCTAGATTTTCCAATCTGACGACACTCCTCTTACACACTACATATCAATGAAAGTATGCTCATATCCTCTCAACACTTGAGTATTTTGCCTTTTGCAATAGACGTATTGCCTTTTGTTGCAATAGATTCAACGACGGACGATGAATATGAGAGCTTTCCCATCCCTAGTTGTGGGCATGATGACGAGCCATTCTTGTGAGCTCTTTTGGTAACCAGAGAAGGCTTATGAGAGTAACGGGAGTAGGGAAAGATATGCCCCTTAGGCTGGAAGAGAGAAAGATTACTATGATGACGAACAAAGACGAGTTCGTTTCTGATGAGTATCCCATGGCGACAGTTGTTTCTCTTCCCCTCATACTGGTAGTATTTATGGAGATGAGAGTGAAGTGTGAAGCATCATGGCATTGTATACCGAATAAAGTATTATAACATTCAAGTTTATCTAACCCTCACCTATCTAGAAGTGACGTCCAACCTTCTCATTGCTCGAGCCTTGCACTGCTGAACTTCCAACCTTCTTGCTTCTTGCATTTCACTCCCTTGTAACTGTTCTTCCAATAAAGTATACTCCGCTACCTCCTTCCTTGTCATAGGCTCAATATATAACATTGGGAACTCTTTGATAAAATCGTATACGACCGAAAGCTTCATCTTTTTGATCTTCTCTTCATACTCTGCTGTAACCGTGGCGGCATTAGCAAACCAATTGACCAGAAGAGGCAAGACTTTGAACTCCCACTCAAAGAAGGGTTGCACATTGAAATGAGAATGATGTTTGAGTATCTTCCGCGTTGCAATTTGTTCTTTGTTCTCATTTTTGTTCGAATCTAGAAGAGATTGGATATGATTGGGAATATTCGAGTATTGGGGAGACATATCTGCAAGTGTATGGTTTGACAGATATGTCTTATTGACGCTGGAGGTATCACATAGAAGTTTTGAAAAATGTGTCCAGCCCTCAGCGGTGATGCTCCAATCATTAACAATATGCAAATTCTTGAGTGTACTGTTTCCAGCTAATGCATTTGTAATAATCAACGCCCCTTCATCCTCTCTAATGTTGTCAATGCCCATAACGAGATTCTCAAGTTTGATACCAGGCATTTTTAGCATGGTTGCCAGTTTCTTCACAGTAATTGATCGATTGTTTGAAATGTTTAGCTCCCTCAAGTTACTGCCATTCATACATGAATCAGACGATCCACACCAACGTCATCGACGTTGTTCGAACGGATATCAAGATATTGAAGGGACTTGTGTAGTAGAGGTGCTACTGCCGCGCAGCTGTTTCTACCAACATTCATACAAATCAGTTTCAACTCAATGATTTCCAGATGAGGTTGCGTACATGCTTCTATGATATCAGCAGTAATGTTATCGCTGAAGTGTAAATCCATTCATACCACCGTGACAGCTACTAAAACAAATGCTCTTCAGAGATTTGTTGCAACTCTCAAGAGCTAACGAAAGATGACGTACACTATCAGCCCCAATCTCGCTGTCTCTAACAGATAAAGCAATTAGACTATCGTTCTTCTTGAAGAAGTCACCCAACATTTGAAATACCCTGTCATCTTGTAAACATACTTCTCGAATGGACTTGTTGTTGCTCATTCCTTTGTAAAGTGGTAATAAGATCATAAAATGCAATCTCCCGTAGTTTTGTATTCCTACCAATGAAATATCCCAACCATCCCAAATCCTTTTGTTTGGGTCTCTCACCCGCCGCAAGATTTGCCAAAATATTACTATAATCATATTCAAGTTCAAATTGAATTCCACCACATCCACCATTATCGTCCGGTACATCAGTTCGTTCATATACAATTTGTAATTCATCAAAATTTGGATCATTATTCTTCAGTTTACGTAGAATATCCCTGTTTACTTCATCCGATACAATATCCTCAATATTTATAGTTTCAGCAAGGGTATCATAGTATTTTGATACCGCAGATGGTTTGTTATCCTCATCATCTTCTACATCATCGTTTGTCTTCATCTTCTTTGGTGCTGATTCTGCCATTATTGTGCTATACGTGAACCGTTATTTGGTAACAATGTAGTGGTACTAGAGCAGCGTAGTAAGGTCAATATGTTTGACTGATTATAATTCTCATCATATTAACAGATCATAACCAATGGCCGGTGCAATCAATTGAACTGGGGCCTCCTTTTGTCTTGCTTGTTTTGTGTTGATTTGATTTGACTCAAAATGTAAACCCGGTTCACTATTATTAGGTATAGAACCGAAATACTCTACTTTAATTATCTGTAGCCTAGGTATGTATTACTAAGACTACTGTCAGAAGCAGAGTATAACCTGCTCTTTTGAGACGAACTTTTGAATGGTGAAAAAAAATGAACTTTGCAACTTGTAGGACGGTAGAGATGAAGTAATGTCGATTGCTCTCCCATTAAAGCACCTCGTACACCAATAATATACCCACTACATCAGTTTTTAACGCTCTTTCGAATAAAGGTACTCTCGTGGCCGCCATAGCTTCATTCACTGACTTATGGTAGGATACGCTACGGTATCCTATCCTTATTTGCACAAATTCATTATTCTTTGAATTTGATATCATTTGGTATTGCAATACCGGTCTAGAACTTCTGAAAATATAGTGTTAAGATCAGATTTTAACGCTCTTTCGAATGGTGATAGTTTCTTGAATCTTCGTCTTCGTTATCTGATGACGGCAGAGGTTTAAAGTTACGTACGTTGTGCAAATCAATCAAAAGATATTTTAAACAATAGATTGACAATATATTAAACGATAGTTATACGGGATATACAATTGAACAAAAGTTATACGGAATATTAAATTGCTTGCCGTCATCATATTATTGCAACACTACACACCAGACCTGCTGCTTTCCACTAGCTCCTACATACGACTATTCACAATATGAAATACGGATATACAATCATCTATGTTGCAAACGTCAAAGAAACCCTACAATTCTATGAAAAAGCATTTGGATTTCAACAAAAGTTTATAACACCCGAGAATGATTATGGAGAGTTGGTATCAGGTGAAACAACGATTGCATTTGCTTCATTAGCATTGGGTAATACTACTTTAAGGAATGGATATATACCGAGTCGTTCTTCTCATCAAAAGAGTGATGGAAGACCCTTTGGTGTTGAAATGGCATTTGTAACAGAAGATATAGAAGCAGACTTTAAGAGAGCAATTGATGTGGGTGCCATTGAGTATGAACCGATTGTTGAAAAGCCATGGGGACAGAAAGTTGGTTATCTGAGAGATAATAATGGCTTCTTAATTGAGATCTGTACTCCGATTAAGAAGAAGTGACGTAGCAGGTTCTGTATGTGGAAGCTAAATGTAAAAGTAGTGTTCCGCAAGGTACTGGGAGGAGATTGGTGAACGTTCATTTGTTCAAATAAGAGATATTGCAAACTAGACTCATGTATGATATTGAAACGACGATGCTAGCTTAATCTAAGATCAAGAGATCATCCTTTACTATTAATAGCTATTAATAGACTGATAATCATACTCGATACGACATTCCGAATCAAGCGATTGGTTCTTTTTCGACAATGATCTCCATACCTTCAACCTTTAACTTCTTTGGGTCACCCTGCATACCCATATTCAGATCCAATTCCTTCTCATCTTCCTCCTTGGAACTACTACTCGTTGACACATAACTACTACTCTCACTAAGTAATTCTGAATCATCTGTTTGATCTAATTGAGTGCGGTTATTACTCCTCTTGATAGTAACTTCTATATCCTCCACCTCCAATTCCAACTTCTTACCACCAAAACGTCGGCGTCGGTTGGCACGTCGTAATTCCTTCTTGGCCTCCAATATCTGCTTGTATTTGCGGAGGCATTGATCCGTGATCAATGTCGGCATGGCCCGAGCAAACTGATAGATTGCTGATAACTTTCTTTTCTCAATGTCAACCCCATCTTTAAACAATATAAAAGAGAGGGGTTGTCCCTTTCTCGCCCTCTTGAACCAATCGATTACATAAGGAAGCCCTTTTAAATTATCCTCATCTTCGTCTGAATCGTCGAATCGAAAGAGTGGTCTCATAATATTGGGATGATACATCCATATCTTTTCGATTGCAACATAGCGTTTGTTTTTGACCTTGTTCAATTGTAACAATGATTCGAGCTGCTTTACTCTCCTGTTGTTAACTATTAAACTCTCAAGTGTATGATTCGATGTAAATGTATCGCTGACACTTGTTGTGTTGCACAATAATGTGGAGAAGACATCCTTTATAACACTCTGATCGATTTGATTATTGCCAGTAAAGTTGATCTTCTTCAACTTGGTATTGTTGGCCAATTCATTTGCAATGGTAATTAGACCCTCATTACTGATCATGTGGGCGTCTTTGAGATTTAAAGTATGCAGATTGTAACGAGAATGTCGAAGAAGGGCAGCAAGTATCTCACATCCCACACTACCAATTCGCTCGCATCTAAGATCTAGATCCCTCAACTTGTTAAAAATATTATTGTTTTCTAATCTATTTGTTTTAATGGCAATTTCAAAACAATCATCTAAGCCCACATCACTGAATGCTATCGCAATATCTCGAGAGTACCTGTACCAATTTGGATCCTGAAGAAGAGTTGCAATTGCCTTACAATCAGCCTTACAATCAGCACTACCAACTTGACGACGATAACAAAATACTAAATTATAAATGGATGAATTACGTTTGAGACCATCGAAAAGACTATTGCTGTTTGCAATACCATTCTCAGTAATGACGACGTCTAGCCATGACAGATGTTTATTCTTTCCAATCGCTGTACCAATCGCTGCAAGCGTATTATTATTCTCGATATCGGATGAGTAATCCCAATCAATTTCCAATTCATCTAATGTAGGATCATTCCTTTCTAATCTATTCAAGCAATGGTTCAACCACTGTTTTGTGGTAGTCAAATCTTGTACATCATGTTGACTCATCTTCGTTCGATAATTACAATTTTGTGATAATAACTATTTGGTAGTCGGTTATATGCGGTAGGCGTAGTTGAGTTATGAGAACTCAATGATAAATCAGATGATGGTGGTGGAGGTAAATATAGAAGATGTGGCTAGCAACATGGGCCGAGGATAGGCTATGTACATATAGTATTGAGAGTAGTGCACATGCACATAAGATGATATGTACTTTTCTGTATCGTACCTTTTTGGAATTAATATCAACACCACAACCTCAAGAACACTACTATTCGAAAGATCATAAAAAACTGCACAAACGAGTGTATTATTGGTATACCAAATCAATTATTGTGAGAGCAATCAATATTGCAATACGCCACTTGCCCTTGCAAGCAAAAAGAGGAGTAATAAACTCAATGGTATCCTTTGGTATCCTAATATCTTTGTTTACAATACATAGGTAGGAAAGGGTAGGAATAGAGGATTGAGATTACGATTATTAATGCCACAATAATTACATTGGCATATTGAAAATAAGGTAGTTAGATCAGTATTTAATGCTCTTTCGAATAGTGGCAGTCCCGAGGCTATAGCATCAATTCGAACGCGAGCAGAAAAGATTTTACAAAAGTGTACACATCTTGTGCATACCATACCAAACAACTATACTATCTCGTACACATCCAATACAAAAACTATTCATATACAATGGAAGAGGAACAAAAATATCTACCCATTGCTCTATTACCAAAAGTAGCAACCTATCTTTCGCGCACATCATGTTTATCTCTTCTCATGGCAATGGCCCCACCGTCAATAACTTCTCAACATGTGCCATCTGCCGCCGTCAAGGCAATTGCAGCGTCAGGTATGAATTGGGATAATCTTGATTTTAAGGATGTTCAGGATATGATAGGACGTAGTTTGACAGATGATGATATTCGTTGGGTATTGATAGCAATTGACGGGGTTAACAAAATCAAATTATTGAGATTGACACATTGCTTTGGTGTTACGGGAGCTGGTTTATCCCCCTTACGTGAGTCTACGAAACTGGAAACGATTGATTTGGACCGTGAAAATCCTGGCAATACTTTATCGGAAGAAGAAGTGGTTCCTATTTTGAGTAGCATACTTGACAGGGAGGATAATTCTTTATCCTGTGTTAGTTTTCCTATTCGATGGCTGAACGATTGGAGTGATGTTTTGTCTTCATTCTTGGAGAGGTTAAATTCTGCTCTAATGATTCGTATTCATGAGGATGATCGTGATGATTTTTTCTGCGAATCATGTGGAGAGAGGTATGTTGAGGGGTGCATCGGAGTGGGAACATGCGGTCAGTGTGAAAAAGAAACGTGTGAAGGATGTGGTAAATATTGGTGAGTCAATTTGAATGTATGTCTCATGAGTTCACTCTCTTACTGTTCCTCTAACATGATATTGTATCTAGTGAAAAGTGTGAATCTATATTCTGCTCATCTTATGATTGTGGTCTTTTGGGTGTCTGTGACTATTGCGAGAAGGAATGTTGTTCACGATGCTCAATTAAGTGTGACGACAAACGCTTCAACGAAAGTTGCAGTAGAATCAACTGTCATGCATGTGGTGATAATCATACGTCAGGAGTTAAAGGGTGCATTTTTGAATGTGAAGGAAAGTATGCTTGTGGTAATGGCGGCAATACAGTATATGGATGCTTTAAATGTCGTGTAAAGCAAGTGCAGGAAAATGGGGATTCAAGCTGTCCAGGATGTGCACAGATGATTGCCCCGAGGCTAGCAAGGATGGTTAAAAGGTTGAAGCGACAAATTGATCAAATGGAAGGTTAGGTTGACGGGGATAGGGAGAATGGGGCAGGGGTGAGTAGTGAAAGCACTGGGTGTGATAGGTCCAGTCAAGTGGGAGGAATACTTGAGATTTGGGTAGTGAGGAAGGTTGAGAGGACGGGTGAATAGGCAGGATATATGGAGGTAGAAGTGAGTTAGGGGCGGGATAAAGGTACCTTGAGTTGTGTCGTAGATACTTGAGATGTTGGAAGGGATAAGTTGAAGGAGAGTGAACGGAGGGGTATTGGGGGACAGGGGTATATTTATATTCATACTAATGATGAACGATTACTCCCTGATATTCCACACTCTATGAATCAAAAACTAATCCAATATCTAGAGCATTTAATAATATACTTCAATTTCTCATTCATATCCTAATACAAGATCCACAAATCAAGAACAAAGTCCACACGAATACAATACAACTATTCACTATACCCCGCTGAGTATCTAACACTAATATACACTTTCATCTCTTTCCTGTGTCCGATATAATTAGTATCACCTACCTGCCTACCCTTCTTCCCCCATTACTAGCACATCATCCTTCTTACTGCCACCACCATTTGGTTCCAACAGCCACGGTATATCATGTACGACACCATAAATAACATTCATATCTCCATATCGTACGAGCCATCCAAGTACGTTCGGAATGAGCTTCTCTTCCAATCCCTCGACCGTTTCCCAATATTCACAATTTGACGTACGTGTGTTACTACTCCCTTCCTTGACATAGTGTCGTAATATCTTGTGTGCTGCTACCTTCTTTTTTGTCTTGTCTGTATCTTCTTTTGTAGTAGACTTGGGAGTAGTGATAGTAGTAGGAGAGTACCCAAAGCGTGTATTAGTAGGCACTGCATATCGACGATTGGCATGCAACACCTCCACAACTTGATGTATCAACCATTTATTGGCAATAGTATCCGGAAAACTCTTATTATATATCAATCGTTGTTGACTATAAAAAGTACATAATGTATGATTACTCTCCCATAAGCTAGTCATACTTGAGGTATCATAGACACATTTCAACAAAGCATATATGCCTGAACTAGATATGTAATTACCCTCAATGTTTAGATTTTGTAATGTCGTATTGGAATGTTTTAAGGATGTTGCCAACTTGGTTATACCGTCATCATCGATATCACAATAACTTAAATCTAATCTTTGTAGTGATTTGTTCTGTTCTAATGCTGATGCTATTGATATTATTCCAACACTTTCAACTTTCAATATGCAAGTATGAGATGAGAACAGGTTAGAAGAAGGAGAGGAGTAGCAGCAGACATATCATATGATACTCATTGCAAAAGGCATAGATATAAACACAAAGATACTTACCAGGATTATGAGATAAACTAACATCTACCAAATTTGTATCTCTACTTAAGATTCGTGCAATGCAAGTGGCACCCTCAACATCAATCCTATTCCCCTCCAAGTATAAACTCCGAACTCTTGTAGTACCACTTAATAATGGAGAGCTTAACAATCGTAATATTTGTATATCAACACCCAATCTGTTCAAATTTAGAGTAGTTATTGATACATCCGAGTTGTTAAGACGGGCAAGGTATCGTGGTATTAGTTGTCGAATACGTTTATGCTCTATACGCTTTTGACGTTTGATAGCGACATAGTCTGAGAAGGAGATTGTACTCTCTACAAAGGCTATTGCAACGTTTCCCATCTTTGTTCTGTAATATTGTGTGTCCAGTTAGTTCTCGTGTCGAAAAAATATCTTTAGATAAAGTTGTGGTATCTTCGCTCAGATCGATGATATGTGTAGCAACAATCTATCTCCTCCACCGTTTATACATCCTATATGTAGCCCCACCTCTTCCGCTGCTAAGAATACGCTTGAACTAGTGCTTTATAGCGTAGAAGAGAACCGGAGTGTCCATTATTGAGCCCTCCTCTCAAAGATTCTTTTGGGAATAAACAGTGCGCACAGGAAGATCCACGAATTGGAAGTTTCAAGTGGAAGTTGTTATAATTTCAGCGATATCACTTTCGATACCATCGGCCGCCGCCGGCCGCCATAGGCGGCCGCCGGCCGCCGTGGCGGGTTTTATCGGCCGACGTACCTAGTTTTGTATGGCGCCGCCGGCCGCCGTAAAACCCGCCGCGGCCCGCCGCGGCGGCCGGCGGCGGCATACTACTAAAAGCTACCTCAACGGCAACGAAAGTCATCGCTAATTGAAAGTTTCACAAAAGTCGCGGATCTTCCAGAATTGTGGCCGATCATGGAACCAAAAAGATCACTCAGATTGAGACACAAAAACTACAAGGTAGCAAGATACCTATTTCTCTCTAAAATACCTTTCTGAGTTGAAATGAGTTAGGTATAGGTGGTAAGTAGGGTATTTGTTATCGACCATAACTCATTAAATATAATATATATTACAATCCGTACATGACAAAGTTTG
>Ga0214480_101215_pt1 | contig 11462 bp, 10 predicted proteins | sample M1_20Mar14CPVII9_3_FD_165042 | JGI IMG/M metagenome (GOLD analysis project Ga0214480, IMG submission 165042) | Marine eukaryotic communities from Monterey Bay, California, United States - M1_20Mar14CPVII9sort6BwellE17 | ecosystem: Environmental > Aquatic > Marine > Unclassified | place: USA...
TGAGAAAAAGCGAGAATGGACAGTGAAACCAAGAACTTAACTTTGGGGAACACGGTGATTAGCAGTAATGATGTGAACGAACACTAATTCGCATGCTAAATAGAGAAAGAAGTAAGATTGATAATAAATGAAAAACACAAAACATGGTGTAACATTGCTTTTCATATGTTATGCACACACTAATTGCAATATCCTGATGTGTGGAAACCACTAGGATTCGATTTGTTCCTCGTCATTGATTCGTTGTAGCTCCCCAGTGAGTAGGCTTTGGTGATAACAATTTCATTTTCCCAATCTATCTACATTTTGCTTGTTTCTATTACCGAATCCCCACATATAAAAGAAGATACGATTACAATCAAACTTCCTCTAACTTCTATTTGATCAACTTGTCAAAGTACACCCCGTCCATCATTCCACCTCTCAAGGTACGCTGAACTAACCTTTCGAAATGTTTGACATCCTTCCTAAATAATTCTGCAGCCTCATGATTCAAAGGATCATCTGGATTTGGTTCATAAAATAAGAAAATCAAGCCGTAAATAACAGCGTTGATATCCAATACTGGTTTCCAATCCTCACGTAGAATATTCAAACAAACTTTACCCTCCAAGTTGATATTTGGATGATAAATTTTTGTATCACAATGAATTTTGGGTGGTGCATGGGGATAATGGTCGGGTATATCAAATTTGAATTTATATGTTGCATTCTTCCAAAAACCAGAGTCGGGTGTTATGGATACTTCAAACGTGGTTAGATCATTTGTGTTGGGAAATACAATATTTGCCACCTTTCCTCCATCAAGTTCAGCAATATCTGTTGCGTGTGGACATTAAATATAATAAATGTGAAGGATGAGATGAGTGTGTATTGGTAAACTCGATAATTCCAAAGCGTATGACGCCTCATTCTTAGTCTCTGCAATCAATTCACAATCCCAAAACAAACGCCAATGACATCAATATTACATACTCTCATAATCGTATCGGCCCGCACACTCAAATAATTTAACAACCCCAACACCATAATCAATTATATAAAACTCACCTTTTTGAATTCGAATTTCACCAGGACTGCGTTTCTTCTGTCCATTGGCACCGCCCGCACCAGTCTTCTTCTTCTTACCACCCACACCTAATAATGAAACTTTTTTAGATGAGTCTGCAGCTGATGGCGCAGTACCGGGCGTTTGGACTGCTCCAGCGGCGGCGGCTTCTTCGGCTGCCGCCTTTGCTTCTGCTTCTCTCTTCTTCTTTAATGCCAACATTTTTGTATTTTGTATTTATATTCTAGTATATTGATGAAGAGGTATTGTTGTGGTGCAGCCACGACAAAACACAAAATGGTATGTTTTGAGTTATGTATTAAGATGAAAGACACTGCGCCGGATAAAGATTAACCCCTCAGCAACAACATTAAACTTACTCTTCAGGGTAATAACAACGATGTATACGATAACAGAACTTAAATAGAAGAGCAAAGGCAGGTAGTGGTCAATAAATAAAGAATGAAGTCTACAGTGCCAGTTTTCATGGCTACAAAACTCCTTAAAAGATAAGACTGGGTGACTAGTGACTGGGATATTTTTTGCTGAATTCGATATTGCACCATTATACTACATACTACAAACAAACAAATAATATGGTAGCAGCGGTGCATACAGGAGGAATGGATAAGTACTATTCCTCAAAAATAGGGGATTTAAGTTCGGTAAGGTTTTTGTTGCAATAGATTTACTCTAATACATATAAAATACCCATACAACTCACATCTATTTTTTTACTGCTACCATAACAAACAGACAATATCGGAAAGATCATCTGATCTACAACGTCTCAAAGCACGTCGTAATGAACTCAATGCCAAAGTACGTATGCTCCGTGAGGAGCTTCACCACTTACAAGAACCAGGCTCATACGTCGGTGAAGTTATTAAACAAATGGGTCAGAAAAAGGTATTAGTGAAAGTCAACCCCGAGGGTAAATATGTTGTTGATATTGATAAAGATATTGATATTAATGATTTAAAACCAAATACTCGTGTGGCATTACGGAATGATTCATATACATTACATAAAATATTACCAACGAAGGTTGACCCACTAGTATCATTAATGAAGGTTGAGGCCGTACCAGATTCGACATATGATATGATTGGTGGATTAGAAAAACAGGTTATGGAAATTAAGGAGGTTATTGAATTACCAATTAAACATCCAGAGTTATTTGAAAGTTTGGGTGTGGCACAACCCAAGGGTGTGTTATTGTATGGACCTCCAGGCACGGGTAAGACCTTGCTGGCACGTGCTGTTGCACATCATACAGATTGTACCTTCATCCGTGTATCAGGTGCCGAGTTAGTACAAAAGTATATTGGAGAGGGTAGTCGTATGGTACGTGAATTATTCATCATGGCACGAGAGGCCTCGCCTAGTATTATTTTCATGGATGAGATTGATAGTATTGGTCAAAGTCGTGGTGGAGGTGGATCAGGTGGAGGAGATTCGGAAGTACAACGTACCATGCTTGAATTGTTAAATCAATTGGATGGGTTTGAACCATCACAAAATATCAAGGTTATTATGGCCACGAATCGTATCGATATCTTAGATTCGGCATTATTACGACCAGGACGTATCGATCGTAAGATTGAATTTCCCAATCCAAATGCCGAGAACCGTATGGCAATTATGAAGATTCACTCTAGTAAAATGAATTTGTTGAGGAATATTGATTTGAGTACTGTTGCCGAGAAGATGATGAATGCTAGTGGTGCCGAGTGTAAGGCTGTTTGTACAGAGGCTGGTATGTTTGCATTGAGAGAGAGACGAGTGCATGTTACACAAGAGGACTTCGAGATGGCAGTTAGTAAGGTAATGAAGAAGGATGCAGAGTCCAACATGAGTTTGCAACGACTTTGGAAGTAAAAGAGATGCTGCTTGCCTACCTCCCTTGTCTCTTGTGTACACGAAGTACTAATCAGAGATACCTTTTAGCTGAGGCGGCTTGTCTAACATCTACATAGATGCTTACATTTTTGTATACCACCTTATACTGCAGATTAAAAGTTTGTACCGTACACTAGAGTTAACATGCCAACACACTCTCTTGGTCCAATTGGTAAATATAGATAAGGTATAGCTCATTTGCCCAGAATAGAATTTGCCACTATGTATCGCCCCTTTCTTTCAGAAACTTCGCAGAACATGATTTTTTCATCGAAAGCACTTTGTTTTTGATGATCCACAAACAGTCAAGGACTAGATATCAACAGACTCTCGATATGGAAGCAATAAATACCGTCCAACCAGGCGGCGAGGAGCTTCTACCTCCACAAAAGCGGATCCGATTACCTACCCAACGATTAGAGTGCCCTTCCAGAGATGAGCAGAAAGCTCTTGAACAAGCACTTAAAAATAGTGTCAAAGATCAAGTTAGAGAGCCTTCTTTGTCGTCTGTACCCTTTGGTCCTACGTTCCATCCTACTGTGGAAGAATTTAGTGGTGATCCATTGGTATATATCGAGAAGATTCGACACCAGGCAGAAAAATATGGTGAGTATAGTTATATTATTTACACTCACATAACATATACTTCACATTACATTTTTGAAAAGATACCTTTCAACCCAGCTGATAAGCCCATATTGTGTGGTATACTTATACACCCCTCTCTGTCAATTATATGCCCTCTTACGCGTTTCCTTTATTGCTCTGTATCTTCATATAGGTATTTGCAAAATTGTTCCTCCAAAAGGTAAGTTGTTTTTGAGATGTTGTGTTGAGTGCCCAGACCTGTGACACATGATGTGAACTTCATTTTGAATATTGTATGTGATATGGCTGTGGTTATTTGAGTTTAAATTGGTAATATTCGGTAGTATGGGATTATATGTCAGGATTTCTCCTTGATTTCATGTAGGTACTCACATCTCACTAACAATACAATTTACTTCTAATATAGGTTGGAACCCTCCCTTTGCAATCAATATGGACAATCCAAAGAAGTTTCAAACTAAGGACCAATCTATCCATCGTCTACAAGAAGGTATTAGCTTTGGAGACGGTAAGGATTATAATGCGAAAGAGTATCAGAAAATGTGTTCTGATTGGAGTAAGGAATGGAAGAAGAAGCACTATTCTACTCCAACCAAGCCAAGTGCACCAACTCATATACTACCACCCATTGGCGGTGTGAACCCACAACCAGTAGGGACAGTAGGGCCTATGAGCGGCGTAACCTCACAACCGCCGACACTGCCTTCAATACCAATGTTTCCTTCTTCTGCAGAACAACAAGGCAGTCAAGTATTAAAGGCAGAAGAAAAGTTGGGAGGAGAAGAGGAGGATAATCTCAAGAAGATGACACCGAAAAATCTTGAACGTGACTACTGGGATATTGTTGAAAAACAGTGCCATGAGATTGACGTTGACTATGGAAATGATGTCGACACGTCGGACTTTGGATCGGGTTTCCCCTTATCGGAGCGTGGACGTTCTGTCAACTCACCCCCCTTCCAACAAAGTGGAGAAGAACCTCTCGAGGAGCCAGCCTTTGGCACCGACGAGTTCTACAAAGAAACATTCTGGAACTTGAATAACATTCCAAACTCTAAGAATTCAGTGCTTCGACACTTGAAGGTTGGAATAAATGGTATCAATGTTCCATGGTTATACTTTGGCTGTCTATTTTCAACCTTCTGTTGGCACAACGAGGATAATTATATGTATAGTATTAATTACCATCACAAGGGAGCTCCCAAACAGTGGTATGGTGTTCCAGGAACGAAGAAGGATGCCGATGGGGTAGAACAGGTATTTAAATCGTATCTTTCCATGAAGATGCGAGATGTGCCTGACTTGTTACATCATATCACCACAAGCTTCAGTCCACGTTTGTTGACAAAGGATGGAGTTCGAGTTTGCAAAATCCTTCAACAACAAGGAGAGTTCATTGTGACATTTCCAAGAGCATTTCACGGTGGATTTAGCCTCGGTCCAAACTGTGGTGAGGCTGTAAACTTCGCGTTGCATGATTGGATACCTCATGCAGTCGATGCAAATGAGAGATATCGAACGTTTGGGCGTGCTTCAGTTTTCTCACATGATAGGTTGGTGTACACAATGGCTCATCATTGCAATGAGCTGCGGACAAAGGAGATTTGCAGCCAAATTTCAAAGGAGTTAACTCGATTGATGAACGAGGAAATGTTACTCCGTCAAAAGCTCATCAGTGCCGGAGTTCGTGATGTATCGGGAACCGTTGACATTCCTCCAAATCGTCTGGACCAGCTCGATGAAGACTCGGCTGATTACGACGATAAACGATTGTGCCATTCATGTGAGTAGTGTAGGTCACGAACTATTACATGCATATGTTGGGCTTCTTTTACTCACAATCTTTTTTTTGATTCCTATCATCAATCCACAGGCAAGCATATTTGCTTCTTATCGGCTGTTTGCTGTGAGTGCTCAAGTGATAAGGTCTCGTGTTTACGTCATAGTCACTATATGTGTCGTTGCTCTGTCAAGCGAAAGTTCATGTTAGTATGGACACCAGAAGAGGAAATGAAACGTACAATTATGAATGTCGAGAAACGCAAGGAAGAACTTGGGGATGATTCCAAGGCAGCTGCCGCTACAGAAACTGAACCCAAGGCTGGTAGCAAAGTGCTCTACCCTCCACTTCAAGATGCACCAGGCTCTTCCAAAGACCGCCTATTTCATCAATCATATGAAGTTCCTATTACACCAATCTGCAATATCGAGCCTGAGCTAGTTTCTGATACTAGTGTGTCATCAAGGTCACAAGGAGATTCATCAATGGCTGTAGGTCAACTAAAGGCGCCTCCCGAACAGAGCACTATCAGTAGTAGTCAACCAATGCATTTGCCACCAATCCTACAACCCATTCAAACTTCAGTTCTACCCACAAGTCAGAGCTCGACCCCAATGGCAATGATGCCATTACAGCAACAACTTGAATTACATCAGCCTCAGGTGTCAGCTGTTGTTCATACCCCTATCCCCTCTTCCAAAGGGGATATTTAATCTTTTTATAAGTTCATATCTGAAGTTTACATTATACAATTGATTACTTTATGAGTTTGTAGTCTCTGTAAGCTCAACTGCACCATTGCGACTAGACACTTCCCTCCTAAAGCGTACGAAACTTGGCAAGTCAGAAGTCGATCTCCCTTCTTCAGACAATCCTAATGCCGAAGGCACATCTTCACGGCACACTGGACAAGTCCGAGAGAGTTGAAACCATTCTTTACAGCAACGTTTATGGAATATATGTTGACATGGAGTTTGGAGGATAACCTCTCCTTCTTTATATTCCATTAAACAAATCGCACATTCCTTTTGATAAGAATCGGGTATCTCCTCCGGTAAGATCACTGTTAGTCTATCAATTGTACCATCAGGTGATGGGTTAGATAGATGATTTGGCATAGCCTCACCGACCATACCACTGATTCTACCATTTCCAATTCTTGTTCTTCGGCCGCCCATAACTCCGCGTCTGGACGTAAGCTCACCGTTAGGAAAATAGCCATTGTGTGTGAGCAGTATAGCAACAAACACAAATGGTATTAGATATCCGAGGCATATTGTTGCCCAAGCCAAAAGGGAGAGGCATATAAACACAAGACTTGAATAGAATAGCTCGGGTGCAGTGTTTGAGCATGTTGTCTCTTTAATAAATACACTCTGTATCCCCAGCCTTAGCACCAACATTGCATATATGAGCTGTTGATAAGATGAAAAAATGTAAGTGCATAGGCTATCTGATAAATATGTTACACACATAATGATACACTCACATATGCAACATTATATAGAATGACTCTCGGAGGAACTCTGCGGTGACTGTGAGGCCATTGACATAGCCACTTCATTATATCGGCTCTGAAGACATCCAACAACAATTGAGTTGATACGAGCCAAAAGTATTGCTTTAGAGGCACATCACAAGGTTTCTTGTTTGATACTGCATATGTGGTGGCAAGAAGCACCCATGCAATTAATATACAGAAGAGAAGAAGGCTGAAGATAAGAGCCACTGACGATATCATGAATTTGAAACGACGGTTGATTCTTATCCATCTTATCCGTGCTTCTGCGTTTGGATCATCGGATGAACTTGGTGTATTAGGATCGATCTCACCATCAGCTTCAACTTCAGTGTCATTAGGTTCAACCTCAAGTGTATTGTCAGGAGGTATTGTATCTGGCAATTCTAATTCAGATACATCTAATTGCCCACTGTTACTCGGAGAAGATGATATTCTATTTCGCTCAGTATCATTTGTTCTTTCAGTCTGTTCTATACCTATTTCTTCCTCTATTATAACGGGTGAAGTTTGTATTGATGGACTAGTACTCTCCCGATGCGGTGAGCTTTCTCCACGGATCATACTAGAAGTCTCAGCGGATGGAGAGTTAGAACTACTATCAATTGCCCTCGTCCCATATACGGACGAAATAAATTCTCTTATATGAGCTCTACTTGGCTCGCTAAATGCACGTTGTCGGGATGATGGTGCTTCCTCAATAAGATGATCAGACTCTGTATACTCAGACGATATCAGTGGATGAAGTATACGAGCAGATGCACTTCCACTCTCATCATCAGATGCATAGAGTGCACTCTCAACATCCACATCATCTCGAACATTGATCTCAAACGGTCTATAATATAGGAAACCATCACTTGTATTTTGATCACTTAACGTTGTCCTCTGATCACTCCCTGTGTGTGAAAGAGCGAATATATCCTCTTCACCAAGACGCATCGCAGTCATGGATGATACACTATTAGGCCCACTAGAGCTACCCCCACCAGTAGCACTATTATCGGCACCAAAACTTGGCCTTCGGGCATTGATCCATCGTCTTAGTGTTGCCATTCCAGCATCTAAACTTGCAACAAGTGCATTCCCATTATTACTAAATCGTCTCCTTCTTGATGAAGAATCATCATTATTTTCTTCTATTTCATCATCAGGTGTTGAAAAGAAATTACTCCTCTCTACATATCGTCTATTTCGTCTTCGCCTTGTATCAGATTCTGTGCTTCTACTAGATCTTCTGCTAGCACTTTCAGTACTATGAGGACGTAATCTTCTCCTCCTGGGTGTTGTATAGGATAATGAGGATGATGTATTGACCGCCTCATATACGCTGTGTCCAGTTTCAGATATACTTTCCATCTGAGTTATTGTTCGTCTAGAATTGCGACGGCGATGATTAGGTGTTATGATGGAAGTTGAACTCATATGTGGTTGCAAAGAAGAAGAAGCTATTGTTGTTTCAGTGTTGTCTCTATTCGTATTATTGTGCATATCTTGTGTGCATATATCTTGTACTGATACTGAGTTATGATCATTAGTTGATGTAGAATGATACATATTATCCTCCTCACTGACATTATTAGGAGTATTTGCAATATTATCATTTGCAAGATTCTTTATATTATTCTCAAAGATGTTATTGGCAGAAGGCTTATTCTTATTACTTGATGATTGCTGTGCATGATGCTGCTGCATATTATACACAGATACACCAGTGTCAGCAGTTTGTTGATTGGTGTCGGTAACACCTGATGATACCGGACAACCATTATCAGTAAATGATATTGATGTGCTTGATACCTCATGTACATTATCAGAGACATCACTATCAAATTTGTTGCTAGCCATCATAATATTATTAATATCAGTTTTGAAAATAAAGTATCTTATTTACAAAGCTACTACTCCGAAAATGCTCACCACTGTTGCACACGCCAACACTATTGTATCTGTCATATTAGTCACCGCCTCTATGATATATTGCCACCAGCCTATAATTGCAGTTCAAGAAGTAGTACATCAATCAGGCGGGCTTAGTTGAATCTACTTACAACTGAAACCGTTTGAGGAGTTTATTCTCATGTACATTTTTTTGTACAGTGAGACAGAACACTATAGCTAGTACAGTTGATAAGATAGATTTAATAGTTATTAGAAGTACCATTGCATTGTTCAATTACGTCTAGAATATCAGGGTATTATAGTTGGTGGTCGGGGTGGCAAAACATTAACACCGACGCAAACAAATTTGCACAAAGAACATCAAAGAAACATACCACATTTGACATTATATCTTTATTAGAGAATTGCAATATATCCGAATATAATGTTTCTTAGAAATAGAAATCTTTACTCCAATGGTTTCTATGAGAATTTAGGAAAGGATCTATATGATGACGCACCACCTCCAGAATATTGTACGATTCCGAATTGGACACTCGATTGTTGTTGCGGCGATGAGGAAATAATATTTATCGCCCTATTGTTTGGGTACCTACTTGCAAATTTCTTCCTATGGAATTCATTGCTTTTGAAACCAATGAGATTAATTGCAGCGGCTGTACATGAATTTAGCCATGCAGCTGCTTGCTGGATAACGGGAGGGAAAGTTGATCAAATAGAAGTTTACAATAGTGAAGTACATTCATTAGGCGGAGTTAAATATTATGAAGGTGGTAAACGATGCATAGTAATACCAGCGGGGTATATAGGAACTTCCTTCGTTGGTATGACATTAGTAACTTTGAGTGGAGACAGAACCGCAGCATTAATTTCAGCATGCATATTCCTATTTGCATTATTGGTTACATTATTCTTCAATAGAAGGAAGAAGATAATGATAATGATGAGTATCGGGTTCTGTGCCTTGACTGTTGGGTTTATATTGATGGATAGGCTACTCTTCGATCCCCTGTTACAATATTTGACACTCTTTTACGGTGTATTCATTGGATGCTTCTCAGTGTATGATCTGTATGATGACCTCGTAGTAAGATTAGAGGAAGAGTCAGATTCAATTGCCTGCCACGAGATAATACCTTGTTGTAAACCTCGAATATTTGGCTTGATAACAGCAGTCTTGGCATTGGGAAGTCAAGGATTTGGATTATACTTGGCACTCGTTTGGATGACGTCAACGTGAGGAGAGAAAGGCTCTCGCTCTGAATGAATATCTAATATGGTTTGAGGGGATCTAACAGTATGTATGAAGATATAGCTCTAGTATTTCTAAAGATCTATGGCTTATGATTTGAGGGTATTAAACAGTATGTTTTGTAAATGATAGAATGTAGAATTAGATCTGATTACATACAAGATCACCAACATATAGATGATAAAGATACGGTTACTCAAAGGATACGGTATCCTTTATAGAATGCTCACTCAGAGGCTCTCTCTGGAGTTCCTTCATATCCTATCACAAACCTTTGACCACCATTGCCCCGACCAAGAAAAGGTGAAGTAATTGCAGAGAAGATTGGTTCCTCACATGTAAAATTCACATGTTTGGCATTCAGGTGGAGAAACGTTTGATCGCCATCTATTCCCAATAAAATTTTCCAATGATGAGATGAAGCAAAGATGTTGAATATGCAATAAGCAGAAGATGGTATTGCAACTCTAGGGGTCAGGTTTGCAGCTAATGAGCTTCTTACTGTATGGATTCATGCACTTAAGAGACACATCATAGGGGAGCTCGTATACTGAGCTAATAAGCAATCAATAAAAGCGATCTAAAATGTTGTATTCTACATATCAATCACAATCACATACTAAAATTGTAATTTCAATTCTTCTTGTTGGCAGCAGTATGATATATCCATGTGCGGCATTTATATCGCCCTCAAAAAGATCGATACCATCGATTACTAGACAAAACAGCTTGGCAACATTAAAGCAACCTGTACAATTGAATCCAATAATACGATCATCATGCACAACTTCACTGTATGCATCTTCATCTTCTTCTTCACCAAATAAATCAAAACCACCACCTCTTCCGAAGGTAGATGATCCATACCTCCTACTAGGATTAGATTCACGCAATCCAGCTACCGATAAGAAGGAAATCAAACGTGCATATAGAAAAAGAGCTATGCAATACCATCCCGATGTAATAACTACACCAGAATCTACAGAGAAAGAACGTGAAGAGGCAAGTAAGGACTTTGCACGGATAAATGCTGCATATGAGATGCTTACAGGGGGCAATAAAAGTAGTGTTGGTACTGATAGCAGTAGTAGTGGTAGTAGTACAAAGTCATCATCCGGTGGATATAATTATCAACCTCCACACAGAAGAACATCAGATTACTCTTCTTCATCGTCACCGTATGGAAAGTCTACTAATTGGGAAGACTTCATGCCAGACTATAATAAAGAAGATAACATGTATGATGCAGGTGGAGATTCATTTGGTTCTATTTTCTCAGATATACTAACTGGAGCTGCTGGATATGCAGCTGGATATTCCAGCGGAGGATCGGGAGGTATTGTTGGTGACTTTATTGATTTCCTTGAAGGTAATATAGATGGTTTTGAATCGGGATATAATGATGATGACAATTTATTATTATATGGATCATTTGAAGAGGTAGCAAGCG
>Ga0214480_101218_pt1 | contig 11434 bp, 12 predicted proteins | sample M1_20Mar14CPVII9_3_FD_165042 | JGI IMG/M metagenome (GOLD analysis project Ga0214480, IMG submission 165042) | Marine eukaryotic communities from Monterey Bay, California, United States - M1_20Mar14CPVII9sort6BwellE17 | ecosystem: Environmental > Aquatic > Marine > Unclassified | place: USA...
GTCTATTTGTCCATATTATATTTGCATCTTTCTTAAATAACCATTGTGTGTAGCTAGCAACTGCACCTAGACATAAGCAATTATTCAATACATCATCGGATATTATAAGCTACATCGATTGCAAACAAACAATATCTATTATTACATACATCAATCTAATTTGAAAGCGCTTTTTTACTTGGATACTTTCTTCTTCTGTTATTACACCTCCCTACCAACTTCAAGCAATGTATTCATCAGCACTCCACACATGTTGCTTATCAAAACTACAACCTGAAAACAAGAAAGTATAAAGAATGTAAGTTCATCTTTGTTCATGTTTTATTATACAATGTAACGCTCATTACTCACCGGTTCCCCGTGTACAATCCGCAAGAAGCTCAGCTTGTGTACAGAGGCGCCCACCTGCATCTAAACAGATCTTCTCGGCCTGGGCATATGTCTTCTCAGCATGACAGTCTGATAAAAGGTCGCTTTCACCATATGTAGAAGTGAAACCAGCAGCAGCGCAATTTGCATGTTGTCTCCAGCCATTATTGATTCTCGTATTTGCACAACATCTTACCTCGTGTAGCTCATTGGGAGAAGCCTCGCGGACTTTGTCATTTTTACAAGCACCGGCAGAAGATCCACAAACGATTGACTTGGAAGAACAGCCAGGAATGGGTGCAGCGGTACACACACCATCATTACCACAGGTATTGACGGTGCATGACTTTCCATCATCACATGACGCGTTATTAGTACATTTGGGCACAGGAGTTGAACTCCAATTCATCTCCTTGTCAAAACTACATCCCGTTCCTAATGATAATAACATCAAAAGAAGATGCGAATTAGTATAAACTGAATCAGCAAACCAGCAAGTTGAAATAGGCTGGAAAGACTTACCTCGTGGACAATCCGCAAGGAGTTCATCCATAGTACATAAACGAGCACCTGCATCTGAACAGATCTTCTCTGCTTCGGCAAATGTCTTCTGAGAATGGCAGACACCTAATGGATTGCTCTCACCCCAAATTGAAGTAAAGCCAGCTGCAGCACAGTTTGCGTGCTGCTTCCAGTTATTACTGATTCGTGTATCTGCACAGCAGCGTACTTCATGCTTCTCTTCAACATCAGCTTCATCAGCTTGGCCGGAACAAACATTACTACTTGATCCACAGACAGTATAGTACAGAGAAGGATTAGACGTCACCGGACTTGGAGCCTTAGTCGGGCTAGTTGACGGAGAATGGTTTGGGCTCGAGGATGGGCTCTTCGATGGCGAATTGGTCACAGGACTGGCTGTCGGCTGTGTAGTGTAAAGGGACGGAAGATTAGGTCAGTCAAAAAAAGTCAAAATCTATCATAAAGTGCAATGTGCTCAATCTTACCTCTTTCGAAGGAGATACAGACGGTCCCTTTGAAGGGGATACAGACGGTTCTAATGTTGGACTCGCCGATGGTGAGGATGTGATAACTACTGGTGCTTTGGTAGGGTTGGATGTGGGCTACAGGAAAACAACAGTGAATGTAAGACGAATCATCATGAGAGACACGAGTGATGATCTTGTTAGAATGTAAATGGAGATATAAACAATACTTACATTTGCAGTGGTTGGATTGGCGGTAGTAGGATTAGCTGTCGTGGGCTACAGTATCAAGAAAAGCAACGAGAATGTATATCATATTTGAATGAGGCAAGAAAAAGTAGGAAATGTTAGCGCCTGGATAGCATAGCGAACAAGTACTTACATTGGCTGTTGAAGGTGAAAGGGAAGGCGTCTTGCTTGGGCTCCTTGACGGCGACCAGCTCGGACTCGATGTTGTTGGCGTCGTGACCGGACTGCTTGACGGAGCTTTGCTTGGACTGTCTGAGGGCGAATCAGTTTCTGGCGATTTACTAGGTGCTTTTGTAGGTTCAGACGAGGGAGAACTAGTAACTGGTTTAAGAGTTGGACTCTTCGAAGGAGAGCTAGTAGATGGGCTCTTCGAGGGCGAATGGCTTGGGCTCAAGGTGGGCTGTAACGAGTCGATTTAGTGATATGATGTGTTAGTTGACGGACAGTGAAAATTTTATGAGATACTGAGAACAGACATACAAGATCTCACCTGATTTGATGGTGATTGGGTCGGATTCGATGTTGGTGCCGCTGAAACATCAATGGTCAAAGTTGCAATATCACATGCAGTAACCGAGCCTTGCACACAAGCGGTGTAGACACAGCTGTCACCTCCAGCAAAGTCGGCTTCGGGTGTATACTTCACCTTAGTCGAGTTTCCAGCAGGAACCACTTCACAGTTTCCATTAGCTGCTTGGGTAGTTATATTAGCAACAACCAGTACTAGATTCTCAGCCTGTGTATCATTGTGAAGTACATCAAAAGTCTCCGGAGTGTTGAAGACGACTTTTCCTTGATCATCAGCTGCCACAGGCTTACTTGGCGTCCCAACCTCTACATACACCATGGCCTTGTCACAACTATCTGATGCACAAACTTCATACTGACATATATCTTGTCCCTCAAAATTTGGAGTAGGAGTGTACTGTACCATATTACCATCCACCACTTCACAGGATCCATGAGTTGTAGCAACCAAAGCTCTACCAGGATTAGCTAGTACTGTCACAATCAAATCAACTCCCGACGGATACTGATCATTATTTAGTACATCAACAGTTACAGGAGTGCCATTAGGTGTTGGAGCAGTATCGTCTGATGCTTGAACCATTTTGCTTGGACTTGATGACGGAGATTGGCTTGGGGTGTGCGTGGGCTGTGAGATAAGAATGATGCGAACAAAATAGAGACAAGAAAAGTGAGTGTTTATATGTTTGTGAGATAACGGCTTATAATCCTCAAATCAAAAGATGGAGTCGGATACAAAACCAACAGAAGCTTACCTCCTTTGTTGGCGACGCACTAGGCCCTGCTGTTGGCGGAGATGACGGCTATAGTGATGTGAAGAAGAGAGCAGGAAACTGTGTGAGCAAGTGTTTAAGGTATCCTCAAAAGGTCAAGTCATTCATCACATTAACAAATGCCTCACCTCTTTAGATGGCGAAATTGATGGCCCTTTGCTTGGACTCTGCGAGGGCGACAAGCTTGGACTGGATGTTGGCTGAGAGATGAAATGCGAAGAAAGAAGAGATGCAGAACATATAATGTGAGTTTGTTTCATATCTTTGCAAGGTATCCTTTGGGTATCCTTTTATTGATAAGCATTCTTTCTTGGGCGTATAATTAGACTTACCGTTTTGGAAGGCGATCCAGTTGAGACCTTGGAAGGTGATACCGAAGGCATGTTGCTTGGGCTCCTCGAGGGCGATAGGCTTGGGCTCTGTGTTGGCTTAAGATGTGAAGAGTTAGAGAAAAAGAGAGAGTTTTTTAGCGGAAGGTATCCTCAAGAAGATATATATGCACACAGAGAACAACTTACCTCCTTTGACGGAGCTTTGATCGGAGCTTTTGAGGGAGATAGGCTTGGGCTGGTTGTTGGCTGTGAGATGAATGATGAGAAGAAGAAAGAGAGTGAGTTTTTTTGTTTAAATAGCCAACGGTATACTTGGGTATCCTAGTGAAAACACAAGAAGATCTTCTCCTACTTACCCCTGTCGACGGCTTGACTGAAGGTGATGTGGTGGGAGAATCAGTGTTTGGATTCGATCCAGCAGAAACAACCGTAAGCATCAAGTCATCGGCATCGTCATAACTGCCATTGTTACATGTCCATTCTCCACCTAGGTTACGGGAGCCATTCCAACGGAAGCGAACTCTCACAGCATAAGTACCACTTGAAAGAAGTTGAAACGATGGAGAAGTAATAACTTGATCACCACCTCCAGGAGAAACGAGAGAATCTATATAAGTCCAAGAAATGGTAGCGGCTGTGACATCGTCTGTGTAGTAGAAGTCTGCAGTATCCGCAGTTCCTGTACTATATGCAAAAACTGAGGCTCGTACTGTAGCATATCCTCCGACTCGAAGAGATCCCCCATCAGCGGTTCCATTGGCGTACGAGGAGTAGACAAGTATACTTTCAAGTGATTCGTCACTTTGGTACGACCCTGAGTTTCCATCAGCACACTCATCAATAGTGTTTGGAGTATTCGATTCAGGTCTTTTAGTGGCCCTACCTAACAGTAGATCGCCAGAAGAACAAGATGTAGCACTAACTTTGCAGTGGGGTACTCGATACTCTCCGTCAAACAAGGCAGTCTCAGTGCCGGTGCCTGGTGGAGGCGGTAGAGGTGTTGGAGCTATAGACGGGCTCGTACTTGGTGATGCAGTTGTAGGACTTGAGGATGGAGATGAAGAGGGCCTGGATGAGGGAGACTTCGAAGGGCTTGGGGTACCTCCTAGCGAAATGCCAGAAACTCGAAATGTCATTACAGGTCCTGAGGCGCTAATATCAGTGATCCTGGCACCTGTTTGTACAACATTACCACCTTTGTAGCTGTCAGTGTTCGGGAATGGCCCAGAATTGACATCAATCGAGGGCAAGAGTTCTTGGCCTTGAGTCCAATAGTCACCAGTGTCACCACGGTTAACATTCTTTTCAAGGTCATAATCACCGTCTGCTTGGAGAATCGCGACACGCTGCAAAAAAAAAGAGAAACAAACATGATAAGTTGGCTCGTAGTTTTACACATAAAAAGGATATCTCCAAGATCACGCACACAAGCAAAAACTTACATAATGATTACCGTTGCTTGGCCAACCCGCCTGGCCAGGATACCCCTGAGTGTTATGACCAGTTGAGTCATCGATATGGTAAATGATAAGTCCTTTATAATTAACCTTATCTGATTCGAAGCCTGTCGGCTGGCGATTCTCAATCAGGAGGAACTCGTTAGCTGGCATTCCATGTGAAACCTTCCAGATTTGAATACAGGTTGGACAAGAAACAGCTCCGGCATCATAAACTTGGTAGGTACCGTCGGAAGTAATTTCCGTTGGTACATCCCAACCAAGCTGAATACGACTCCAAGCGCTCATGACTGAATCGGAGGAAGGAGGGGATAGAGTGGGTTAAGTTTCTTTGTGGGCTAATTGGACATAACTATCAAAGAAGTTTACTTACTTGGTGGGTTGAGTTGATTTCCGGAAAAACCCCTGTTTAACATGTTGAGATGTATAAAGTAAGACACAACATTGCAGTCGGTATGTCGATAGTTTGTGAGCATCACTCACCAGCTATTTGCCATCAGCCCATGGGATCCAATACCGTTCCCAGACAGATCTCCGCCGTCAGTATCATACAAATCGGGTAGACCCTTTGAAAGAAGAAGGAAATGATAAGCAAACGAGACGTTGTCAAATAAAGATACGCACAAAGACTGTATTTACCAAGAAGTGACCAGTTTCATGCCCGATTACGCCGATCCTTCCTATATCTGGGTTGTTACAGTTCTTGTTTGATGCGGAGAAACAATAGAGTAGTATAATTGAATTCGATATCAGTCGCCCAATAGTTTCATAAACATTTCATATAACCCATACAAAAATAACTTACTGAAATTCCCCATATCCCTGGAGATATATGATACGAGTATACTCGAACTCCATCACTACTATACCATGGGGGGATAGAATATATAGCCCACTTGTGACTCCACATTCTATCAGCCCTCTGTGTCCCATCGCATGCCGACCCCCCAAACTCTGCAGCATAGCCACTGTGGAGAAAAGTTATAGCATCAATCAAATCATCGTCATCCAGATCAAAGTCCTTGAAAGTAATGCCTCCACTAGCATCAACAGCATCAAGTGCATCTCGAATGAGAGTATGCGTCAAAGTTGTCAATCCACTGTTGCCATTAGCATAGTAAGTTTCGTTGTTCGGCACTGTGACCCAATCAACAACTACGCTGTCAACACTTAGCTGAGAATAGGAACTCTGATCAAACATGTTCCAAACTGAGCCAGTCGGTGCTAAAGGATGAGGTCCTCGATGGTTCATGAGTATGTCCAAATCATCCCTGGTAGGAAGATTACGACTAGCGTGATTACTGAAACGGATTGGAATGACCAAATTGGGTAAACTACCAACCGTTGCAACCAACTTCCTCTTCTTCTTTAACTTTCTTCCCCTTCGGAGTCGTGAAGTTTCTTCGGCATCGTCTTCAATACCTGGTATAGTAAACTCATCTTCCGGGTCCTTATGAAGGAGTTCAGAACAGCCGAGAGTAAACTTATCTGAATTCTTCTTCTTCTTGCAGTCATTCTTTTTCCATTCCTATGATAAGAGGGGAGGAGAGAAGGTTGAGAGAATGTGTGCATATCTTATGAACGAATTATGGTCAATATGGTATCTCCTCACCTTGGTTGGCTTTATACCCTTCTTCGAACTTTTACTACTACCACCAGGTTCAGTAATTTCAGGTGGGTTGCCCGAGTCAGCTCGAATACCAGTTTCGACAAGGCCTCCGCTGTCGCTCATGACATCATAGTAATAGATACCATCTTTAGCCTTCGAAATAGTATAACCTGCATCGTCGGTAACATACTGACTATTCTCATCGCCGTGCAACTTTACTTCGATCAACGTACCATCGGATTGTTCTTCAATGACAGGGTTAGGGTTAGCGGTGTTTGCATGGCATGTCGTAGTAGCATTGAAGATCGACAGATATGTTGCAAATGCAACAGCAGTCGAGAGAGATGTATTAAGCAGTTTCATATTGTATAATTGCAAATCAACTTTGATTCAAATTATGGAGCTTTGACTACATATATATCGGAGTTATTGCAAATCGTTATTGACATAATGACCATGGCTGATGGCTATTGGTAATCGTTAAAGTCAGTAGGTCACGCTACTACCAAATCAAGATGGCTGGTTCAAACTTCAAACTGTCTCACGCTATGACTTTGCGAAGGCTACGGAAAGAGCCTCTACTGCCCATCACCTGCCCTTTAATCTGCCCACTTTACCCGAGCTTTTACAATTGGTTGGCAAAGACAAATCACCCTGAAGTAGAGAAATATATCACTATCATTTGCACCTTTACCTTTAACTTTACTGCTAAAGAACTTCATATCTTTACATGTAGTACTCTCTTAGGAGCCTGAGGAGGGGCGATTATAATTTGAGTAAGAGTTAGTGACTTCATATTAGATTAAGGTGTATTTGCTTGCTGTCCTCTGACACCATAACCGTGTTCAGGATTACTATCACTTATCATTATCACCTCTTACTTATCATTTACACCTTTTGGTGTGTTTGATAGCTTTTATACAATTGGATCATTAGGAGCTTGGGTAGATTCCTTTTCATCTTTTGCAATACTACTAGCATTCTGCTTCTTACTAACACAAAAGCAACTTTGCTCTTCTCTGGCATACGTCTCCGCAGTCATAACACCACTCTTACATTCCCAAACAAATATCACTTCAGCATAGATGACGATGAACTGCCAAATTATTGAGATGACAACAAAAGCAATTGTTGAAGACCTTGCATTAGAACTTTCTTGAGACCAATTGGTATCCTTAATAGAGCTTTTGGAAGAAGACAGAAATGTGGTTGTTCAGTAAACATATCGATATCATATTGGAAAATTACCACCGACTTAATCAGTTTTAAACTAACCTTGAAGCTCCAACAATCCAGAAGATGAGAATGAAGATCTCCCAAATCAAGCCAATGAGAACAAACGTGTATACCCTGGAAGGAATTGACATCGGCTGTAAGTTCTTGCATATCTTGATGGAATAATGTGTAATAATAGAAGTAAGTCTTCCCACTTACCACTTATACGCTCCATATATGATTACACAGGTGAAAACTAAATTAAAGATCATTGCTAGTAAACAAAAGAAGAGATATCATATACATTATTTAGTATAAGGTGACATGAGATAAACATACATATTCATACATGAACATACTCATATAATCATATAACAACTCACCTACAACATTCTGACCATCCATTGTAATTCTTCCTGGCAGAAGTGCAGCCAAAAGCTGAAATACGAATGTGCATATCATGTGAGCATCACACAAGTTTGCAAATATTGCATACTACTCTTCACACATCACAACAACTTTTCCGCAACTTACACAAGCAATAAACAATATCAAGCTTAGTATATTGACTATAATAGTTGCTCTACGAGAATCACAACAGAATCCGAAGAAACTGAAAGATGCGCGTTTCATAGTTATGACGATGAAAGAGAAGTTATTGTAATGTATGTTAGTACATGTGGTTTGTATACATAATATGATAAAAACAATAACAATAGCGGACTTTCCTGTGGCCCTTCTTCTCATCACCGTAGTTTTCTTCTAGTAGCGGTGTAGCATCTGGCTGACTCCACGATGGAGCTGATTCTGTTTCTGATATGACATTATTTATCATTGTTATATAGTATAATATTTATTAGGGGAGAAGGTTATATTCGGATATGACGATATAGTTTAAGCAAGATCTTTTTTTTCAAGTTTGATTGATAAATATCTCTGATACTGATCTAATTCAATCGCTGCAAGCACTGTGTGTAGTAGGAGTATATAAGGAAGAGGCTAGATATTGAGAGAGATTCTTTGACTTTATATTGATGTAGAGGCGGTGATAGTTAGTAGTTGCAATACCTCATTCACAACTCACATGTGATGAAAGATATTTTTTAGCATTGGACGCTTGGCGGTATCCTGTATCCTTTTGTCATGAGTGTAGTTAAGTTAGTTTAGTTGAGCTCAATGCTCCCCTTCACCACCCATCCATCTCTCCTACTAATCCAAGGGCATTGTTAATATTGTTGGATAGTAGTTTATCAGCAGTTTGTGCGGTTATAATCTACAATTAGTATTGAGGATATCAACCTTTCTCTTCCCATGACCCATAAGCAGAAGAATGTCAACAAAAGAACAATATCCAGATCTATCAGTCATTGGAAAACAGGAGTGTATCTGTGGCTGGCCAACTGATACAGTAAATATTGATCTCGATATTGACAATCATGATATTCATACTCTGATACTTTTTACTCCAGGCAACCCTGGCGTTATACACTGGTATATTGACTTCTTGTGTAAAGTTCTTCAACAACTTGGAAATGGATTTGCAGTACGTGGATGCAGTTTGGCTGGTCATGGACTAGATGATAGTGTCGTAGGAACTGCTGTTGATCATAATAGGCAGAGGCAGAGTTTTGATAAAGAACATATCATCAATAACAACAGCGGTGAAGTGACGAAAGATAAGCAAAGAAACTTTGCAATACCATGGACAATGAAAGGTCAAATCATCCATAGAACTGAATGGATCGATAACATACTCAAAGATTGGAAGATTAAACATCCTACATCATTACCAAAGTTAGTATTCCTTAATCACTCGATTGGTGCCCATTTCATACAAACTATGCTCGTACAACGCCCTGATATACTTAAAAGAACACAACAAATCATACTAATAGCTCCTTTTATTCGATTTGATCCACCGTTATTGAAGAAACTCGTTCTAAGTAGAACCGCTCAAGCATACAGATATACGATACCAACAATAACTTCATTAGTCAAAGTTCTATCAGTTATACTTCCAAGGAAATTGATTGATATATACCTAAACAAAGTTATGCGTTTGAATTGTGAGAATGGTAGACGCATCGCTCTAGATGTATTCATGAATGATAAAATGGTTAGGAACCATTTAGTGCTTGGCTTTGAAGAGATTAGAGATCTATGTGAATACCCGAACGATGCAGCACTTAGAATACTAGGGGGACCCTTATCAATTCTATTTTGTGGCAAGGATCAATGGGCACCGGAATCTCATCTTCATGACCTACAGTTTATGCAAAGCAAATCACAGATACCAAACAATATACACATGAAGTATAAGAACCAGGTTCAACATGACTTTATAGTGCATCCAGAGCAGATAGATCCTGTTGTTGAGTATTGTGTTGAGAGAATAAAGGCCAATCCTAGCAATCTGAAGAGGAATAGTGTTGGCGAGGATTCTAGCTCTATAAATCTTAGATCAAGACTATGAATATTCCCACTCACAACTTACACATCAAATCTCTTCAAATAACTTCTGACTCAAAGTCTCAGCACTATACTTTCTTTTCTTTATAGATATAGGACGATTATCATCCGGTTGTGTACACAAGTGTTGTGACTCTGACTGTGTATGATCATCATCTTCCTCTTCTTCGTCTTCCTCTGCAATTTGAAACTGTGTAGATGGCTCAGCAGTTTGCCCCGCACCGTCTTCGATGTGACACTTCCAAGAGTTAAAACAGTGTGTTACAAGCTCTACTTTCCTCCAGGAACGACAAAAGAAGCGAATCGTTCGTCGTACAAACGACCGAGGAGTATTCATGGGAAGATCTACCACTTCTACTGCCAAGGGTAAACCTTGAACTTTATTGCTGAGATTTGCTTGATCACTCTTCGACAAGAAGCGCATATCGGATACGGGATTTTTCTCTTTTCTTCCATAGTGAAGTTCTCTTTTCTCAACGATGATATCATCAGGCTCAAGAATAACCTTTTTATCATCGATTTTATAGACAGCTTGTCTGTGATTGTGGTACTCAGCATCTCTCATGAAGTTATCCTTGATTTCTGCTTCGCTCATATTCCAAAATCTATCCGAGGAGGTTGGCCCAACCTCGACTTCTCCAACTCGTTTGTATACTTTATGTGCTCTCCTCTCATTCAGAAGCTGACGTAAAGGGTCAAGTTGAGGTACTGGATTCTCTATAGCTTTGTTCTCAATAAGGGAGACAATTGTATCATCCAACCGAAGAAATAGACGTGGATACATAAACGCTCGACTGATGGGTAGCCTTTTATATTGAAATTCGTCAAAGTTGGTTGGTAGTTTCATACCATAATCATCATCAACTTGAGTTGTGAGCATCATACTATAATGCTTGTCAGCCTCCAAAAGTACATCTACCATTTGTAACTCTGCAGCTTTTGTTTTTTTATGTGTGTAAACCTTTTCGTGGTTAGCCATTCGAATAGAAAAGAATGTCATCGCAGAGTTCACATGCTTCTTAGGGTAACAGATCATTAGATGATCAGCAATTGGATTCTCTGGGTCATTCTTGAACTGAGAACTTTTCTTTGGATCAGTACACTCTCCCCTGGCTACAACAGCCTCTCTAATCGCCCACGTCGTCCAAGGACAACTGCCGAAAGCAGCCATTGAATCACGGTGGAAGTAGTCGATCTTATCAACATCCAAACCATTGTGCCTGTTCGACACTATGTCAAAGAGAAACTCCTTCTTCTTATCCCTTCCATTGAAATAAGTTTGCTTCTCAGGAGCATGTGGTTTATCTAAAGGCTTACCCAGAATGCACTCTTTAATGAATACCCAATCCCTACCTGTAAATATTGGATCATTATCACTGCCACGGTTGTTTTTAGGGGCGACATCTACACCAAACTTTTCTCTGTCTATACCTGATCCAAAGAAAAG
>Ga0214480_101219_pt1 | contig 11432 bp, 7 predicted proteins | sample M1_20Mar14CPVII9_3_FD_165042 | JGI IMG/M metagenome (GOLD analysis project Ga0214480, IMG submission 165042) | Marine eukaryotic communities from Monterey Bay, California, United States - M1_20Mar14CPVII9sort6BwellE17 | ecosystem: Environmental > Aquatic > Marine > Unclassified | place: USA...
TGAAGAGTAAGAAAAAATGTTTGGCAAATATAGGTGAGAGTGGTATAAGGCCCACAAAACAATACAAGTACATCGCACATGACACAACAACAATCATGTAACACAGCATAGCACATGTGAAATGAAAACACAACAATCATACAACACAGCAACACTTATATGTAAGATGGCAAGACACGACAATCATACGACATATAGCTACAGACCTCATTCGAAGAAGCGGCTTCCTTTACATCGGCAGGTTCATTCATTTTCACAGGTTGAGTCTTAGCCTTCTCTGCCACACTCTTCTTCTCTGATACAACCGTCTCCTTACTCTCCTCAACAGCTGCAGCATCCTTGCTATTCCTATTTACATCACCCAAATCTTTCTTCTTGGCCGAACCAGCATGCTCTTTGTTCTTCTTCTTCTTGGTTAATGAAGGAGGTGCATCATCACTACTCGACTTGCTCTTCTTCTTCTTGCTAGAGTTATTGGTGGCTGCGGCATCTTTTACCTTGGTCCTACTACCAGATACCTTCTCTTCCTTGACAGCTATCTCACCCTTCCAACCATAATTCTTAGTAGCATACGCCTTAGCATCACTTTCAGATTCAAAGTAATCTTGATCTTTGATACCTCCCTTGATTTTACATCCCGGCTTGATGAAATAGTAATCCGTAAGACCTGATCCAGCCTTCCACGTCCATCCACTATCACGCATCTTCTTCCATGCATCACTCCATGACTCGTAAGGGTCAAGATTATGTTTCAAGGGTGGGATCTCATTCTTTCCATTGGCACTGCTATCAGCCTGTTCCTGCGACTTTGACTTCTCTGCCTTGTCAGACTTCTGATTGGCAGGTTCATTCATTTTCAAAGGTTGAGTCTTAGCCTTCTCTGCCACACTCTTCTTCTCTGATACAACCGTCTCCTTACTCTCGTCAACAGCTGCAACTTCCTCCTCTGCTTCATCCTCAACAAATTCACACTTGGTTTTATCCAAACCTTTTAACCCTCCGTCATTCTGCCATTTCAATACTTTATTCGCAAACGATCCATGTACCCAATTATCTTCATTCTGAAAAAGATCAACTTCGGTGAACTCCTTTAGGTGGTCCTTCATTAACAAGGTTTCATCACAAGTGTCACCTTCATACACAAGTCTACCATCCAATTTAATAGTATCCCACTTAATGCGAGTGTTAAAACCTTCTTGATCTCTACCTTCTTCATCTTTTGTAGCCTCTATATCGGACGTTGTAGTAACAGTCCCAGGAAGCCACACCCACCTTTCGAAATTCTTCTTGTTTGGTAAACTTCGTAAATACCAATACTGGGCAACTGTCGTTCCCTCTGGTAATCTACCCGTAGAGTTAGCCTTGGAGTCCTCCTCTCCCTTCCCATCAGATGACATGCGTGGCTTCTTCACAGTAGGTTCAGCATCGACAGCTTCGACGAGGGCTGGCCTTTTCTTCTTCTTCTTTGATTTCTTCTTTTCCGCAGTCTCTTCGGCCGCCGCTGCAGACTTGCTCTTGCACTGAGGAGAAGGATGTTCGCAATGTTTTGCAAGAGAATCATGCTGTTCAACTTCAGGATCATCATCATCTATCTTGGCCTTCTTTCGGTTACCTGGAGAATCAGATACAACCGCAGCCTGAGGACTAGAATTGAAGTGGTCAGTGGCACCATCCTTTTCCATAGACTGGTTTAATCCCCTCTTAAGGTGCCTCCTCGAGATCACTTTTTGCTTGGGTGTTTTCTTCTTCGTCCTCTTCTTGGGTGGAGGTACTGGAGGCTTTGCATCTTGCACATTCGAAATTCGTGATATATTCCTAAAGTTTATTCTCCAATGCCTTTTCCGTTGTAAGTCGCTCGTTGCACGGAAACAACCGCTTTTATCATCGTATGCAAACATTGGACAATTCCTTTCGTCTTTTAATGAAAGGCCCCATTCCTCATATTTTCCAGTTTGAATCAATTGATACCAATCACTAGGGAAGGGATCCGTGTCCTCCACTATCCCTTCTTTTGTCGTTGCTCTCTTGAAGAATGTGTAATTGGGCCACACACGACCAATATGGTCTATATAGTAATTTGCCATAATTCCGCCCTTGCCTCCTGTCCAGTGTGGATATGGCTTCCCAATCCACAACATTCCATTATGTCTTACGTCATCACTATATGTCTTACGCCAACATTCGAATGTCTCAACTTCTTTAGCATTGGCATCAATACGTTCAATATTGTCACTATCTCTGTCCTCCTCCTCACTATCACTATCACTCTCCTCCTCGCTACTATCGTCACTAACACTCTCCTCCTCGCTACTATCGCCACTAACACTCTCCTCCTCGCTACTATTGTCACTATCACTATCACTATTCTCCGATCTATCACTATTCTGATTCTGTTCGTCGAATAAAGTATCTGTACATTTATCCAACCAGGACATATCCTTGCCATCATCCTTATTGCCATCATCCTTATTGCCATCATCCCTCTTGCTCTCGACAAAGCCCGTCTTGCCCTCAACTGAGCTGCTGTCATGCATAGGTGCCGTAGTTGCCTGAAATTATATATGTGTATATATATTTATGTGAGGTTAAGGAGTATGAATGATGTATATATATTATAGTAAAAACACACACACAAGAAGTACTTACCTCGCCATCAAGGCATTTTTTAACTTTCTCTCCAATCTCTTCCATTATCTCTTCATATGATTTTGATTCTGCCATTTTATCAATAGTCTGCGTAAACGAGGAATCGTCTTTGCATGCGTCTTTTTTCAAAAGTAAATATTCAATATCCCCAAATTTTAACCATCGACTATCACTTCTAGGAATATCTTTCTTTCTAAAGAAAATTTCATGCTGAAATTTACGAATAGTGCGGCGAATTCTCTGCAAGTATTTATCATTCAACACTCTCTGAGCTATTTGTTCGATGCTGCACTCCCTCTTTTTATTTTTTTCTTGAACGAATAACCAACCATGACTTCTTCCAATTGCTTTAATAGCATTTACAATCCAATCACGTCGACCTTTATTTCCCTTGATGGTTGCCACAACAGCAATAGCCCTCTTTAAATAAACGTTTACATTATCTCCCTTGTGGCGATCAAGAAATCTGTCCATCAATTGGTCCAAGGTTTTGATCTGTTCACCAGCTTCATTTGTAAGACCAAGTTCTACAGCTAATTTCCTCATACGTTCAGTAAATTTCTCTAATACCACAGTAGCTATACTATTGTGCATATCTCTTCCAGCTTTTATAACATCGATAAGCTTTTTGGTGGCCAAAGTGGAATTCACTTGATACATCTTAAATTTATTCTTCTCCGCCCATCCTTCATTTATTCCTTCTATCTTTGCTGGTAATAACTGAAACGGAAGGATTATTGATTGTGCACTATGTTCAGTCATCATATCTTTCCTGTGTAGTAGTACCAATAGTACATCGATATAACATTAAATCTACTATCCTACTATATGTTTGCAACTGAATTTTACAAAATGCAACGGATGTATGGGAGTCCTTGTGTACTGTGGGACAATTGTATTTTGTGCATACGTATACTACATCAATCATATCAACTTCCTACATCCGTTAGCTGCAGTGCTGTGCTATGTAGAGGTCATCAACCTATTGAATAGAGCAATAAGTAATATTAAAAACAACCATGTTTATAATCAAAGGACCAATTGCAATTGATATAACAAAAAAGAAAAAGCATGAATTGCTAACCAAACAGTATAACCTCTCCTTCTGCAAGGACGACACATTAAATAGCTTAAAAGAAGAGTTATCAAAGGCTAGAAAACATTATCAACAGTTGTGTGGAAAGTATGATATCTTAAAGAGAAAAGCACAACTAGCCATTCACAAAACAGTTAAAACTAAAGGCGGAACTCTATCCAATTTGGCACTGTCCGAAGATGAGTCTGCATGGATTGCAAATTTGTTGGTAGAGACAAGAAACGATGATGGTGTTGTGTTAACAACCAATTATACCATTCGTCGTGCTGTAATGATCAAGAAGAGACATCATGCACTCAAAGAATCTATTTTTGCGCAAGCTTCGCTTGAAAAACGGTTAATCTCGAAGGTACAAATAGTACAGGATGTTTACATAGATGAGCTGAAGGCAAAGCTCTCGAGAAGTGGTGATGGTGAGATTAGCAGAAATGAATTATACCATGCTTTGAAGGAGTCGCATTGGGATTTAGAAAAGTCATACGATTATGTATGCAAGTTAAGAAATCAATTGTAGTGCATGAGAAGTGAATACTGCAGACATTTTCCAATTACAAACGCATGTTACTGTTGAAGAACTAGACAATCTATACTTAAATTAGTCCTTTACTCAAATTCTGTGCATTCATCCTGTCCAATTACTATATTAATGAAATATTTAACTATCTATGCAACCTCTGTTACTTGTTCTAGTATTAGTATAGCCTTAACGTGCATTGATATACTACACTAAATATAGGACTATACTTTAGCCAATATGGAGAAGTATTGCGAGTCAAGGTAGTTTGTCAACTAATTAGCTGCAAAGGATATCATTGGATTTCTTGGATGATGTACGGGACTTCTTCTTGGCAACAATAACATCCTCATCTGATGAATCATCATCATCAACACCCTTGACAAGAATTTCACTAACCTCCTTACCATTCAACTCCTCCGAATCACCATCTTGATATTCAACCTTGTATAATGCCAATTCCTTATCATAGGATACAATTACACCAGAAAATAGTTTCTTGTTACCATCATTTGGATCTTCAAATTCCTTCGAGACCTGGGTGCCGTGTGGGTACAACTTAGCAAAGTTTATACGGAAAATCTCATGCAGTTTTGAGTGTTTACAGTTGTGCTTCTGCAGCAGAATAGTGTATGCCTTTATGACTCTATCTTGAGTATCTTTCAAATATTGCATGAAATCTTGATCAATTGCAATCTTGTCTCCCTTGAGCTTTATTGGGAAGTACCTTTCATTTGCAAACCGCATCTTTAAACTAGTATTCCTACTTGCTCCTACGTTCTTGTACATTTTATATACCATGCAGAGAGTGTGCTCAACATCAGATAGGTCAAGTTTTTTGCCAATGCCGTACCTATGTTGAAGACAACCCAGACGTGAATTCCAAACCAATCCCAGAATGTCAAGTTCATATTGTTCCCATTTCCTCTCGTTAAGGTATGATAATAAATCGCTTGCGATGCTATGGACGTCACTTTTCTTTTTATTCATGTCCTTGCCTAATAGTTTTGCACAATCTTTGCTCCCTGAGCCACCAACAATGTGATTCACTTCTCCGAATGGTTCATGCATACACATTTCTATCGAGCGCATTATAACTTGTGCTTGGAAGGGTGTGATTGTAAATATCCCGATGATTTCAGTAAGACATCTATTTCTATTTGTTTCATAATTGATCTTATTCTTCTTGCTCTTCGTTTCCATGAAGTGCTTTACCTTATTGATATTATCAGCCAAACTTTCAATAAAGGTCACGTAACTGTTTTGTGTTTTGATAGTGCCACGAAAGAGCTTATGTACAAATGTATTGTTGGGCCATTGCAACCTTTGGACATCGGCTACGAAGGCGTTCCAAGCATCCGATCCAGGGTACAAATCAGTCAAATTCGAATTACTCAAGTCCAGGAGAGTAAGGAGATGACTAGAATTGGTAATGGTAATGATAATTGATTGAGCAGCCATTTTCATACCAGTATCGGAACAGAAGTATGCTCCTCCATATCTGTTTGCAAATTTACCATGAGAATTTAACTTTGATAGATGAAGATCCTCATCAAATGATTTTGTCGCCACTTGGCACAAATAGCATGGAACTTCATGCTTCAAACTGTATGGATGGACAGGCTTTGAGATTGAATTCATCAAGTTATGCTCCTCAATAAGATCAACCACTGATATACCTACTAACTCTGATAGCACCTTAGTACATGTAGACAATGTCAAACCTGCCTTTGTTTCCTCCATAAGTTCTTTTACTGTTGCCTTTAAGACGGTCGCACCAGCCGAATGTATCATTGCTCCAACTATAGCTTCCCAAGTCATTTTTCCTCTAGTGGATGGTTCGAGAAATGCAAGGCCAGCAGGGAGGTCCGCCGCCCCCTCACTTGATTCCCAACCAAGTCGTGAAACAGCTTCTCCAGTGAGGAAGTCATATCGCCCCAGACTACGACTAATCTCCAGCAGACTATTTAAATCTGCAAACTCTGCATCAATACCAACTACATCATTGAGCGTTTCGGCAGGGCATTCATAGTGAGGCACTCGGAAGTCATTTGCAGCATTCATTTCTAAGAGATCCCATGGACGTGGGTTGTCTGACTCTTGCCCTTGCCAATAAAGATGAAGGTCTGGAAACACTGGCTCCAATTCATACCAGAAGCTAACAGCCCTCATGGCGGTGAGCTCATTCTTCATACCTGGAGTTACCTCCTTTGGAAATAAATTCGGATCTTTATTGTGCAGTTTTTCCAGCAGTTGTGAGAATTTATCCAACTCATCCTTTGCATCTTGAATGGAGTATCTCTGTGTGGTAACTTTTTTGACATAGAACCCTCCAATATAATGATCCCTAAAGAAGACATCCATATACCTTTGTTTGAGGCAATTCAACTGCAGAGCAGCACACTGCTTACAACTTGGTTTACCATGAGTGCTTAGTTCACAGGTTGCATCAGATTTATTCTCTTTTGTAATTGACTTGCCATTTGACCCCGCATTATTCAATGCTCCACCAGTTCCCCGTATCGTCATAGGTTTCAATACGTGGTCTTCAGTAGTGCCATTTGATTGGAGAATAAGAAGATTCTCCAACAAAGAGCTGGTATTTTTTGATAAGGAATGAAGAATGAGTGTATCTGGATTATCTGGATTGATAATGTGTTTGAGAAACTTGTTCTTGGTAACGCCATCATTCTTATACGCATCTTCACAGTATTTCCAAGGTTGACATAGACACCATTCGCGAGTTTCACTATCCTCAAAAACACGTGGTCCAACGTTAGTCACTTTCCCACTTTTCTTTTCAATCACCTTAAATGTAGAATTATTATCATATGCACATCTTGCTACAGTGATGTGCTGTGAAACCTCGTCGATGTAAGTAGATGGATTAGGCATGCTTATCACTGCTTCTCGACGTGGGATGCAGCAATCGGTGCAACCCCCATTTGGGAACAAATCTGTCTCTAACTTCAATATTTTTTCGTTATTCTTCTTTGCACTCTTCTTATTATCCCTCTTCATCTTTATAGGTTTGCGATTGTGTTTGGGCGGCATCGTCATAGACTTTGAAGTACATCCTTGACCTGTGCCACGCTTTTGATCAGAGCATAGATCAATTATATTATTATAGTTGGACTGTCCATATGTGTAGGTGTTCGTGGTTACCTCTGTAGATAAGTTGTCGATATGATCTTGTAATTTATCACGATATGGAAGAAATGTCCTGAGTGAGTAGAAGACACGGCAGAAAGAGTCTTGACCTTGTCCTAGTTGTCGCGACACGAGATGTTCTAAACCATTAACTTGTGATCCTGGTGGCTGAATATGAGAATGGCACATGCCTCCAAATTTGATCTTGGAATTCTTCTTTGGTTTGCCAAATTTCATTACTTTGTCATGATTGTAAAAGTGCCCTGTTAAGCTGAAACATTCTTTCATATTCTCATAGCCGTGCATCAAGGTAAGGTTATCTCCAGGAGAAGTTGTTTTACTGGAGGGGGTTTCACTGGAAGGGGGGTTGAATTGAAGCCCCATTGTATGAATGCGCATCGAATCCTGATGACTGTATTGTTTGTCATTACTACAATTTCCGAACTTGTTATCTGCATCATTATGAGATGTATATCCAGAATTACCTGCATTGATATGTCCTCCATCAACTGAATCACAAGGGTGATGGTTAACTGAAACAACCGCACGATGTTGTTCATTGTCACGACTCTCTTGCAACAGTAGGTTCTCGTTAATTCTGTTTCGTTCTTCGTCGGTTAACATGAGAATTGATGCATAGTTAAATACTTGTTTTGGTGCATCACATGGATCACATCGCCCTAATAATATTGACTGTACAATATCAATAGCATCCCGAAGCACCTCATCTAGTATAGCAAAGAGGTAGTTGGTCATTCTGATGACATCCGTCTCCACTGATGTTGCCTTGTCAGCTTCATATAATGTGTAAGTTGTATTGTTAGCCCCAAATTCCATGTAAGGAAGGTCTCCTTCTGTAGGTTCCTCACTCATGACTCTAACAAAGGAATTGTTCTTGTAATTGTAAAATGCAGTTTCGTCACCATTCAAACTTTTTCTCTGGATCTCAAAGTAATTCTTAGATAGATGATCTTGCAGAACCACCACACAGAGGATTTGGCCACGCGTCTCATGCTCTTCAAGGTAGAGATTGATCTGTGGTCCTTTGCCTATCAAAGTCTGATCATCCTCTTTAGTTACCCCGGCTAAAACATCAAGTGTTACAGGATTGCCACCAGGATAAAACTTTCTGAGTGAGTGAGGGAGATTGTCAGATTGTACCATTATACCTGGATAGAGCATTAATTACATTTCATTCACATATCTTACCTCATCAGTTTATCAAAGAGCATATAGCTCACAATTGGTGAGTTGCGTAGTATATTCCAACGCCTAGTATCCATAATAACCTGACCATACTCGTCGTCCAAACCTATATTGCCTCGATCTAGCTCATCAATTAGGGCATCGAAAGTTGTGCCGTGTGATAATTTAACTTCCCCAACTAAGTTTGCCAAACCTTCTTCATATTCCAACTTCTTAGCTTTCAACTCCGCCTCATACGCCACAACACTACCATCACCCTCCTTGCTATCACCCTCCATCTCGCGGTGCAAATCATTTACCTTATCGTTTACCCATGACTTCCAATCAAAGTTATTGTCATTAAAGTTGATGTTACTGTTCTTCATTATATTGTTCAATACATCTGTCTTGACTCCTATTGCCTTGTTTGCTGCTTCCTTGAGAAACTCCTCTGCATTGCGAAAGGATGGTTTTTTAAAGTTGTGTCCTTTACTAATCAATCTTCTTCTATGTCTATGTGAATAGTCAACTTCATGAAAGTAGGAACGTAAGTATTTGTGATACCGATATAGCAATGTAAACAACTGATCAACTTGTTTTATTGCAATCTTTAAATCTAATTGGTGTTGTCCAGTACCTAAACCAACGAGAACTTTACACAAATAATCTGGTAGATTATTACAACCCGTAATAATATACCAGATGGTATTAATGGATGGTAACAACAGCTGTTTAAAAAGTTTGCTATTCTTACGATATTGCCGCTCCAAACTACTATCAAATTCCTTTGCATTAACATTATACTTGACTAGTTGTATTAATTGAGTAACATTGATCTCGATATCAGTATCAGTTAATAGTTCTTTATCAATTTCCAGTACCTCGGCGCATACTGCACTCACATCCCGTTTGCGTTCAATTTTATATTGTTCCAATATGTCCAATAATTTTCTACGTATTTCTTCATCGATTGCCCATATACCATCACAGTATTCCCTACTCAAACTTGCCGTCCTAAGGAGATCTGATTTCAGACTTGAGTATTTAATTGCTTCGGCAATGGCAATGGCAGCAGCTTGGCTAGTTGGCATTGTAAGTTTTATTGGTAGCCTAGCAACTAGTTGATATTGCAATTTATTGATTATCCTATAATGAAAGCAGCTCCGTCGGTGTGTTTGTTAATCCGTCACGTCGCGTACTGGGACGCACACTTCTTGTAGGGTATATTGTATCTCCTTAGGATTGAATTATAATAACATGTAAGCTATCCACATTAATGCTACTACATGCTGAGCTCTTATGTTGCCCCACCCCGCAGCCCACCCATGCGGACATTTTCATATTCTCTCTCACTAACAAATTTGTTAAATTTGTTAGTGAGAGAGAATATGAAAATGTCCTTAAAAGGGGGGTTGATTGCATGCGCCCTTTCTCCCTTTGGCAAAATCTAGGGGGCAATTAGCATAGCATAATTGCTTTTATAGCCATCAATAACTGCTCGCTTCATATCAATGAGGGAGGTCTTCTATATGCCCTCCACCTTCGACGTATGTTTCATGCTACGCGGAGGCGCATAGGGTAGCATTCTTGCTGCATGTCGCGTCAGGTATGTTTGTATGTTTGATTGGAAGTGTTTACTTTGACTACACTGAAATATATTTGGAGTACGTTGTTGCATTAATCGTTGGAATGTCTTTGTTGTAGCTGAGGAGTGAGTTTATGTTTGCACTTGTACTTGTATACCATATCATGTGTTCTGCGCTGACACATATCATTTATATATCCTGTCATAAGATATTATATTATGTTACTAGGACGGCTGCTTGATGGATCAATTGTTGATGTATGGTCAAAGTCGGAAGACTTGAAACACATCGTGAGGATAAGATGAAAAGATTTAAAGAGTATACAGATAATAAGGTAGATATCATTCAGGGTGGACGGATAGATATGATATCTCTCGTTTGTGCACATCTTTTGTTCATATCATATGCTCACATCTCATGCTCATATAAATCTCATCTTACAGCCCGGTGCCGGAGCACCTTGTACCTCTACTGCAAGAGCTGGTCGATGGAGGAAAGAGGTTGATGCATAGTCATGATTGTTTGTCGAATGATAACTTTGCTACAAGGAGAGTGAGAGTGAGGGGGCTTTGACTTGGCCTCGCCGGCTGTGAATGAGGAAGAAGAAGAAGAAGCCGAGGATGAAGCTGATGGGGATGAGAGTGATGAAGAGGAAGTAGAGGAAGCCACATTTTCCACCAAATAGGAGGTAGTAAATACACCACTTCCATCCTCACCCTCAAAACAACAATGGACAGTATCAAACTATCACGTAAACACGGACTGACAGAATGCAACATCAAATATTGGTATTGGTAGTACATTGGTACTGTGTAGGAGCTGGTCGATGGAGGAAAGAGGTTGATGCATAGTCATGATTGTTTGTCGAATGATAACTTTGCTACAAGGAGAGTGAGAGTGAGGGGGCTTTGACTTGGCCTCGCCGGCTGTGAATGAGGAAGAAGAAGAAGAAGCCGAGGATGAAGCTGATGGGGATGAGAGTGATGAAGAGGAAGTAGAGGAAGCCACATTTTGGATGGCGTTGCGTATGTCCGCTATCAATTGACAACAAGGCATACTATTCTGTGCAACATTGATCTTACATTAAATAATTACTTTGTAACAAAAGATACATATATCCATTAACTAAGTAACCCCACATGCACATACACTCTACCTACCTAGCCTCTACTCTCATTTAAGGTAGATATATATCCTATAAAAGAACACACATACACCGCCAACAACTATACGGCATACAGATTAAAGTTGGATT
>Ga0214480_101220_pt1 | contig 11432 bp, 9 predicted proteins | sample M1_20Mar14CPVII9_3_FD_165042 | JGI IMG/M metagenome (GOLD analysis project Ga0214480, IMG submission 165042) | Marine eukaryotic communities from Monterey Bay, California, United States - M1_20Mar14CPVII9sort6BwellE17 | ecosystem: Environmental > Aquatic > Marine > Unclassified | place: USA...
TTGCTATTTGGTCATCGCCATTGCAATAAAAATGACCAGGATACCAGGAAATAATTCGTATCCTTTTAGCGATACAAACTAACTATGGCGGTGGGCCAACAAAATCTACACGTAAAATGATGATGGCAACAGGATATCAAACCGAATCACAACGATTATTCAGTCAAAGCGTAATGAGTGATGTACAAAGTTATGGCAATGATCAACAGAGTAGTAATTACAGTAGTAGCTACGGCGGGAGTAGTAGTGGTAAACAATCATTCCGTAATAGTGCCAATAATACTACACGGTCTGGTGGGTTTATGATGAGTTCAAGATCTGGTTTTGCTCAGAGTGCTATATCCGAAGGGGATGAATATGAAGAAGATGATGGTGGTGATCCGTTCGGTGGTGGCGATGAATATTATGATGATGATCCGTTCGGTGGCGGCGGAGGAGAGTCACAATATGATGATCCATTTGGTGGTGGAGAGTCACAATACCAAGGAGGACAATCCTCATTTAATCAAGGAGGTGGGCCTAAGTATCGCAACCCTATTGATAATAGCAATCGATCAGGTATGAGTGGTTATTCCGATGAGGATAGAAATCAACAATCTCAGTATTATAATGGACAAAGTGAGGCTAATTTGGGTAGAGTTGAAGAGAATTCTTCGGAATATTACAGTAATGACCCTTCATCTCAACAGAGTAGTCGTCAAGGAGGTCAAGGTCAACAACAACAACAGCCACATATCGACAGAAGAGGTATCATGGCACGCATGAAGAGTGGATCATTCCGACAACAGGAGAGTAATCGATCATTCCAACCCAGTACACAGCCCAGTAGTCAAAATACCTCTGCTAGGAATTCATTTAATACACAATCTCAACCATCCTCACGTGGGTCAAGTGGATATCAACAACAATCTATGAATTCATTCACTTCAGTGGAGGAAGTAGAAGAGAATTTACCCGTTTCACCACTACGACAATTATTAGATGCATTAAACATGTCAATACTACCCACCTCATTACGATTGTCTTCATTAGCACAAGCTGTTGAATTCTTTGATCATCGGGAACGATCAATGCATGATGCCGAATTACGCGAGGGTGGGGCATTCGTACTATATCACAAATTAGGATTAGTATTGCAATTGAGTAAAAGTGGTATGGCACAAATGACCGAGGGCGAAGGTGGAGTTATGGATAAGGATGCCAAGGCCAAGAATAATGGTATGGGTGCAACGATGAATCACTATTTGAGTTATCAACAGAGTTTGGCGAACTCATTAATGGTACAACAGCAGAGTGAATTTGATAAGGAGATTGCAATGATTTGTTCCTGTCTTGAAATGGTCCATCGTGCTAATCCGGATGCGATTGCAGCGACTTGGGACGAATGGTAAGTCGCCCAGCTCTAACCCTAACTTCTCTTGTTGCTGTTTGATTTTGATGCGCACATGATATGCTCACTTACATGCTTTTCCCTCTTTCGACCTTAACCCCAACTGCAACTAACTCTACATAGTGGTATTGAGATTCTACCACTTCTTGTGACTGTTCTTGAACGTCCCTTCCAGAAGATCGAACGTGCCGTATGGTTAGCAATTCAAGAAAAGGCCAATGTTCCTGGGTCGCTTGAACGTGCCGTAGCCACAGCCGTCACCCGAGATCAGAAACTAGCAGTCCAAAAGGTTACCAAGGTATTGGCAATGTACAGTCTTGTACCCGAGGCTAAGCAACCCATGTGTGATTGTCCGGGTATGTTACGTTGGTTAACACGCATCGTTGATACACACAATTATAATAGGGTTAAGCCAGGTGCCCCTGCAATTGGTGGACGTGCCTCAGGAGTGAATAGTTTAAATACTGGTGATGGATTAGATGCCAAACAGGTACAGCGATTAGAAATGGCAACAAAGGCAACGTCTGGAGCAGGTCTGTATATGACTGAGGCGGCTCGGTTTAATACCATCGCCACCTTGACTAACCTCGCCGCGCACGAGGCTAACCGTATGCCCATGCTTCGTGAACCAGGCTTGCTTGATAATATCTGTAGAGCAGTGCATAATGAAAGGAGTGACGTTCCTAAACAGTGTGCCGCATTGGCTGTTATGGTAAGTTGTTGTTGAGTAATAGATTGAACTTGACTGTTCTCCAACTCATATCGTTTGCTCCTCTCTTGCATGTTTCACACAGAACATGAGCAATGGGGATATGGATAATGTGCCCGAGATGGCACGTAACGACTTGGTGTTGGAGACGTTGTTGAAACTAATGAAGGAGGATAACCCAGAGACTCGCAGGAATGCAGTTGTGACCCTATTCAATGTTGCTTGCTCAGATCAGAATACTGTTCGATTGGCAAGATATCGCGATGGCACTATCCTCGAGGCATTAGTTGATCTCGTGGGCTCCGACGACCCCATTCTTCGTGGACATGACGAGGCTCGTGCTAATGCAGCTGAGACCATCTTCAACATGTCATGCAGTGAAATTAGTGAAACAACTGATAGAATGGCTAATCATGCAGGTCTTTTAGAGTGTCTAGCAGTTACACTGAAAGGCGAGCATACTGGTCTTGAAGTTAAAATGTATTGCAGCGCCACGCTTCGAAGAATGAGCGAGATTATTCGTGCACCCATGATTGCTCAGGGTGCTCTTTTATCAGCCTTAGTCAAAGCGTCAACATGGACCAATACGGATTGTGTTGCTGAAGCATTCCGAGCTCAAGCTGCTGTACCCGAGAATTGTGTGATTATGGCTAATCACCACGGCTTGTTGAACGCATTAAGTCGTCTGGCATTAACAAGAGGTGAAGGAGAAGATGTAGAAAAGGTGAGAAGGGCCTCATGTATGGCAATTGAATTGATGAGCCGACAAGACGAAGCACGAGCCTTATTAAGCCAGAATGAGGGTATTATCATGGCTCTCACAAAGGCTAGTTATGGGGAGGAAGACCAAGATCCGAGGAACACATATAATGGTGAGGGATTCCTTGATGGCTCAGAAAGGGCTGGAAGTCGATTCAGTGGGGATGGGGAAGATGACGATGGATCAAATCAGTCACCGCGTCGATACGACGTAGCACTTAAGAACTTGATACAGGCAATGTAGATGTATGTTCGAGTGGAAAGAAGTGGATAAAATGTAAAGTAAAAGTAGAGAATGAAGTTACTGTATGCCTACCAATACATTTCATTTAGTAAACCTTTTCATTAGATAGAATAATTCTTGTAATATCTAGTATATGAAACATAAATCCAAAAACCTTTATTCTCAACTTGAATTCAACAACACTTAACACTCATTCTCTACACACTGATCCCAGAACTTATATCGCCTCTTAAACACTAGCAGTTGCCTCTGCAGCTCTCTGTTCCTCTTCAGCCTCAAATTGATTCGCTGCATCTGGACCCATCCTTTCCAAGGCCGCTTGGTACCTCTTCTTCCATACATCCACTTCCGTTTCAAGTTCTGTAATTCTATCCCGTACCTTAGCACGAGACGCCGCGGCAGATTCACGATTACGAACACGACGCATCTCACGACGCCAGGCAGTTAGTTGCTCCTTACTCATGGAAATATCAGGATTGTATTGAATCTGTTGCTTATCATTCTTAGTATTATCCTTCTTAGTACGGATTGGCTTGGCTTTCATTACATCAGCTTCAGCAGCGGCTACTGGATTCTCGGCAATCTTCTTTGCCTTGGCAGCTTTTGCCTTTGTTTTCTTGGCCTCCTTTTTAGTAGTAGAAACTTTTGGTAGAGATGGCATGGCCATTGGATCAGGTACTGTGGCAGCAGCGGCGGCAGCAGCTGCAGTAGCTAATGCATCGGCGGAAGCATCGGTTTTGCTAAGAGAGGAAAATATATCAGACATGTAAGTATAAGTTCTTGTGAACATACAAGTAAAACAACAACAAAAAGACTTTTGCAAATAACTTACAGTAAACTACCTGCAACCTCGGCCAGTTCAGCAACCGCGGATGCTTCAGCCGACTTACTCTTCTTCTTGTCAACTGGTGACTTTTCTGATTTAATCTTACGCTTACCTGCCATGTTTATTGTTGATGTTCTGATAGATGGTATCAATATAAAATTGTATGATGCAACGACTTATGTTACTTGAGGAGGAAATTTGTTTATACTCCTAATTTCGAATCAAAAACTTAGTGGCGTATAAAAAAGATATAACCAAAGGTATTCAACGCAATAGCAAGGTATATATTGTTATCAGTAGCTGATATGATATTGCAATAGAGGCCGCTATCAACTTAATTATTGCAAGTGCACCGCTATTGCAAAATATTACACGGTGGAACGTTATTTTTGATAAACTCACTCACAGGTGGAACACAGTTATTTCTCGAATTATTTATACTCTAATGGCAGTTGGAATTTGCTTAGGACGAGTTTAAGCCCATAACCTGATGATGACGTGGAATATTTGGATTACGAGAAAGTAATTTATTAGGAGTCCTACTCTATAAATGGGATATTTCATTATTGTAAAAGATAGAGGCAAACATGTGATTGGTACCTCCTAATTCATTCAATAAGGCGATTCGTATACTAACATTGTAGTTATTAGATTGATTGTAACGTTATTTCGATCAGGGGCGTTGACTGTGGCCTCGATATCTTTGGAGTAATTTAATTACTTTGATAGAGTGCTCACATCTACGCTATCAACTCATCATCTATACATACACTATTTGCAATAACTTTACGATGGCCTATCCAACAGACAATCCAGTGGCAAAGCATGATATACTCTGCTCAACCTCAATCATTGATATAATTCATCAAAAGTCTCCATCAATATCCACAATTAATGATACTGCAACTACACCCTTAGAAACAATTGATACACTAACATCATCAATAGTACAATCAGCAATACCAATATCCACATTACCATCTGATATTATCAAGTTATCAACTATATATACATATCCAGATGCACATACACATCCCAAGCCATTGAGTCGTGCTCCACGAGTATGGAGATTAGTAAGGCGTGCTTTATTTGATCAATGTACAACAACAAACACAGGCAATACAAATTTACTGCAAAAATGTACAATTGCAGTAAAGATACCAAATATCATACCCCACGATGATATCAAAGCACATAAGAATACAAAAACATTTCATAAATTTATACAATATTTGCATACAAATCAATTAGTTGCAGTATTGGCATGTGACTCTGCTGGTAGAGTTGGTTTCATCGTACCTTCAAATGACAAAAGTCCAACTGCTAATGGATATTATTCAGCTTATTTGTATTATGCAAATATGAAGGAGTTTATATCCTGGTGTCGAGAGAATTATACAACGAATGCTACTACTACCACTTTAGAGGAGCCAACAATCTGGACACCGCAATATACACCTCCACCAGATGATGAATGCAAGCCTCAAGGATGGGATGATATAAACACAACAACAAACGATAAGAATGAAGAAGATGATGAACCATCAACTTGGACACCGCAGTATACACCTCCACCTGAAGAAGAGTGTGGACCTCGTGGATGGGATGATCATAACATACGAAAAGAACAGAAGGAAGAAGATGATGATGGTACTGCTGGATTGTTCGTACCACCCGGCGCATCATCATCTGGTAATGGAAATGCAAATGATGAGGATATAGGCGCAGGATTATGGGGATGGAATGCTAATAATAATGATGACACTGCTACATCAGATAATAAGAAAGATGATGGATGGGGAGGAGATACTGGTAATGGCGGATGGGATACTGCGTGGAATAATACACCAACAATAAATGAAGCAGCAACATCTTCAAATGATAACACTGGTATAGGAGGATGGACATCAGTTGAACCAACCAAGGATATGAATGGGGGAGTATTTCATGCCAACTCTGGGGCTGCAGCTGCAGATGCTTTCTACTCTGGCTTAACACGAACACTTGATACTCGAGCCGATTCTAGATTGTATCACATGAGAGCATTCAATGGTTGGGTAAAGGCTACACAAATTGCTGAATTAGATCCAGATACATCTCGTGCATCATCCTCTACTTCCAATGGTAAGAAACGATCAAGATTATCACCATTGCGTGTATTAGACTTGGCATGCGGTAAGGGTGGCGATTTAGGTAAATGGACGATACACCAACGCAAAATTGAGAATTATGTCGGTGTGGATGTAGCCCGAGGATCATTAGTTGATGCCGCATTACGTGCCCGACAAATGAATAAACGGAAGGGTAATACATTGAGGAAATGTACATTTACACTTGCCGATTTGGGTGAGGATGTACCAGGTCGTAAACGATCTAAAAAGGCACATCATATGCAAAAGTTATTAACATGGAATCTACAAAATGAAACAAGTGATGAACAGAATTATGATCCAGTATTTGTACCAAAGGAAGGGGGTGGTATTGATGAAGCTGATAAATTTGATGTTGTTAGTATTCAATTTGCTATACATTACATGATGTCAACGAGGAAGCGTGCACGTCGATTCTTCCATACTGTTAGTAGTTTATTGGAAGTTGGTGGTAATCTCATTGCCACGACGATAGATGCACGAGTTGTGGTTGAAAAGTTAATGGGCTTGGGGCTTGATTTACACTTTGATGATGTAGATACACATTCAGAAGTTGACAAACCAGAGAATGAAGAGAGACATCACAATGGCAACAAAAGTAGAAAGGTGAATGAGGAGAATGGCGCGACAGTAGTATCAGTCGGTCAGGGCGTATGCCGATTAAAGTTTGATGCAGAAACACTACACAAGGTATTCCAACCATCAAAGTATCCCGAGGATATGTTTGGTCTTCAGTATACATTTACTCTTGTGGAAGGATCGGATCATGCCGCTGGAGTCGGCGAAGCAGTTGATCTACCAGAGTGGCTCACTCCTATACCAGCATTAGAAGAGTTGGCAGAAGAGAGTGGACTAAAGTTGGAATATGCAACCAACTTTCACAAGTTTTATGAAGAGAGGAAGCATCCTCGAAATAATCCACAGGCTCATAATGCGTTATACAATATGAAAGTACTTAACAGAGATGGATCTATATCCACTCAGGAATGGGATGTGAGTAGAATGTATATTGCATTAAAGTTTCGCAAAGTAAAAGAGTCAACAATTGAGTTGGAAGATGAGGATGTTGGAGAGGATGAATTGAGAGAATAAAATCAGTATATTCTCTAATAGCCTAGTATTTAAGTTTGCTCAACTAACACTCCTAGTCATCCAATCATCGTGCCTTTATTATGCAAGTCATAAAATGGCACTTCTAATAAGTGGCTTGTTGAAAAGCTAAAGCGAAACAAGCTGTTAGAGAAGTATTGCCAACAAAAAAATATAAAGTAAATTATACATCATCGTACCTTGAGTAGTTTTGTTTAAAGCCTCCTCAAAACTTGTTTCATACCACAACCCATCACTACCCTTCTCTAAGAACATACCACCATCCTCATTGATCTCAGTGACCACCTTCTCGGCTAGTAGACTTTTTTCATCCTTATTTGATGACTTATACGATTCTACATGTAATCGTACTACAGCCTTGAATTTGAGATTTCCTTCATGATTATATATTCCTCTACCTCGACCTTTCAAAACATCGAACTCATTTGGTGTCTCTATTCCCTTATTATCATCTGCTTGTGTTGATACCGATAACTCTGGCGAGCTGCTTCGAGAAACCTGTCTAGATTCGGATGAACTTCGAAGACTTCTACCTCTACCCAGAAAACTATCACTCTCCTTGTTTGACACATTGCTCTTCTCTTTAGTGTTCTCCTCTACTACAGATACTGATGATAATGCCCACATTCCACAAGCTATTAATGTTGCTCCAAAGTACCAAGGCAATGGTACAACTTCTCCAAAGAAAATCATTCCATACATTGCCTTTATAATGTGTATGTGATACATTAGCATTAGATATAAGTTACAATATGTTATGTAATGCCAATATTCTTTTAAGCACTTACCGAGAATGAAAAGTTGGCAGCAGTAGACAAGGCAGTACCAACAACACTACCACTTTCATTCATACCATCAAGGAATGAACTAATCATTAAGGCATTAACACCAATCATACATAGTAGACATATACCTCGTGTTATGAGTGATGTATAGGGACATATCCATGTTAAATCATTATCGTTGTTGACGTTGTTTATGTTTTCAATACATATTGATTGAATGGTTGATGGAGCTGGCGAATCAGGTGATAATGCAAGCTTTGCAATAAAGGATGCCGTCGAACCGAGTGCTCCGCTTATTATTGCGGCGCGTTTTACACCACCCATTGTTAAAGAGAAGGAGGAGTGTGTTGATAGTAATAGGGAGCAATGCAAATTGTCAAGGATACCCCTTCTCTATCTTTTGTTCACCGCGCGCGAGATTACCAATGGTGTGAGATATCCTCACTAATATTAATAATATGCAGTAATATATAATATACCAATGATTATCAAAGCATAACTCCTCCGCTGCTGCTTCTCTATATCTCAAATGAATCAATGTCAATGGGCTCAATTAGTGAAGTAATTGTCAAGAGGATACCTCAAAGAGCCTCAAAGATACTACTTTGCATCAGCAAAACCACCAATCTCTCATAATTTTTCTTGATAGCCATCATAATATCTCGAGCGGCACCATACATCTATATAATATACATCATATACAGTACAATGGCATCATCATCCAGTTCATCCTCATCAAGTAGCTCGTCAAGCTCAAGCTCAAGCTCCGAGGAAGAAACTAATAAAAAGAAGATTGTCGAAAAACCAATTGCTGTCAAGAAGGGCTCCTCCTCATCATCAAGTAGTAGCTCTTCATCTAGTTCCGAAGAAGAGGCCAAGAAGAGTAAACCTTCTAAAAAGGAATCCAAAAAGGCACCCGTAGTTAAGAAGAAGGAAAGTAAGAAGGAAGCATCTAAAAAGAAGGAGAAGGAGGCTGCCAAAAAGAAGGAGGAATCGTCATCGTCTAGTTCTAGCAGTAGTAGTTCTAGTAGTGAAGAAGAGGAGGCACCAAAGAAAAAGGCTGCTGTTGTTAAGAAGGAGGAGGTAAAGAAGGAGGAATCGTCAAGCAGTAGCAGTAGTGATAGTAGCGATAGTGAAGATGAGGCACCTAAGAAAAAGAAGGAGGTAGCCGCTGCCAAGAAGGTTGTTGAAAAGGAAGAATCATCATCTTCATCTGACAGTTCTGATAGCGAAGATGAAAAAGAGAAGGTAGCTGAGTCTACCAAGAAGAAGAAGGAGGATACAAAGAAGAAGAAGAAGGTGTCAAGTGATAGTAGCTCTAGCTCTAGCGGTTCATCTGATAGTTCCTCTGATGATTCTTCATCCGATGAAGAAGAAGACAAATCCAAGAAACGTAAAGCTGAAGAAGACAATAACGACTCCTCTAAAAAAGCCAAGGGTGAGGCAGAGGCAATGGATACTACCACCACTGAAAGTACTACTGGTGGTGGTGAAACCAAAATTTATGTCCGTGGCTTACCATGGCGTGCCACCGAAGAGGAAGTACGTGAATTCTTTGTAGTATGTGGTGCTATTGATAGTATTGAATTACCATTACAGGATGATGGACGTAGTAGTGGTACTGGTGAGTTTTTATTGTTGTTTGTTTATAGAGTGTGTTTTGTGTAGAGGAATGTGGCGCGGACAATATCAACATTTTGCTCACATCGTGTGCTCAAATTCTATTTATCTTCTCTTATACACATACACACTCATACAAACCAATAAAACAATAGCAATCATCGCCTTCAAAGAAGCAGCATCTGCAGCAGCAGCACTCGAACACAACGGTGCCGACTTCGGCGGACGATGGCTCAACATTAAATATTCATCAGATAAACCAATTAATACTCCCCGTGCTCCGTCCCAAAAGGAAGAAGGATGCGTTACCGTCTTTGTTGGTAACTTGAGTTTCAACATTGACGAAGACACCATGCGTGAAACCTTTGGAAGTTGTGGTGAAATTTCGAGTATCCGATTCGCGACTGATCGTGAAACTGGTGATTTTAAGGGTTTTGGACATGTAGAGTTTGTGGATAGTGATTCAACTGATAAGGCTGTGGCCATGGCTGGTACGTATGTGATGGACCGTCCACTTCGTGTTGATTATGCAAATGATAGGAGGAAGAGTGGTGGTGGATTTGGTGGAGGTAAGGCTTTGCGTGTGTATATGTTTTCTTTGTTGGATTGGTTCAATTCTACTGCAACTCATTTATATCTCAATGTTAATCCACTCTTTTTTTTTTTTTCAATAGGAGGACGTGGTGGAGGAGGAAGAGGACGAGGTGGATACATGGGTGGTGGCGGAGGAGGTCGAGGCAGGGGAGGCGGACGAGGCGGTGGTCGAGGAGGTAAGATTTTTTCGAGCTACTTTTATCTCATCTGTGTCTTAGTGCTGAATAGTACCACTATTCCATAAGGTCGACCTCATGGAATAGTGGTACTATTCAGCAAAACTAGAACAAGAGTCCCTTGGACTCTATTTGTTCTAGCCCAATGGCTAGACATTGTAGGCCGAAAAGTGGTCATCAGTTCAGTAGGAGAGACCAATGGCGATCACTTCTAGGGATCCGAATCCGAGAGTCTCTCAAATTGTTTCTTGTACTTATGGTTGCAAAATGTCTCATACTAACTCATTCCATTCAAATTCCATCATGATCAATAGGCGGACGTGGCGGTCGAGGTGGCACTCCTCGCAGTGGTAAGACTTTTGTGTAATTAGTTCCTTTGTTGATTGGTATCCTTTTGTTGCAATGATATTAATTCACTTATTTTCCAACAGGCGGCATCTCTGAGTTTAAAGGTACAAAGATGACCTTCGATTAAAAGAAGAAAACATTAAAGAAATACAATGGAGTATTATAGATGGGGTTGAATCTATTTAGTGTGGGGTATAGATCTAATGTGTGTGTGCGAAAAGAACTTAAAAGAAGTAGCAAACCTACTACTGCTATAAAATATTGATTAAAGACAGATTGTGTGTGTGTTTGCTATAATATCATTAGTTTAAGCGACTGACTGAAAGAGAAAGAGACTCGCAGATAGACAAGGTATCCTAGGATACCATATCGATTTGTCTCTCTTCTTGCTTGCAATCAAACTGCATCTTTCTAGCCTCCTTCTCGGCCAGCTCGTCAAGATGATCGCTCTCCTCTGAGCAATCTTTGTCATATGCGCAAAAAGTAAATACTTATTAGCATACCTTATCCCTATCACCAGCGGCCTAAGAATCAAAGCCTTGCCATTCAGTCTCATCGTCAGAATCATATCCGACTATTTTACCTTTACAAACCACACCATTTCGTAGCTTAGGTGTGCCCATGTCTTTGCCCATGATCGTGGCATCACATTGCAAAGACATTAGACACTTGTCGGGGATTTGAGAAGTAATATCTGACATTTTACTCTCTCCATCTTGTT
>Ga0214480_101222_pt1 | contig 11420 bp, 12 predicted proteins | sample M1_20Mar14CPVII9_3_FD_165042 | JGI IMG/M metagenome (GOLD analysis project Ga0214480, IMG submission 165042) | Marine eukaryotic communities from Monterey Bay, California, United States - M1_20Mar14CPVII9sort6BwellE17 | ecosystem: Environmental > Aquatic > Marine > Unclassified | place: USA...
CTCTTTCTCCTTATTTTGCCTAACAAAGTGCCACCTAGGTATCTATCTACTTCTTTAGTAGAAGAGCTTATGATTGATATATCCTGTAATACCATTCTCTTCTACTACTTGTAGGATACCCTTGTGATCCTATCTTTATCAGGAGATTGTGCACATCTATATACTCACAGTGCCCCAGATGTCAAAAGGAAGATATCCATGATGAGACAAAGGAAAACCATACCCACGAACATTTGAAACGATCCCATATTCTTCTTTCCAATGGCTGTTCCAGTCCACGGACACCTGAGTAGTAAGAAGAGAAGATGTATTGATAAGATGCAAATCTAACAATCAACACACATACACACACATAAACAACAGGCCTGAACAGCAACACAACTCACGTATGATCAAACTCTTCTATGATAACCTTGCAATCGGGACAGTACATTGAATTTCTCGGCCGATAAGATTGTACTTGATCACTCCATCGCCATGGACCGTTCTCATTACCCCACCTGAATCCAACTCTTCTGGTTGTATTCTCATCATCATCATTATCTTTCACTGGCGGAGGGTTCTTATGTCTCATTAAGATACCAGGGTCTCTAAATCCCGTATTGAACAATGCTCGTATCAACAGCAGAGTTAGGATTGCCCAACCAATCTGAACAAACCATGGCTTTCCCGGGATGGCTGTATACAATGTTAATGCCGATACTCCAAATATGAGTGGATATGTAATGAATAGAAGCATAGGCCAAAAGGGGCCGAGCATAAATTGTATTTCACGTTTCCTCACAAGTCTCTTTGTTGTTGTTTTGTTCTTCTCTATTGTTGTATCATTGTTTGATTTGTTGTTACGTTGATGTAATGCCTCTTCATCTACAAACCCATCAATCTGCTCTTGTCCTCCTCCTTCTTCCTCATCTTCTTCATTATCATCAACTTCTACCATAACATATCGTTCCTTTAATATAATCATGTTGCCTATACGTCCAGCATTCAACTTACTACAAACTAATGCACTTAGGAATATACATCCACATCCTGGATCCATCTCCTCTTGAAACATTTGTCCCATACCACCGGAAGTTTCACCAGGACAACAACAATTGCAACATCCCTGTTGTTGATTCTTAAAATGTTCATCAGCCCAAGTAGGTTCTACTAATCCTGCTGCATATTCTGATTCCTTCCAATGGCGTAATTTATATTGTTCTCGTTCCGATTTGTATTGTTCTTCAATTGTAGTAGTGGTTGTGTTGTTATTTGTACTTCCAGTAGATGATATGTCATCATTTGCAATTTCTAGTGGTGATATTTCCTTTGTTTTATATCTACCAGTTGTTGTGGTAGTAGTATTGCTGCTATCTAGATTATTGTTTGACATAATGTTGCTGTTTCCTTTACGTCTTGTTGCCATCCAGAGATATTATGTAAGATTCTTTAGTTGTATCTATTAAGGTGTACCTTTCTTATTGTTTCACGGAAAGAATGAAGATAGTTGTTGTGGTACTTTATCAACAGACTAGCGCCACTTCTCTGCAATACTACCACGAGCTACTCCACCAAAGAAGTAGATAGATACCTAGGTGGCACTTTGTTAGGCAAAATAAGGAGAAAGAGTGGTACTTTATATTTATATTATATTACCACACTGCTCTCTTCTGACAACTTGCCGACTGCCCTTTAGATGATAATAATAAATAATAGCGCTATCTGTTTCTCTTGCAATACTATAATTAATAAACAACAAGCCACCTCTTACATTTATTATCACCACTAGTGTCCATTATTGTACCTTGTGAGCTTTTTTGTATGTATCAAGCGAATACGATATAGTCGAAATTTTATGAGAGTTGAGAGTTGAGAAAAAGTTTGACAACTCGATTGCTATCAATCTATCTCTCTACTTCAATCGTCTCATCAATCACCCTCCTTTCATACAGCATATACTAACGATGTGTCGGCGTAATCCAATGTTAAAAGAGCACTTGCTCGATGAGTCCGAAATCGAGCTGTCTGAGAATAATAAATCAGCATATCAATATCATGACATCGAGCAGCCGATGTCGACGACGACGATACAACAACTAGAAGATGAAATGACAAAATTACAACAAGAATTGCAATACAGAACAGCAGAAGAAACTCAAGAGGAGACGGGACTTCGTAGATTAGTTCAGGGTAGGGTTGATAGTTTGGTAGTGGTTGGACATATGTTATTGGTAGCAATCTATGTAGTCATTTGTGCAGCTGCCATGTGGATATATCCAACCACAGCATTGGAACTACTATTTACACTATCGTTTCTACAGGGACCGTTTGTTATATATCAAAGACTTCAGATTATTGGATCTAGACGTAAGTAGTATCTTTTTGCTCATATCATATGCATATCTTTTTACTCATATCATATATCTTTTTGTTATCATGTTGCATCTTATTATATCAACGCTTACTCATTACGTGCTCCTATTATTATCCATTATAGCAAAACTAGAATCAGTTGCAATGTTATGGAGTGAGGTTAAGTCCTTGAGACAAGAGAATGATGTTTTAATGACTGAACGTGATACTTTGCAAGGAGAAATGCAGCAACTCACAGCAAATCTAAGCAAATACAAACCATTGATGAAAGGCTATGATGCTTCCGATGTTACACAACTTCATAATGAGAGTGAAAGAATAAGCAACGAAAACAAGTACTTGGCTGAGGCAATAAGACTTGACGAGCTCATCAAATCTATACTAGAGACAGATGATGATAGCCAACATGTCATAGGAGACGCCGAATTCAACATACTTAGCAAACGAATACAATCAATCGATAGTGTGCCATTTACATTGCAAGAACTGACTACTCGATTCAAACGACAACCAATGGAAGAAAGGACTTTGGGATCTTTAGCTTTTGACATTGTGCTCATGTTATACGTGGAGAAGAGGAGGCAGCAACATGCAACAGAATCTAGATAAGAGCTTCGGCATATCTATTAAGTCATTGGATGAGGTTTGATTGGTTGTAGTTTGCAGCACAAGCACAGTTGTTGTGTGAGAAGCCCGAGTATCGGTTGTTGATCGCAAGTGATGTATAGTAAACCTTGCCTCTTAGTTTTCTATGGACAGGTCTATCATTAGATAGGCTAGGCATCTAATATGTGTAGATAGACCGGATGTACTTTTAGATTCATATACTTTACATTTAACAAATAGAATCTGTGTTTCTAGCAACATACAATTGGACATGCACTTTCTCTTCACAATTAAAAGTCAGCATCAATACTGAATACTTGTTCCTCTGAATTAACACCGACTCCAGACTTGGCATACTCTCCAACTCTCTTCTCAAAGAAGTTTGTCTTCCCTTGGAGAGAAATCATCTCCATCCACTCAAAGGGATTCTTACCATTGTAATATTTGTCACATCCGAGGGCACCTAGCAACCTGTCAGCACAGAACTCAATGTATTCACACATGAGTCCAGAGTTCATCCCAATCAACTCCACAGGAAGTGAATCAACAACAAACTCTTTCTCAATCTCCACGGCATTGGTAATGATCTCCACAATTCGACACTCTGGTAACTTGTTCACAAGTTTCTTGTACAGTAGACAGGCAAAATCACAATGTAAACCCTCATCACGTGAGATTAGTTCATTCGAGAAGCAAAGACCAGGCATTAACCCTCTCTTCTTTAACCAAAAGATGGCACAGAATGAACCGCTGAAGAAAATACCCTCAACAGCGGCAAAGGCAATCATACGTTCTGCAAATGATGCATTATTGGCATCACACCACTTTAATGCCCACTTAGCCTTCTTCTGCACAGATGGCACAGTCTCAATAGCATGAAGGAGGTGCATCTTTTCAGTTTGATCTTTCACGTATGTGTCAATTAATAACGAATAAGTTTCTGAGTGGATATTCTCAACAGCAATTTGAAATCCATAGAAACATCTTGCCTCTGCACTTTGCACCTCAGTGGCAAAGTTTCCAGCTAAATTCTCATTGACAATACCATCAGAGGCTGCAAAGAAGGCCAAAACGTGTGAAATGAAGTGACGTTCGTTATTAGATAAATTATCCCAATGTTTAAGATCTTCTGCCAAGTCAATCTCCTCGGCTGTCCAGAAGGATGCCTCGGCCTTTTTATACATTTGCCAAATCTGAATTTTGATATAATGTCAGGTATTATGATGTAGAATGAGATATGTTATAGATGGTGAGATGATGGTGCATGACACATGTTATGAAAAAAATATATAAACGAACCTCATTATCTTCTATAGGGAATAACACAAAGCGGTTTGGGTTCTCCTTTAATAAAGGCTCCTCAAGGAATCGTCCAGCATTCTCGGCCTTCTTATGTTCAGAGATTGATGTCTGTTTAGCAGGTAGATCAATAGGTAGGTTGGGTGATGCACCTTTAATTAATGATTTCACTGGACTTCCATCATCGTCGGAGTATGGAGATACAGGTGCATATGATGAAGAAGTGTAAAGTTTATCCTTGGTAGGTGATTTAGGAGCTTCTTGGCGATTGCTGTTGTCAAGGACGACACTAGCAAACTCGTTGGTGATAATTTCAATGGTCATGATGGTGCACCTTGTTAATTTTTTATGTGTAGAATTTGTTTGGCTATTTTTGAGGTATAAACTGTACGACGTAGATGGACAATATATTACAGAGGTGTAACGAATGAAGTTATTGCAATTAAATGGATGTGGACTAATGTGATAGAAGTGTTGTACCTAAGTATTCGATATAGTGTGGGTCTGTTGAAAATTTTATGAGTGATTTTTTGTGTGTGCACAATCTACACGAAAAACGGTATCCAAGTCCGAGCCATGTAATATTACTGAAGCACGGATAGAACTGAAGCAAACAACAATGTCGGAATAGCAAACGTTGTCATGTTCTATATTAATATGCCCTTGCTATGCTTATCAATGTATGTGGTCGTACTACAAGTATTATATCGAGACGACATGCTGATAATGATAGTATAAAGAGCTTTTTACAGACGTTAGCTTTAGCCTTTGTTCATCTACTCTCTCATACCAACTCAGCACAACTCGTCATTGTAGTAGTGCACTCATGTAGTACGGGGACTCTCTTATCGTGTTGCAAATTAGTGGTGATTATTATTATTATGTTATCATGTTATCAGTTTAGCTACCTTTAGCTACCTTTAGCTACCTTTAGCTACCCTACGCACATCTCACTCTCATACCAACTCAGCACAACTATCTGTCAAAGACCTGAGATTAGCATGTCCAACAGTAGTCGCTCGCTGCCAAGCCTGTCTAAACGCATCATAGAATGGCTGGTTGTTTGAGTTAGGGAACGCACCTCCTAACATTTCCCCAACTATCTGTCTAGCTTGGTATCTTGAGCTACTTTGTTGTAGCATCGGACAACGTCTTCGGGATGCCTCGGCAGTAATACACCGATCTTGACCATTTGGATATGTCTCTCCAGTTCGTGTACAACATGGAAGATTACCAGCTATGTCATGAACTAGACATATGTCAGTATTGAGCATGACTCTTGTGTTACCATCAATTTCTCCTCTACCAGTAGTCCAATCTTGATTTGATTGTCCTTGATTTCTCGTACGCCAGCTTCTCAGGTATATCTCCTCATAGTACTGCTTGTCAAATCGTTGAGCATCGGCGTCGTTATCAACCCACGAGCCATGATGACCAGAGAACTGCAGTGTGGGAAAGAAGGAAGGCAAGGTTAAAGAAACAGATGACAGATAGAAGATGAGCTGTTAAGTTCCAAATGGCACATACCTCTCGATCAGCTCTACCAATAGTGTGTGCACCCATCAAAGCTACGGCATCTCTCCATCCCAATCCCATTCGTTGAATAAAGACATTCTCTACTTGCTCACATCCAGCAGGAGTAGGCAATCGTTCCCCACTTCCAGGACACGACTCTCTATCTTGTCTACCCCAAACAAATGTATCTCTTAAATCCAAGGCATTATCCACAGATGTTTGACGTATAACTGCATTGGCAGTAATAATCCAAAAGTCTGCCCTACTTACAAAGCTTTTATACTTTGTTTCATACAATATAGTTAACCAACAAGTTGTACACCATACATCTTCGGGTAATCCTGCATTGGCTGGATGTGATCTGTCAAAGCAACCATCTGAACCCATTCGATCATTAGAATTTCTATTAAAGTCCATGAAATCATGCGCGGCAAGTCTAACAATACCACCAAGGAAGTGACTCCGGTCTTTAGCATTAAGTATTGAATTCTTAATATCGTTAATATCCTTATCAATTTCATTGTATGTATTGATATTTAAACATGGAGGTGTTGGCTCGGTCGGTTTCGTTGTTGGACTAGTACTTGGTGCTGATGATTGTGGTGGCGGAGTCGTGACCACAGGCTGACGTGAAGGACTCTGTGTAGGTCGAGTAGTATTCACTGCAATTCCATTAAACACAGCCTGATTTGTACCATCACACCATATTCGAATATCTTCATCCTCGTTACCACTCACATTTGTGGTGTAAAGTTCACTACTATTACCATTGATACCAAAGTAGGCAACTGTATCTTTATAAAAACATCCCTTCGTTTGACTTTCTCCAATCATGTAAAAGTTGAAACCCATGATCTGTCTTTGTATATCACATTCTTCAGCTGTTAAACATGTATACTCTGGCATAGACACTGAAGTAGTGGAGTCATTGGTAGTGGCAGTTTGATTGGAAATAGCTTGATTGGCCAATACTACCCATGTTGAGACATTAATCTTTGGTGTTATAATTGGACTTGATGATGGACTTGAGGAGGGTTGTAATGTTGTTGGACTTTGAGTTGTCGGTGATGTTGATGTTGGTTTGGATGGCTCTTGTGTTACTGTCGTGGTTGTAGATGTTGTTGATGTTGATATTGTGGAGGTAGTAGTAGTCGTTGTGTTTACTGTAGTTTCATTAGCAGCAGACAATGTAGCCGGCAGTTCTGCCACGGCATCATCACCTTCTTCTTCCATCTCACCTTGAATAGCAGCCAAGATTTCCTCTTTATCATTCGTATCAGTAAGTGAATTAAACGCATTAATCCATGATGTTATATCAGCTCCAATACTACTACTAGATGTTGTTGGTGTATTACTTGGTTGTGACGAGGTTGAAGGTGTATTACTTTCTAGCTTTATAGATTCTTCATCTTCATTAGTAGTTGATTCAAGTATCTCTTCATTTGATACTAATACAGTACTACCGGCATAGGTTTCAAATGATGGTGTGGCTGGAGATGGAGCATTGGTAGATCGCAGCAGCGTAGTGGAAGATGTCTCTTCTTCTGTTATTATTAGATTTGTATCTTTTGCAACTTGTTCCTTCGATGAAGATTTGTCATTCGATACCTTGACACTAACCCCTATTATTATACACAGTATACTAATTGCAAATATTATTATTGATAGCTTGTATAGATTATGCCTTTTACTATTTGGTGTTGTGGGTATAATTGGTTGAGGAGGAGTGTTGTTCGCATTAGTTGAATGAGATAAAGTCTTCTCTTCATCATTTGTGTTTATATATTGTGGTCGATCCGCAGCCTCGCTAACACTCGCCTCCCCACCATCGCCCTCTTCAACTGTTTGAGATATTATATTATCATTAGCTTCTTCCTCGTCTATTATATTCATTGTAGTGTTATCAACAGAGTCTAATATACATCCATTATCGTCAAAGGAGCCTGATGCCGAAAGTAAGTATGTCATTTTTTATATGCTATGCTCAATCTATGTCCAAGCAGTCGGTAAGTATTGTTGGTGTATATCACTACCTCAAAGAGAGTATGTAACTCCTATTATTGCAATTCAGTTGTAATTCTTGATGAGGCTAGTAGGGCTCCACATCTTCCCCCCCCCTACGTCCGCCTCTTCCTTTCATTTTAGCTTGGCGCTCAAAACAAGCGTCCTCCTCGCTAGCTACAAAATACGAGAAAGGCGAACCTTTCGTACTCAGGGCCTCTCTCTTATCTCTTCTCTTCTTCTTCACTTTCACTCCTCTAAACGACTATCCTATTATTGCCTAGGGGTGGTCTACTGAGGTCCATAATGGTCATACATACCAATAGCATATAATTAGATGGATTTGACTTCTCATAATTGCCATTACAATATGGCTGATTGTTGAAACTACAGATACATCTCATGTTCAAAAATATATAACTCGATATTCGACGATATAATCTCTACTCGACCCCTGTATGGTCTCGTCTTGCTTACTATAAGACATACCATATTTCTAAAGGACAAATAAACAACACATATGATGCGGCACATAATACTATCATTCTACTTTTGCATCATAATAGCCATTGCAATCCCAACTACTATTGCAGAGAACATCTTCAACAATGAAACATCAATCACTACAACCATAAATGATACAATATCACACGAACTAACAGGAAACTTTGATATAGAAATGACAGAATTAGTTAACAATCTATCAGATCAAACATTTATACTAAAAGGTACTGATGAATCCAATCAATTGGAAAAGCAGCCACGTGCAAGAGTTCGACAACACAAGAATAAAAAGCAGGGGAAGAAGAAGACTAGCGGTAACAATGGAGGGGGGAGTAGATTTCAGAATAAAAGACCAAAGAGACCGGGTGGTAGACCTCAGCTTCCGCAGAATATGCAGCGTCCTCCGCGTCCTCAACGACCAAATCGTCCACAACAACAGAATCCAATGCGTCCACAGCGTCCACAACAGCAGAATCCACAGCGTCCACAACAGACTACACCAGCACAGATTAGCAATCTTCCACAAAACAATCAATCACGAAAAGGTTGTTTCTCCATCAGTACATATGAAGAGATCGAAGATGATATTGCCAACATTAAGAATACTTTACGTAATCCAAAAGAGGTCACTCATTTCCTCGGCGGAATTGTTAGAATGGCAGCTCATGACTTTATGGATTATGATAGACGTGATCGTGCCAATCCAATGGGACCAGATGGATGCTTTGATCCGAATCATGCAAGTAATGCTGGACTTGGTAGTATATGGGGTACTGAAGGTGGTAAATCTACACCATTGAAAAAGTTGTATGATACCAAGTACAAAGACTTGGGTATATCTCGAGGTGATTTCTGGGTAGCAAGTGCTAATGCTGTGATACATTTGACATCTGTTAATAATGCTCTAGATCTAAGAGATACATTCATGTGGGGTAGGAAAGATAGTAACATTTGTCGTGGATCGGGTGATAGATTACCACAGGCCAGTGGCTGTGATCAAGTAGAGGATGTATTCATGAATAAGATGGGTTTGGAAATGGAAGACGCAGTTGCATTGTTAGGTGCACATACACTGGGGAGGGGTAGTAGTGATTTTTCAGGGCACGAGGGAACTTGGGTACAGAATGATAAAGCTGCACAAACGTTTGATACTGGATATTTCAAGTCCTTCTTTCTTAAAACATGGCGACCGAGGGTGGTAGATTCTACTACGGGCAAGCAGGACTGGACAACAGGAAGCGGTCACTCACAAATGATGTTAAATACCGACATGTGTCTAGTCTTTGATATCGAGGAGACTGTTGACAGACAGATACCATGCTGCACTCGCACCAATACGAATGAATGTGTTGATAGAGAAGCAGCAAGAAGACGATGTCCCATGTATCGCCAATTTGATCGGAGAAGAGAATTTTCAAATACCGTCAGAGACATGCTTGGAGGTAATTTATACAATAATGACAACTCAGATTTCTATGATGCATTTGCAAGGAGTTGGGAAAAGGCTACTACCGTGGGTCAATCTAATCTTAACCACTTGGTAGATGAATGCTAATAGTGCCGAGTACTCGCCGTAATGATAATACTAATGTAGTTTTAGTTCAATGAATTCCTCTCATGTACCATAACTAACCGACTCATCTAACTACCTCGACATAATAATAAGCCAAGTCAATAACTTTCTACCCCGATAACAACAGATGTTGCAAGAGACATACCACAATAGCCTAATCCCAAAATTCATATCTACATACATAATCCCCCGCATAAAAATATCTAACAACCACCAACTTGAGCAAGGAAACAGTCAATCTGGTCATCATCTTCCACTGTTAATTTGTAGTATTCGTATTAATGATAATATAATTTAATTCCCGAGGTGCAATAAAATTGAATGGTGAGTAAACCATTAAATTAAATGTATTTCAATATATAACACGCAAAGATATTAAACTTACAATCCATATCCGCCGGAGTTGTATCAGGGTTGATGTTCTCTCCATCCAGCATGAAACGCACTATCCATCCAATTAGGGTACATTATTTAAATCCCCAATTAAAACAAATAAATGAGTATAAGTTATAAAATGCACATAACATATGTCAAATAAATTATAACTCACTGGCTGTAGCCTCAACTCCCTTCCTTGCTGCATAAGTGGCGAATACCTTCTTCATCTTTGTAGTCTTCTTGATTTTGAACATTGTCTCTTCACCATTTTGATCCTCTGTAATAAAATTGAGAAGGTTGTTTAATACCAACAAACATAATTTATGTGAGGTTACCCCCATAAATTAAATAAAGTACACCCCAACAAATTAAACTAATAACACTAAACAAGTTTAAAATAATATCTACTCACTGACACGGATAGTAATAGGTTCATTACCACCACCACCCTCTGGTTTCTTATCCTCACCACCGTCATTGCCACCTTCATCATCAGATGCACCACCAACTTGTGCCAAGACACAATCAATCTGATCTTCATCCTCAAGTTCGAGCATTTTGGGTGTATCTGTTTCAGAGATACGTTCACCGTCTAATAGGAAACGTAGGGATCCTTCCTCGACACCCTTTCGGGAGGCGTATGCCTTGAATACCTTGGACATTTTTGTTGACTTTTTAATTTTGAACATTGTTTCTTCACCTGTATTGTTATGTTAATTGTTTGTGTATGGTGAGTGATATATATTATGAAGAGAGTGTTGATATTTTTTTAGCATATTGAAGGAACATATACCATTTACAATAGATTTATAGACCAGTTGGCAGTTCATGTGTGATGTATCATCTCAAAGATGGTGCAACCAAAAAATCCAATGAACTTTACTAAAATATACATCGATATACAGAACTCACCCGTCTGATCTTTTACTCGGATGGTAATGGGTTCATTGCCCTCCTCTGGCTTGGCTTCATTATCCGACATGTTGGCTTATTGTTCGGTATTAGATTGAGTGGCAAATAAAGGACATAGCAACACAAAGTAAATTTGTGTTGAGTTGGAGTCACGGTAATTTGGAAAAAAGATCACTAACAAAATTAAAAGATACCGATATTGCCGATAAATATCCTTATATGTTATCAAAGTATCCGATTCGGACAAAAACTCCGAGCCTCGAGTTTTGGTTTTGAC
>Ga0214480_101223_pt1 | contig 11419 bp, 8 predicted proteins | sample M1_20Mar14CPVII9_3_FD_165042 | JGI IMG/M metagenome (GOLD analysis project Ga0214480, IMG submission 165042) | Marine eukaryotic communities from Monterey Bay, California, United States - M1_20Mar14CPVII9sort6BwellE17 | ecosystem: Environmental > Aquatic > Marine > Unclassified | place: USA...
AAACGCCAGCCATCACAAAAGGTAAGAGAGAATAATAATAATAATGCAATCGAGAGGCCGAGTAAAGTTGCTCGTATTGTTGGTAGGAATGTACAGGATCAAATACGTGATACGAACTTTAGGTCAACTGCATCGATCAACAAACACATCCCTCCACACAAGAGTAAAGGTCAGTTTAATTGTCCCTACTCATATTATGGAAGGGCATCAACTAAAGAAGGAATGCTCAACTACGTGAGGCAATGGCGGAATTTATCACACAATCAACAGCTAGAGTATTTGCAGCCGCGTTGGGAAAAAGCTGCTGCTGATCGTCGTGCTGCTGCTGCCGCTACCACCCGTGCTATAACTTCCACCACTTCTACTACTACTACTGCAAAGAGGAAGAGAAAGCCGAGTAAAGAACTGCAACCATGGGAGAAGGAATACAAGAAGGCTAAGAAGTATACAGCACTCACCGATCCTACTTTTGCAGGATGGAATCCATTACCTTTACATCAGAGGAAAGAGGATTGGTTAGATAAGGCTTTCAAAGGTGAAGAGTGTGCTGTGTTTGTGAAGGAATGTAAGAAACAGAACCGCCAGGATAAGAGGAATGCAACTAAGAGGAAGAAGAGGCAGGAGCAAACCAAGGTATGTTGTAAACTTTATACGTTTTATTTGTTGTATATTATATATTGTGCAATGTATATCATTATTTTACTCATCAACTTTATGTGTTATATCTTAGAATATTACTGGTTTGCTTGTTGGTGGAGAAGAGGCTGCTGATGCTTCTGCTGCTGCCTCTGCTTTGGCAACTGTTAGACGACGTGGTGCTGCAGATCCTCCTACTCAAGTGCATCACTTACAAGGTCGGAATGTAAACCGCATGACGGATACGGCTGGTAATGCAACCTTGAGGGTGGCCAACGTCACAATGCCTCCTGAGGGTGTAGATCTAAATGGTGCCATCCGTGGCTCCATTACTATCAATTTCTCCACTGTGGATCCCAACATCATCAGTAGAAACGGGGGTGGATCTAATAACTCAACAAACAATATCTTGTCAGTGCCATCCGTATCATTTATCAATCCGTATGGGCAACAAGGCATGGAGGCAATTATGCCAGCGATAAATGACATTATGGAATATTACACCAACCAATCAACATCAAATGATACTAATGTGCCACCCTCCGAGAACAATCCTGCTATGCCACCCTCCGAGAACAATCCTGTGGCGGTGAATAATAATGTTACACTGATTGAGAATGTAGAGCAACACGAGACATACAAAGCAAAGAGTAAGAAGAAGAAGGCTACAGTACAAACTGAAGAGCAGATTGTTCAATCCCTTGGTTCGGCTGTAAGTTCTAGTGTCATCCCATTCCCTGTATAAGATTATCAAACTGATTAGATAAGAAATTCATATAATAAGTATAAAGACTGATATTCATAATACATTTGTCTTTATACTTCTCTTCTACTAGTACTAGTATACCTTTCATTAGTAGTCACCGGATCTGAAAGGCTGAAAAGTTTGTCTTGCAACAACTCCTCTCGAGAGAAACGTGTAGACATTCCCTTCTCAACATGACTGTTCTTGATACTCTCTAACATTTCATCTTTCAAGGTTGGATGTCTATCGAAGACGGCACCTCTATGCTGTATCAAATGTGCTATCATTTGGTCCATACCCACATCTGGCATATTAGGGATTGTAACCCGATCATCAATGTCCTCCCTCCTACTCTCCCGATCTTGCATTGATTTAACCTCATTCGTCAATACTTTTTTGGTGAATGCCTTCACACGTGATAACAGAACAATCTCTCTATCAAGTGACTCCCTGATACGGTCCACTGTGGTATCAATCTTTGACAGGTCAACTTTGTTATTAGATCGTACTACCGATCCTCCAATAGCTCCACCCTTGATATCATACTCAACGAAGTGTTTCTTTACCCGCTCTCTCCCAACAGTAGTTAATGCCGAGAGGATGGAAGCATGCATCTCACCGCCACCCGGAACTTGAAGTACTGTATCACTACACTCAATGGTACCACCTCCTTTCTTCTTGATGATAGGATTGGCACCATGTGTAAACAACTTCATGGCTTCTATTTCCTCTACAAGTAGGTAGAAGGGACATGCCACATCAGTATTAGAAAGAGTATTATGTCTCTGTGAACGCGAAGGGGCTGGGGCAGTAGTGGTATCCCCTCGTAATGTCTGAGTAGAGTCACTTACTCTACCATTGTTCGAGATTGTTGCTGCTGCACTTTCGATACCAAGCTCGAGACCCCGTCGGTATACCTTCCCTAGTTGCTGTCGGGTTGGCATTACTACATATATCTCAACAAATGCATCATGGAAGACAGGCTTGTTATGAGCCGTCACCTGAGTGAAGATGAATGACTCATATATCTTTCTTTGTGCCGGAGATGCACAGTGGTACCACTTCAATAGATTTGTGCAAAGGAAGACATAATCTGACTTGTTTGTTAATGCAAATAAAGGCAGTGCCAACTTGACGGCGGTGAGGAATAGTTGTACACTACCACGCTTGCCAATCCGTTCGGAGTTTCTCATCAACTTTCCAATTTCCCCTATTCGAAGCTCCAATAATACAAGTGCACAGATAGGATATTCCTGTGCTCGCTCGAGCATATATGTATTGACTTCTACTGCAGATACAGGGCGGTTGAGATGTGCCACAAGAGCTTTGTGTGCACTATGGTACATAGCAAGTGCATACCAAGGATACTCCTCTTCTCTCTGCCTCGGATCAGACGGATGTAGTATCCACTTGACTCTGTCAATAGAATCTCTAAATACAGAGAAGAAGTGTGTTAGTAGCTCCTCAAAGTACTCTCCACTTGCATTGAGGAACTTCATTACCGAATGGAAACCGCCAAAGGATACCAGCATATTCTTAGAGAAGTCTTTGTTGGCGGTATCCTCTTCAAGCAGCCTCAAGGCTTGAGCCGCCGGCTGTCCATCCGTGCCTAATGCAACAATAACGTTATTGGCGAGTGGTAGCTCGGCTGAATCAGGTAGGCTTTTCTTCTCCTTGTATGATTCCCACCCAGCACGCTGTTGTTCGCCAGATGTTTGTGCATATGTCATCAAACTAGCTACAGAGGATGTCTTGGAGAGGTCCTCATGTAGAGGTTGTAAGTTCAACCTGTTGTCAACTTCATCATCTCCAACACATCCAGGGCGATCTACACAACGATGTATGTTACTAACGAGCTCGTTGTTGACATCAGATGGCAAGTAATCTCTTGGTATCAAGGCACTATTGGCCGACGGGTGGTTTTGTTGTTGTTGTTGTTGCTGTTGCAGTGGATGACGACCGGACTCTCTCCATTGATCCATCTCATTTCGAGTTTGTTCATCAATAATTCTATCAAATCGAGATAGTTTGACCGGGGTGGCTTTATCATCCAATGATAGATGCTCATTATTATCAATAACAAACTTAATACTCTCCAATACACATTTTGAATAGACAACAAAGTCCTCTTCATTAGCCTCAACAATAGACTCGGCAAGTGCAAACTGTTCCAATTCAGATGAGGAAGATATACGACTGATTGTGTCTTTCCAATCGACAGAGGGTGCACGTGATATTCTCTCAGACTCGGGATCCTCATCACGATAGAATCCCGCCTCCTTTAATTGCTTCTCGGTAACTACCACAACATTAACCATTATCCATTGATCGTATGAAGATTGCCTCCCAAGGATCTTAAATCCAATATTGTCGAACAATACTATAATCAAATCCCGTGGGGATGGTTTAATGCCCTTCTTCAATTGATTAATCACTTCCTTTGCCTTACTCTTGATACAGAAGCTCCTACTAGGTGCCATATGTAAGAGAGACAATAAGTCTTTACATTCCTTTGTAAGTCGCTGCCTATTCATTACACTTCCCAACATTAACTGCAAATACCCAGGCTTCTTACGCACAGATCTGAGAAGGATATCAGCAGCCCCAACAAATAACGCTTCATCGAATTCAATACGTCCCGTGGATAAAGCATATAAAGCGCCGTCTAAAATACGTCGGTTCTGGCATCTCATATCCAATAGTTCACGCGGAGATAGGACAGGTGGGCAGTCCTCATCTGTATTACTTGTCATGAATATTGGACTGTGTAAAAATGCAAAGAAGTTTTGTACCTCCACTAATGCCCTCATATGATTAGCCACTACCTCGGTATTATTTGTTGTATCACGTTGTATAACAAGTGTAGATGTAACCGTATTAACCTTTAATCCACCAGACTCTAATAACTTTGCTTTTGTACAATGTAAAACCACAACCTCATTATTATTTCTAAGATTATCTCTGTGTGTGTCAATTAAATAATCGAATGGTAGACGATCTCGGACATACTTATCACTGCCGATCATTTTATTATCTATCGATATATCGGTAGAATCTGCACGGAGATATGTACACCTTGTTGAATAGCAATTGCAATTGGTAGCAGGACAATTGTGTGGCTTTGACCCTCTTGTTATCTGAGATTGAAGTGCACAGAAGGTGCATAATTGATGCCCACAGGGGGATATTCTAACGCGATCGGCAGTCGATGGTATCGTTTCACTGCAACAATCACATTGTATAACATCTCTAGGAGGTATAGTAACAGTAGGAGTAGTAGTTGAACATTCATTGTTATCTTCTCGTCTCTTACGACGCTTAGCTCGTTCATCAGAGCCTCCATCACCACCCACACTAATACCCCCACTTCCAATGCTAATTTCACCCGATCTAAGACGTCTAGACATTATATAACCATACCATTCCGCCTACCAAATTGAATTACCTGTCCAATGAACCACTCCTCAGCTTTGATGGTGGACAATAACATACTCTACCAAGGGCGACAATAAGGGCAATATTAGGGCTACGCAACGAATTTTCTACGTAGAAAATTTAGCTACGAGTAAGACTGCAAAATGGTGCCGGCCGCAATTTGGTCAGTGCCAGCATGAAATCGAGCAAATTAGCTGCTTCTTCATCTTGTACCTGATATTGCGCCATGCTTCGTGAAACTATTCAACCACTAGCCTAGTATGATTTATAATGATAAGAGTACAGATGATGATATCGCGTTGGCACCGGCACATTAATGATACTGCGCAACGATATCATCTTTCCATCGACCCTAACCAGAAGCATGTTTCGACAATAAAAAAAAACAGTATAATAGGATACCTAACTCTAATCGAAACTGAAAATAAAAACTACGATATGTAGAGAGGGTAATACAATATATTGATGGAGGAGAGGTTTAAATAGGCAATTGATAGCATGTTAAGGAGTAGACATATTAGACTAATTGATGGAACTTGTGGCTTTGTCGGCATCGGTCAGTGGTGAGGAGCGACAATACAAAGTGAAACAATACAACTCAAGACAAAATTCATGTATTAATGAAGTTGCAATGGATAGACGAACTATGAGGAAGTGTTGTAGTGTAAAGAAGAAAAGAACTTCCTCTTCAATTTCAAGATCATTAATATTATACACAATATATTTGTTCATCACATATCTCTTACTCATACCATCATCAACATTGGCAACACAAGTTAAATGGCAACCAAATAACAATATAAAACCAGAAAATGAAGCAGCACATAATGCACCTCGCTCACAAAAGTATTGGAATGAGAACAATATAAAACGTCCAGATTATGCTAAAACAGATGCGGAAGTTGCTGCCGAACGAGGTGAAAGTGGAGGAAGTGGTGGATTATTTGGTTTATTTCTAAAGGTATCAGTTGGTTTGGTTTTAGTAGCAGTTGTATATGCACGCATGACTGGGGATTGGGATTCAATATTGAACAATCCAGTAGGTTCTTATATATCGGATTGTATAAATTGGGTATTAGAATTGATTGGTATGAAAGGGAATAGATTAGGAACAACTGGAAGAAGTAGCAACGTCGGGGGTAGCAATTCAGATGACGAGGCCAGACGAATTGCAAGACTGGCAAGATTTGACAATACAAAGAATATGCTTGACGATATGAAAGCTGACTAATAGATTAGTCTAGTGAAATGCTATATCTCTCAGGTTAAAGTACTTTAGTCTACTTTTCTATAGTTTCTCCCCGTCAATCTTTGCTCTTCTTCTTGGCACCCTCCATCTCGGCAACATTAGACGAAGATGACGCAGCAGAAGATGTCTTATACGAATCCCAAACACCTGTTAGACCAGGCAATGTCTCTCTTACCAACATTGTCATTCTATCCACAGCGGCAGAGGGATTGTCTAACGCCGGACGCACATCAATATACATAGATGGCGGTTTCATCACTGGCATCTTACCCCCATTTTGTGCACCATTACCATTTGGTGAAGCCAATGAAGATGCCAAATGTCCAGTCTTTTCTTTACCTTCATAAAAATCAATAACATATCGTCTTGGTTCACCACCACCACCTTCTTCTTCACTATGATTATCGTGTATATACCAATCATGTCGATCAAACGGTTCCTGTGTCATGAATAATCGACTATTCAACCATGCCTTTGGACTAATATCCTTCGGTCTACCCACAAACTTAACCAACTTTGGATTATCATTATCATGTAGTTCCTTTTCCCACTTGCATATTTGTGACCAGGAACGTTCATTCACTGCATTATGTATTTGTAATACTGATGGTATTGATTCTATTGGAGGCTGGTATCCTTTTTTACGCATTGCGTTGTAGAATTGTTGTTCGGATGGGTATTGCCATTTAGATGAGTTGGTTGGTTGATGTGCTGGTACTTTAGTTTGGTTGCTATTGGATTCTTTGTTATCTTCTTCATTATCACCACGAGGTATACTTGAAATGACACGTTGTGTAGACAGTGGTATCTTCTGCCCTGGATGAGCTAATTGGGAATGATTTGCAGCCTCTTCTATTGATGCGGGTTGCATATATTTATTTCCTTTTACTGGACATTCAGATATGTTATTGTTGTTAGTTGTTGCAATGGAAGATGACTCAGTTGGTGCATCATTTTTAGTTGATCGAGAGAACCATCGATTCCATATTCCTGGCTTTGCTGCTGATACCGAATCTTTACCAGTCTCATCACGAACTAATACTGGACATCCTGATGCCGATGAGGTATTGTTATTGTCTACCATGGGGCGTTTTATCTCACTATTACTCATCACTCTCTATCTCTAGAGATACTATGAAGCGCTTATAGGCTTTGGATGGCTTTGGGGCGACGGCCAGACTTATCTAAATCTTTAGTCTTTAATTGATCATTCTATGTTGGGTGGGTGGCTATTGCAAGCCTGATAGTTGCCGTCTCTGACTAGTAATCAATAACATATTAATAGCCAGCGGTGTATAATAAATGTGAGTACGGGCGGGGATGGCGCTGAATAGTAGTTTGTGTGCATATGATGGGGGCTTAACAGTACACTTGCAAATATATAATTTACTAACTTTTTTATAACTCTGAATGTTGCTACTTCTTACCTTGTAGTATAATAATAATGAAGATATTAACATGCATTGCGTGCGGTACTAAGGATCAAAGTCAGATGACCCAACGACAAATGGCAATGTGTGCACAAGAAAAAGATCAAGGGTTGTGTATATCATGTGCACAAAAAATGGATAGTGCTCAAAACCTTGTCCAGAGTATGATGCAAATGTCAGGGCTTGGTCGTAAAAAGGTATCAGATGATGATCCTCTGTTTCAAGATCCTCCACCCAAAGAAGATTGTCCAATCTGTATGCTCCCAATGCCAGTCAACTCGGGTGTATGTGATGTCCATACTGTTTACCAATCTTGCTGTGGAAAGATAATTTGTTGTGGATGTGTTCAGGCGTCAAGGGACGAATTGAAAAGACGAAATAAAGAGAGGAAACAAAAGAACATGAGTAAGATGGAAGATCTCTGCCCATTTTGTAGGGTACCAGATACTAAATCGGACAAGGCGGAAGTGAAAAGGTTGAAACAAAGAATTAAGTCAAATGAAGATGATGCCGAGGCATTTCTTCGCTTGGGAAATGGATATAATTACGAGCTTTGGGGATTAAAACGGGATAGGGAAAAGGCATTTGAATTATATAGTCAGGCGGCTAAACTTGGGTCAGTCCAGGCCCATGATCAAATTGCAAAAGCGCATAAGAATGGTTTTGTACCAGGCCATGATGGAGCCAATTGGGATATGGACAAAGCTCAATATCACATGGAGCTTGCAGCAATGGGAGGGCATGAAGCAGCGAGGCATAATCTTGGTTTGATGGAACATCGTTTTTACGGGAGTTCAGAGCATGCAATGAAACACTTCATGATTGCAGCAAGCTCTGGTTTTGAATTGTCTTTGAAGGAGGTCGGGGAAGGGTACAAGGCTGGTCATGTGAGCAAGGAAGATTACACAAAGACACTACGTGCCTATCAAAACACAAGAGAAGAGATGAAGAGTGAACAAAGAACGAAAGTGTTAGAACTTTACTCAAGTACGTATAAGCAATTTCAATCTGTTTAGGGGGTATATATAGTATTAGTATATTAGATCAATATCGTATTGCGTCTAGAAGGTATATCGAAGTGTAGTTTGGGATAGTAGGTATTGATAATGTGTGACCTATAAATTAGTTTGTAATTATTGTCATGAATTTGATTGGTAACATACAGAACATATTAGTTTAATTTGGTTTACTTAATGCCAATGATCGTCTAAATCATAGCCAAAACTCTGTCTCTTTCCACACTTTTCATTTCATTTACTGACATTTGATACGCCCGTAAAGTACTTGCATACTCATCTTTTGTTACATGCCCATCTTTGTACCCTTCACCAACCCTTTTCAATGCCTGGTCGTATCCTGATTTAGCTGATATCATATAGTGCTTCATTGCTCGATCTATATTGTCATCATTATAGTCCATAGATCCAAGGTTTAATCTTGCCGTTTCATGCCCTCCTATTGCCGCAAGCTTCCAATGATGTATAGCTTTATTTATATCAATATCAACGCCATGCTGGCCTTCATAATATGCATTAGCAATTAAAAAATGGGCATCTGGATGCCCAAGGTCAGCTGCCTTTTTCAACCATTTCATCGCCTCTTCATCATCAAAAGGTAACCCCCAACTGGCATGTAGATATGCTCTCCCAAGTGTATAAAATGCACTTGCATCATCTAGCTCCATTCTTTGCTTGCACTGCTTTAATTTCTTCCTATTAACATCATTTGATTTAGGAAGACGTAATCTACAGAAAGGGCACAATCCATTCAATTCTCCCTTTATCATTGATCTGTGTGCAGCCACAACGCACCCTTCACATATGGACTTTCCACAACATGGCATATATGTAGCCCCCACGTCACATAATCCAATTGCATACGGCACCGGTTGCATACATAGAGGACAATCTTCTTTTGGCGGTGGATCTTGAAATAACTTATCATCTGATATGCTTATGTTGTTGACATCATTAGATATGGTATCATCATTCATTATGATTATAAGTTGTATTTGAAGATTGAAGATCACTTTTGATAAAACATATACTATCAGGCTGGCTCTTTTCGATCTAACGTCTCTAGAGAGAGAGACAACAATGTCAACGAAGAACACCTAGCAATTTTGTGCATATGTGCACACTTTTTTTTATGAATGTATGTCCTTCCTCCCTATTACTGCACTTGATAACGTTGTATATCACCTCTTCCTATAAACCGGCCGTAGCAAGGGCATATCTGTTCCTCTGGTCTAAGTGATGGACAATGTTGACATGCATGCGACTGGCGATGATAATAGTTTCAGAAAAATGACACGTGGATGGGGGATCGGCGATGAAAAAAGGGGGAGAAATCAATGCAAAAACCACCTCCTACTTATGTTGATATTATAGTTAATGGCAATACCATGACGTCCAATAACAATAAGAATGATAAGCTAGCATCATTACTAAAATCAATGTCGGGCGGAGATGATTGTGACAGACCAGCATGTGATGATACCAAATCAGCATTGTCGGCAGCATTGCAACGTGTTGGTAATAATAAAAATGTGGATGGTGCATCATCGAGTAGTAATGCCTCAAAGAAGAAGCAAACACGACATATAGAAGAGAATGAGGAGAAGAATATACAAAGGAAGAGATATACTGCATGTCCGCCGACTAGAGATGAGATTGGTTCATCAACTTGGTCACTTTTGCATAGCATGGTATGTCGATATGTTCATACGTGCACTCTACCAACTCTTCCTCTTCATTGCAGAGCTGTTTGATATACAGATACCATACATTGAATACTAACCATTGAATTGCTTTATACACACTTATAATACAGGCAGCATGGTATCCAAATAAACCATCAAAGGAAGACAAACAATTCATGTCCAACTTTATGATATCATTGGCAAGATTTTATCCATGTACATATTGTGCCACTGATTTTCAAAAGAATATAGAAATGAGTCCACCCAGGTGAGTTGTTTGTTGAATTGTATAGGTTGCATATGTTTGTCTTGATTCCGATATATCATATAAGCAGAACAACATACGTACTAACTTCAATCACAAACAAAAACACAACAAATTTAAAGAACTGAAACTAGAGAAGATTTATGCATATGGTTATGTGAACAGCATAATATTGTTAATGATAAACTCAATAAACCAATGTTTCAATGTACAATGAATAAATTAGATGAAAGATGGAGAAAGAGTAGTGATCCTGATTGTCAAAGTTAGATATGATCGTTCACTAAAGGTAAGAGTGGAAGGAGAGTTAAGAATGGCAAACCAATCAGACGAGACGAAGAGACTAGATCAAGGACATCTTTCCAACTTATTACTTATATTAAGCTATTAACAAAAAAGCCTATATGCTATTCTTCTTGGCTGATTTCCCCCTAATGTACATTTTCCGTGTTTTAACATATAACACATATAGCTCGAGTATATTCCCCCTTTGCCTCTTTAAAACTGAGGCCTTGTAACTTACGATGACTCACCCTTGAGCCACTTCTCTGCAATATCAGCATTCACTGTATCATTCTCATGTACTATCCCCAAGGTATCATCACCAATGAACAAATCATCTCCCGATGGTTCGACGCCAGTCGTAATATCTAATGCAATTGCATCTATTGTTGTTACCCGTTCTTGAACAATCGGCGGCGGAGCCAGTGTTGGTGATTTAACTAATGATCGTGCTGCATCTTTCATCGGTGGTGCATCTGCACCTCCAATTGGAGAAGTAGCTCCACCCTCTTCACCACCCGAAGCGTCGGGTGTATCAATCAAAGTTTCTAAAAATGCCTCGGTAGTATACCGTTCCAACGATGGTTGATTATCAACAGCCTTGTATATATCCTCCGTTGTCATTCGTGATCCCAACGCTGGATTATGTATACTACTCTCACGGCTTAATCCCAAT
>Ga0214480_101224_pt1 | contig 11416 bp, 5 predicted proteins | sample M1_20Mar14CPVII9_3_FD_165042 | JGI IMG/M metagenome (GOLD analysis project Ga0214480, IMG submission 165042) | Marine eukaryotic communities from Monterey Bay, California, United States - M1_20Mar14CPVII9sort6BwellE17 | ecosystem: Environmental > Aquatic > Marine > Unclassified | place: USA...
ATGGAGAATGCATGCTGGTTATGTGCAATGAGCAGTATGACTCGTGAGTTATTGATAGGGTCATCAGTTGGTACTCTATCCAGTGCTTGTCGAACAGATTCATCATTTACAGATTCGTCTGGATTGATCACAATCGAGTGAGTATATGCAATATCCCCTTTCCATTCACCACTAGCATCTTTATGCTTGCCAGTCCACAACTGTTGAAACGATGTTGACAAGCCAGTAGAGAATACTGTATCTGTAAGGATGATTGATACTCTGTCCCAATTGAAGCCCCGAAGAATCGAAACTATTGCCTTCGTTTGGAAGAGATCAGATGCCACTGGAAGATGTGCGTTTCACAGTATAGACGAAAGAGAAGTGATTGCAACAAATGTTAGTGCATGCGGCTTGCAAAGGCAAACTAAGTTCAAATGAAGTATTCGAATGGCCGAGTCTTCATATTGAGCACACCATAAAACACAACAAAACAACACTAACTCGGACTTTCCTGTTCGTGCAAAGAAGGGATATTCCAGTTTATCACTAAGATCGATGGCAGTCGAGGCTGGAGAGCTTTAGTTTGAAAGAGTATAAAAGTTAGTATGAATACCGAAGATGAAAGTATAATAACATAACATATCTACTCACACTTGTGGTACACCTTCTAGACTGGCAACTCTAGCACTTGAGATTGATGAAGAAGAACACCTACATCCCATCAACGCGTGCGGAGGTACACCACCATTCTCTGTTCTGTGTGCCCAATATTCCTTTGACGCCGTACTACCATCACATGCAGAATTCCTCACATCATATTTAAAGCTAGTGTTCATCATCAACTCATCATGCCAGCCATTAGTAGGATCATTTATCATTTGCACTGTGGTTGTGAACAGCTCTTCTCCCCACTCCCAGTTTTCAGTATCAAAGAGACCGAGGATACGGGTATCATTATGGAGGAGGTCAGCAGGAGACTCTGCGATGACGCTGCCATAGTATGCCAAAGCTAGAAGCGATTGTAGATGTTTCCCTTTGTTCATGTTTCATATAAATCTCGTCGACTTGTTGCAAGATGTGACATCTATCAACACAATATTCATAGTGCTGATGTGAGACGTGCACGGCTTGATATCTTGGCTTGATACTGCCGGCATCAAATAGTTTCTAATAACAACATATTAGTAATAAATGCCAACAGCATATGAAAGTGCATATGCACGGCTCAACTGTTTGATGTGCCAAAGAACCGGAGAAACATCTATTTTTTCACTCTACTGCCTCTTAAGATATTGTCCAATCACATGCCGCTCAACATCATTAGATGCATGATTGGTTTACCTAAATAGTAGTGAGGCGGTGGCCGACGCAATATATCGTTTGCCTTCACAATCGCCTACGCCTTACATAATATCACACATATTATTATTATGGTAGGTACCTACGCAACCTCATCCACACAATCTCATTCACTGCAAAATGGCGAGCCAACCTGCCGACTCAACGCTCAGAAATAGGAAGCAACGCATCAACTCTCAACTGACGATTTTAGTAGACGAGGATAGAGATAATAACCAAAGGAAGTGTATATACTACTATTAATATTTTTTATAGTACAATTGTCAAGTATGAGTTTAATGGCCTCTGCCAATCGGCGGATAAAAGAGAAGGGGAAGAAAAATGTTCTAAGCCCAACATCTCGAGGAGTGTCCAATGCCAATCATGGTAATAGTAATGATGGTTTCCTCAAACAGCAACAGCAGCAGCAGCAACATCCAATATCTCCATACGATATGGACAGTGGCAATGGCAACAGATCATCGCCTGTTATTGCAACAGTAAACAAATCTCAGTACAATGTCGGGGGTTCACCCAATCGACCAACACAGCAGAATAGTAGTAATCAATACCATCAACAACAGCAACATATGTCTCAACCACAGCAGGCATATCATTCACAGCAACAGCAAATGATGAATAATAATACTCGAAGAGGATATGTTGGTGGAGGTATGAATGATGATCAATGGCAACAAACAGCTCCCCCATCACCCCAGCCACAATATCTACATCCACAACAACAACAACATATGCAACATCCTCCATCACCTCGTAGTAGCTACCAGCCCTACCAAGCAGGACGAGAAGGGAATGATCCATCTACTTTCGATTCTGCCACTCGTTATCAAGGTTCCTATACAAACTATCTATCGCCCCGTCATCCAGGACGTGTACCGTCGAAACCAAGAAGAAGATACGATTCATTTACTGATGTCCCTCCTGAAGAGGAACAGCAGCAAAGAAATGGAAATGTACAACAACAAGAACAACAACAGCAGGCATTTGATCCATTTGCTCCCTCACCTGTGAATGTTCCTCACAATCAACACAATACTCGTACTGCATCTCCTGCATACTTTCAGAAAGGGGATACCTTCTTGTCTTCTCAACCACATCAAATGAATGTTGATCATCCTCAGAGTCATATGGTAGACAATTCTGATAACTTTGTCTATGATAATACACAAGCAGCTAATAACAATGAAGATGACTTAGTAGCCCAACAACCTGTACTAGCGGCAGCAGACTTTGAATATCATACCGAAAAGGATGAGGATACATTTGATAACTCAAATCGTGATCAAGATACCTCCTTTGAAAGTAGTACATTAATGGGTCAAGATATAGTCCAACCTCTAAATAATAATAATGGACGTGTATCAAATTTGGCAGTGAATGATATGGCTAATATGATGGAGAATGATAATCAAACTGTTAATTCCGAACAGGCACTACAAGGTACACCTGTGAAGAAGAAACATTCATCACCAGGTGATATCGTGTTAAAGCCAAAGAGTGGTAAGAGTAAGAAGAGCAAGTCCAAGGTTATTATTGATAATGTCGATGAAAACTTGGTACATCCTTTATCAGATAATAATAATCATCCTGATCAGTCACTATCTAGTGACGCTGCCCGAGCTAACAACATTCCAAGTATCAACCGAGTGGGAAGTGGCGAGGGCAATAATAATAGGAGGAACAATGCACGATATGCCATTCATAGCAATAATGAAGATGGAGATGAAACGGCTGACGATGAAGATGTTATTAAGAACAATAATAATCGATTGGCAACACATAAAATGCGTGACATTGCCGCACATGCACGAAGGTTTGCTAGCACCACTGTTAGTTCAGAAGGTAGTGAAACAAGTGGTGGTGATTTACCCCCAGCCATGCCTTCTTCGACAACCAAAACATCTCCACAGAGAATTGGAAACTCGAAATCATGGGATAGTAAGGAAGGGATGAATAAGAATAAGTTTGATTGGGCACAAGGTGCCAAGGAATGGGATAATGTCGAGGAGGAGGGTGGGAAGCAACCCAAGTATTCCAAGGCTCGAGAATCAAAGTCGTGGGACGATGATATAGTACCTCGTACGGGAACTTGGGGCGATCAAAATTCAAGTCTATTCGATGGAACGTCAACTCAAGCCAATAGTGCAATGAGTAGTAGTGTGGGGCTTAATGCGTTTGGAGAAGGGATGATTGGCGGTGGAGGTAGCAGTGATAAGGAGAATGGGAACAGTACATCGTCAACGAATGCAAGGGCATTGGCAGAATGGGATAGAGCCGAGGCAGAATGGCGTGGCAATGTTAGTGTGGGAGATGAAGATAAACAGACTAAACAAATGCCCTCACTCATGGCTGGCGCAGCAACAAAGAACCATCCCTGGAAGTCAAATAACTTGAGCTTTGAGGAATTTGAACCAGAATCAAGTGTCTTTGGAAGTGTGGGTGGCAAAGAGGTTGATATTCGTCAGTCAGAGAGCGCCAGTGCTCTAACGGGGGGTGACGATGAGACGGATGATGATAGTATCTTTGGCGGAGTAACAGCTTCATCCCGAGGAGGTGCATCAAGTGATATTTTCAATCAGATCGAGAACAATATCAAGCAGGCTGACAAGTCGAAAAGTCGGGCATTAGGCATTCATCCCATTGGAAGCGATGACCGTTCAGAAGCCGAAATCTCGGCGCAGCGTGCACGAGATATGCAAGCTTTATTGAAGCAAGTCAATTCTTCACATTCCGAGGCATCGGCATCAGCGTTCGAAGATGAAAAGAAGAAAAGGAAGAGCATATCTTTCGGTGAAGCAAATAATACTGTTCATACATATGTTGCCGCCGCAGAAAGTTCCGAGTCGAATGATGGAACTAAATATACAACTGACGACGACGATGCCATACCTCTTTCTGAAAAGATTGGTCGTTCTGAAAAGGCCAACGCTAAGTCAAATCAACGACCTCAAAGTATGTTTCCCAACTACCATAACGACGACGACGACGACGATGATAACGACGAATCAACTATTCAAGAGGGCAGTATTAATACATATGATGATTCAACGTTGGGCGATAGTGTGACATATAAGAGTGGAATGAGTCACGACGATGACGAGGAGGAGCAGAAAGAAGAAGATGGCGATGAGTTGAACTTGCTTGATCAAGTTGGTTTTGGTATGGGGGCACTAGCTGCATCGCTTGGTGGTTTGTTTGATGTAGGACCAGAGGATGTTCAGACTGAGAGCAATAGTGAGTCTAATAAGAATGTCAACAACAATAAGAATGCTGGAACTAAAGTGGGTGCCACCGAGAATGTTAATTTGAACGAGATATCATTATACGATGGGGAATCAACAGCGATATCAACGACCAACCGTACCTCGGGACATAGCACAGGAAATACCAGTGGCCAAAGTGGCCAGTCATCAGAGAATGACTGGCTAGGTTACCTTGGCAATATGATCTTTCCAAAGGGATCGGCTTCCATTCCAAGCGGTGCTGAAAGCACAATATTCAGTGGCGATACCACAACATATGACCAAGAGTCTACATTCCAAGAAGACGAGGATAGTTATTTGCTACAACAAGCACTGGCGGCAGCGAGGGCCATACACCATGTTCAAGGTGTAGAGTATGACGAAACTCAAGAGATCAATGTTTTGTCAGACATTAAGTTTGTGGTTGTAACAGTTTCTCTTCCCCTTGGATGTAAGTGTTCTTTATTGTGTGTGTATATAATCTGCTTATATATTGTATCAAGCTCAACAAACTATATCTCGCCCTTCTATCTATTACCTATTATCATCAGTACTCTTCCAAGAACATGAAATTGGTGTTTGGGTATCAAGGGTCATTCCCGATGGCAATGCAGCAAATAAAGGTGTTCAGCATGGTGATCAACTTGCTGCCATCAATGGAAACAGCTCAGTTCATGCTACGATTGATGAAGTGGCAACTACAATATCAAGCACTCCGAATAATATGAGTGTTGAACTCACCTTCTTGCGTTACATCGGACCTCTACGACCCATGCCCGGATCAATCATTCAGGAAGGATTTGAAGTTACTGATACGGCAGTATCGCCGGGGAGAGGAAAGAAGCTAAGTCTTTTTTCGAAGAAGAAGAGTACTACTACCAAGACACCGCCAGCTTCCCCAGGTCGTAAAAAGTTTAGCCTGGGTGGAAGTTCACCAAAGAGTCCACAGCTAACAACTCAATCACCTAAATACACACACTCGCCCTTGAAGCTTCCGTCATCTAGAGGATCATCAGCTGCTGGTGGAGGATCACCCTATTCATCTTCCTCGCCAAAACAGTCTTCATCAAGACGAGCTGCCACTGGGGCCGCCGCCCCAACAATACCTTCCCTAGCGCCAGAACAGAAGAAAAAGAAGAAGGGACTTGGTAAGATTTTGGGCTTTAAGAAGAAGAGTTAAGTTTGATAGACGGGCTTGATATGAAGTAGGTGGGTTAAACAGATGCATAGATGTATATGTTTTTATTGTCAAGAGTATGTTTGTGTTATACATACTAGTCATGGGGTATCATTCCTTATAGGATATAAGACTAGTTTAGATGTGGTGAACAGTTAAAACAGTGAATCTGTATGAGGACTGACCTCATGCTCTTTTTATCAATGAGAGTGAGGTTTGATACAATAAGGATCCTAATAGGGTATCCAAAAAAACATCGTGAAGCAGTCTATTTCTAGCCCGGCTCTTTTACACAGCTTCTTAGCTGCTTCTATGGTACATGCAGGCTAGCACAGATATATTTATATTCATCTATCTTAGTTGTGAACAAGAGTCACATATGAAGAGGGACTTGAACTTCATCGACAAAGATGTTTGAGTATTTCTAACTTAAGTAGTTTTACGGCACATGTTATAAATAAACTTCTGCGTCAGCCTCACAGACGCAAACAGACTATTTAGTATCAATAGACCATTTAGCTGTTATGTACAGGATTATAAACTTTTCTTCTTACTAAAGAATGGAGTGTACAACAAATCATCATTGCTCGACTCCGATGAGGAAGAATCATAGCCAGTTTCAGGCCTTGCAGACGAACTAGATGCTTGTTTACTAGTGACAGCAGCTGGCATCTTTCGGTCCATATCAGAGATAGAATCGTCATCGTTGTCGTCGTCAAGATTCATTTCGGACTTGGTTGATGGCATGGCTAACAAAGTAGCAGCACTTCTCTTCCTGTTGCCCTTGCCAAACTTGGAAGTGTCAATATCATCTCGAGTGTTGCGGGTGTAGTTTCCTAGCTTTGACATCTCACTAACCAATAGGTCTTCACTTTTGTAATTGTTAGATTTCAGCTGAAGATTGGATGCAAGGATGTCTTTCCTGCTCTGCTCGGCATCTGCAATCTCCATGTATCTATCCTCCAATCCGTGACATTCAGTTGGCAGTAGGCTGGTGTTTGATAACTTGCAAAGTTTATGAATGAAGCCGTTGTATGATGAGGAACTAGAGAAGCGTGGAGGATTTGTCAAAGTCAATGATAGGACGAGTGGGTGTGTTGCTAGCTCGCTAAACACTGCCATCTCCTCTCTCCAATCGACATCCCTCGAACCGATGTTTGAAATGATTGCATGTTTGAGTTCTCCAAGGTAGGTATAGTTCATTGCCGACTGATGTCCATTGTGCTTTTCGTGTTCGTTCACGTAGATAAAATCTCGATCATCATCTAAACTTGAACGTTGGATACATACATGGGTTGGCTTTTTCAATGCAGATAGTAGTGGGTCTGTCCCTCGAAGTTGTACCTTCCTGTGGAACTCCGTCGCCTCAGTATCCGCATCCGATCCATTGTTCATACGTGCATAGATGGTACGTAGATCTGTCGTGTCCATTGCATCTTTGATGTTGATTAATCCCCCCAGAAGAGCTGATGCCCGAAGCCACTTGTTCTCCTTCGTTCCATGCTGATGCATCAAAGCTTGGTTACTAATACTTTTCCCGTTCATCTCAGTTTGCTTATCCCGAACAATATCCGACAGAGAAGTCCTCAATCCCTTTGCAGCATCCTTTTCTGTGGCAATTGCACGCTGTGTATCCTTATTCTGTGCCACATCTAACAAACTGCGAAACAAATCCTCAATTGACTTGTCCCAATGCTTCATATAACGTACACGGTTCGCTCCAGAACTTAGCAAAGTACGTTCCCTATCCAGTGATTGCAATACTTGGATCACGATGCAATCTCTCCCACTCTGTCATCACGACTATAACATTATCGAGTTGAGAGACAAGACGGCACAATTCATCAAATGGCTCTTGGGCTGCATCATATCCACTTTCCCTTCCGACAGAAATGCCTTTCGCCCCAACAATGATTGGGAAGAGAATATAAGCAACACCATCATTATTCCTCTGCAAATGTTGACACCCCATGACTCCTTTCCTCACTTGTGCTTCAAAATATTTTTGAATGAGTTCACTTCCTGACTTTGGATCAGATGCCTCATAGTCACTTGAACGAGTCCAGAGTACGACCTTCGTAGCTGGGTGTGATGATACTAGCTTGACGAATAAATGAAATCCATCACCATCGTTATCATTCAGCTCTTGTAGAAGTAATTGTATCTTCTTATTCAGATTGTTATCTGATGATATGATGTTGTTGATTTGTTCACTGTTTTGCAATTTATCAATTTGCTGTTGTAGCTCGGTGGGTGGCCACACTGAAGATACTTTTGAGTTATTATCAATATCCATCATCAATAATTCGTGAGGAGAGAAATGTCATAGGGGGTATGAATTGGTACGATATTGGTATGATGTTATTGATTGATGAAGATCTAACTGCATTGGCATTGGTAATTCATCATTTAGAATAGTATGATATGAAAAGTGTATGAGCATACGCCGGCAACAAAGAGTATACATCAGTGGTATCCCAGAGTGGATTCCAAAACTATAAATAAGACCACATAGAACACATGATATGTCAAGGTACAACTTACTTCTTTGTTGTTGCAATTATATGTTTGTGTATCTAATGGTACATACTTTGCAACAATGCAATGTAACATAAAATATGGCAGGTAGACTGTAGCCGAGACCACAGGCAACCTGCCGAGTGAAGGTGTCATAACTTGAGGGTCGACCCTCGAGGTCGACCCTCGACTCTCAAGGGTGGGCAGGTGTTTTATGCATGTACCTGAGCGAATTTTTGCTTTTTCCACGCGGAAGAAGGAAAAAGAGAGGGAGAGAGGAAGAGAAAGGGAGAAGAGAAGAGAGAGAAAGGGAGTTATACAATGATACAATCATATCAAACTAATGTTTATCAACTAACATATACATGTCTTTAGTTTAAAGTGAGAAGCAAAGGCAGATATTCAACTATTAGCGCTGTCTTTGCTCCGGCTCCTGTCTCTTATCCGTTGCTGAACTCGTTTACTCTCTTTCTTGGCATCCCTCAACTCTTCATCAGTGGGTGGTTGTTTAGTGCTATCCTTCCCATTATATGTTGTACATTCTCTTTTTGTACGTCCTCCACAATCCCATGCCTTTTTTGGACATAGAGGATGGTATGCACAGTTCTTTGCTTTTTGTTTGACGTTCCAACTGATAATACGATGCTCACGATTAATATCCTCTTGAGAGGGAGGTGGAAATCTCCCATCTGTACCATAGTTACGGCAACTCTTTCTCTCAAACCCACTACAATCTATCGCTTTGTCTTTGCATACCGGCCACCAAGAACATTTAATATTACTATTAGCAACAGGAACAGTAGTCGTCTGTCCTAATGTTGATATTGGACCAATGTGTAATCTCGATGTAGAAGTAGAAGGTTGATTAGGAGTAGTTGTAGTCGCTGTCTCTGTAGCTGCCGCAGTGCTAGTACTACTACCTAGTGCTAATTGGCGAGTGTTAGAACGTGTTGGTAAAGATATTTCCGTACGAAGATCCTTAAGTAATGCTGTAAACCCTTTTTCTGTTCGAAGACCAAGGAGAGTAATTGATTGGTTGATCTTCCATCTCTTAATACCCGGATTAATAAGTGTAGGATGTTTTGGTAATATAGTACGGCCATCTGCCAATTATAGTTAATATGTGTATACTAGCGTATCATATACCTTGCAATCGATAATAATAATAACTATCTATCGTTCGAATAAACAACAACTAAATTCTAACTCAATAATATGATACGATTCTGATGAAGGCAGTACTAAAGCAACGAATTATTATTGTAGTTATTATTGTAGTTATAGGGCGCTTTGAGTAGCGTTTGCAGTTATTAAGAACAGCGTTTAGGGCGTTTATTTAGAGTGTTAGTTGCTATTGCCATGATGGATTAATTTGCTATCCATATATGAATCATTTGTACCCGAATATATCGTCTGCTATATCACGCGCGATATAGCAGATTTATCCATATTTATATGGCAGATATCCAAAATATCGTCTGCTATATACGGATACCAGGTACATACATCAGCCATCTACCCAAGGGGGAGGGTGGAGGTGGGGGTACGACAAATAATCAGTAATAAATTTCTTGGTAGCACATTCGGTATTCAACAAAGTTTACCCCCCACCTCCAAGGGGGAGGGTGGTCAACTCTCTCGATGTTATGGTGCACTGATACTCAGAGTATTACCTACAATATAACAACAGTAGCCGCCAGCTAATCACAGGCATATACTATAGATATATTGCAATCATTACCACAACGGTAGGACGACGTTTGTAATCAAAATACCAACACACAGGGTACCGACACAACTTCATTTTTATATTTATATCTTGCAAGTTATCAGATAAAAGATATTATCATATCATGCCACCTGCCGGACCATTAAGTAAAAACAAGCATATCTTCATGGCATGGTTGGATGCCAACGACGATCATCCTTATCCAACTGATCAACAATTGGAAGAGTGGGAGGATGAATATGGAGTGACAGAACACCAACTCCGTACATGGTTCAACAAAGAACGAAGTGCTAGGAAAGCAAACAAAGCAAAACTAAATAAATTATTGAAATCTACTACCTCCGCTACCAACAACAGTTCATCAGCAGTGTAGCGTCATCTATGTCTTCAACTACTGAGTTCACCGCTCTTGTGAATGAGATATACAATATCCAACAAGCAAGCGCATCCGCTAAACAAAGTGTATCAAAGTTCCAGAATGATAATCCGGGTGATCAAAAGGATGATTGGTCGGCAGCTCAACGTACCGAGATGGCCAAACTCCATAAATTAGTTAAAACTACCCATAATATGGAGATGACTGCTATCACTAAAGCATTCACAACATTACAATCATTAGCCGCCGATAACAATTGCAAAGACCTTTGTGATATCGCTGTTGGTGCTGTACAAGCCCTATTTGCAATGAAACAATCACGTGAGGCACTACCGACAGAGTCAACTGAAGCACTTCCATACGAATCTTCTAATGCCTTTGTTTGTAAGGTTAATGTTTTCAAGAATGCCGATAAGTCTCAGTTGACGTATTGGAAGAGTGAATACTACCAGGCAGTTCTCGTCTCTCTCGTTGAAAACGTCACAGGTATATTCAAATATGTAAACGTGTCATCGGAAAGTAGCCAATCATTCATGAAGGTATTCACATCAGACTTGTCAACGCAGGAAGAGCTTGTAATTAGTGCCAAAGAACGGCACGCGAACCACAAGCGAGATAGGTTCGATCAACAGTACTTCGTGGGTGATCTCACAAAGGATCAATTGGAGTGTGATGCCGATGAACTAATGGCTGGTATGTTTGTTATGGAGTTTAGTAAGGATGATGGGATGAAGATGACTGCAATCAATAAGTCCTTGGGATGATGTGTATAATTTGTGTTGTGAATTGAGCTAGGTGGTGGAGTTATCCGTATAAATTATAATTTGTTGTATGTACATATTGCAGTATTAAATCTATTTGCCGCCTTTAGTATCAAATAACAACTGATCGACGGCTTACCACTAAATACATTATCTCATCCAACAGTCCACAAGATGATACAACTTCAATTTTTCATGAGGATACCTCGCCCTTATGAATACTTATTATATTAAAATTTCTGACACCGTATTCATTCAATTCAATTTAAGATG
>Ga0214480_101225_pt1 | contig 11414 bp, 10 predicted proteins | sample M1_20Mar14CPVII9_3_FD_165042 | JGI IMG/M metagenome (GOLD analysis project Ga0214480, IMG submission 165042) | Marine eukaryotic communities from Monterey Bay, California, United States - M1_20Mar14CPVII9sort6BwellE17 | ecosystem: Environmental > Aquatic > Marine > Unclassified | place: USA...
AACTTCATATACTCTTATTCGTCGTCCACAAACTTTGTTTGTGTATACTTTGCTTGGGTTTTATCGAACTTTTTTACCTTTGAATTGGCAATATAAGCCTGCAGAATGAACCCGACAGAACCAACTAAACCGGCCGATCTTACAGTCGAGAACTGGCAAAACCCGCTAAATTTAGAAGGACAGACGCAATTAACAACTTCTCCATCTTTCCCTGATTTAGAGACATTCTCTCTAGTGCCTTCTCATTCTCAAGACTTCGTACTCGTATCTTCAAAGAACCACTCTCCATGTCACGAAGTGTGTCCTCAATATAGGCTATCTTTCTAGGTGATGTAACTGCAGTGTTGATATCATCAGGGTTCAGACCTGTTGCCTTACTAAATATATTGAAGTTCTTCTCTGCTGGGCTCTCGTCTTTTTGTACTTCTGTAAACTTCTCAATGAACGGCTGAGCTAGCTTCCCGATATCATACGAGCTATCTAGCCCCTTGCCGATTCCATCAATAGATGCAAAGGATCTGAAAATGCGCGTTGTCACGATTTATGATGATGAAAGAGAGGAGATAGTAACTTATGTTAGTACATGTGGTTCAAAGGCAGTCAAATAATGGCTAATAAAGGCCAAATGAAGTATCCAAATCGCCGAGTCTTCATATCGAACACACGAAATCATATGAACAAAGAAGATACTAACGCGGACTTCCCTGAAGATGTATGTTACTTCCAGTGTGTATGTTAGTGAAGTTGATAATATAAAACAGTTTCTCGCTGCATTCCAAAGAATTAGCAGCAGACATTATTTACTAAGTTTTTTGGAGACAGTTTGTTGATATGGTTTTAATTATGAATTATATAGATCCCAACATCAATTCCCAAGATTGTGTGCGACTCTTTGTAATGAATTCAATGCTCAGTACACGGCAGCTTCTGTATTGTCGAATTGTTCAAATTGTTCATTCTCATTCTCCTCTTCTTCTTCCTCTTCTTCTTCCTCCTCGTCGTCACCTAATGTAATCCATAGCTTGATACTTTCAAGGGTCTCCCCAAACTTGCGCTTTGCACCCTGTGGCGTTTCTCCGATTTGCAACCTCTTCTTTTGTTCACTCCACTTGCACTTCAACTCGTTCTCAATATCATCTCTGACCTGATCAACCTCTTCCTTGATATCTCTCTTACTTTGGATTAGACTTGTCTTCCTTTTCTCTAGCATTGTAGTTAGACCATCCTTTTCTTCTGTATCCATCTTATCGTCATCGATAGTATCTTGAAGTGTTTTGTTACAGTTTTGCAGTTTGTTGTTCTCTTGATTGTACTCCTCAACCTTATCACTAATCCATTCCCTCTCTTCTTCTATCTTTAAATTGCACTCATGTTCTAACTTGCATGCAACTGCATTTGCACTCTTCGTATCCAACTCATTGAATCGCTCCCCAGCTTTCATCTTAGCAATCTTTTGTTCTTCTTTATATTGTTCCTCGATACTATCACCACGTGCTTGGTTAGAAGACAGAAGTTTATTGTAGTACTCTGGATCATCCAAATCTGGTACACCAATAACTTCTTCTGCATCCTCTTCCTCGGCACCATCATCCTCTTCCTCTGCATCACCACCCCCTCCTGCATTATTGTTATTACCACCAGCACCATTATTACTACTTCCACCACCATTCCCTTGGTTGTTTTGCGTAGGAGGTGTTGTCTGCTCACCCACAATTTCATCACCTCTACTCACAATGTTACCTTCCTCATTTACTTGTACTTCTCGATACCGACCGTTGGCAACCTCCTCAACAAATCCATTCTGTAACAAAGGGATGAATAAATTTCGAATAGTATCACTACTACTACTATTCCGTCGTTTGTTTAACTTATTCTTCCGATAAGTAATAATTGCTTTTGTCTTTTCAGTGTTGCGATAGATTAGTTTCACGCTGCTGTTCCTTTGTGATGAAATGGTATCATTAGTATCATCTGTACATTCATAATAACCTCCCATATTTTCTCCTCTTGTGATGCGTAGTTTTTTTGTAATATCATCTTTTGTTACAGTACAATTCTCCCCAACGATTGGATTGCTTACATTGTTGTTGTTATTGTTGTTATTGCTAGGATTGCTCATTGTTTATGATAAAACTAATAATGCTATTAATGTATACAATATGTATATTGTGTAATGAGTGTTGTTGTGATTATTACAATATATTGTGTTGTCGAGAGCTTACCTAATAGGCAAAGATCATATTGTATTTTGAGGTCGGTCCGCTTTATGTACCTACGTACGTAAGCAACTACCTTAACCAACACGAATGAGCAACTCTACACAATCGCGTACGATTGAGATGGTCCATTGTATAATCAATTAATCAATGCACCGTAATTAATTATTATTGACCATGAGGGATCTACCGGGTTGGACGTCTTTCACAAGAAAAGACTGGATAAGAAGAAACAATCAAGGGACAACGGAGAGGGCTCAATCTCTCGAGGCTCAACCTTCAGTCGACAATAATAATAACTCGACGACTTTATTACAATCGCAACAACCACCACAACAGCTACTACCTGCTAAACGAGACGGTGGTAATAAAGAAAATAATAATAACAGTGCTGGCAGTGGTTCTACAGATGATACTCATCAATCCAAGAAACCAAAAAATGACGCTACGTTACAACGCAGCAATAACAACAACGACGACGACAACAACAACAAACCATCATTCAGTAATGATGATGAAAGAGATGATGATATGGACTGTGATGATGATACTGCTAAGTCTACAGCAGCAACAAATGATAATAATATTGATGGTAGTAATAATAATACAACAGATGAAAATCAATCATCCAACTTAGGTAGCAATAATGTTATTAGCAGGGGAGATGCAGGATTATCCAATAATGATGGTAGTAATACAAGTCGTAGTATCATCTCTTCTATTGTAGATGGGATTAAAGATAAGATTGTGAATACACTTGATGAGGGAGGAGATAGTGAGGAGAATGCTTTGAGAGAGGAGGATGTAATCTTTGGGGATGGAGGAGGAGGAGGAGAAAATGATGTAAGCTTGTTTGTTTTGTATGCACTTTTCATTTGATATTGATATTGTATCGTTTGCTAACCGTTTTATATTATTCATTTATCATTTTATACGCACAGAATATGTTACAGAATGTAGAGGAGTCGAATACTGCCGTAGAACAACGTGATGATACTGATACACAAGGTAGAGGAGATGGTGAGATAACTTGTGTGTTTGTGTATTGTGATATGATATGCATACTCTTGTGCACTGTGCTAATACCTACTTATGTCTCTATTAATACTGCAGACGCCGGATTTGTGTCCCAATCATTGCTTGATATGCCGTTAGGTTGTACTGCATGTCCTCGAGCGGCCACGGCGACATCTACAACGGTAGGTGCCGGAACCATGTCCCAATCACTTGATATGTCGTTAACACGACATCAATGTTCATCAGTACGTTGTGCTGCATGTTCTCAAGCAGCCACAGCGTTGGAGACAACGGCAGTAACAAATGCAAGTGCAGAAGCATCAGCAGCATCTGGTAAGTACAGTATGCTAGATATGCATAATCACCTATTGTCTATCCCCATAACCAAATCTAACATTTTTGTCTTTGCACAATATCATATCATATCAAAGTAACAGGATCAACACAACCATTACCTACTCAAGTGGAGTGTGATATATGTCAAGATATTTCCTACCAGCTTGAGGAGTGTAACAGTGATAATTGTAACAAGCAAGTATGTGCAGATCATCTATGCAGCACCTGTAAATCGTGTGAAGTTTGCTGTCCTTGTCAAGAAGAAGAGGAAAGTGTCGTGTCATCTACCGCTTCAGCATCATCAGAAGTGGAAGCTGATGAGAATGATTCAAGTGATGAAGCCGAGGAGGAAGAAGTCGAAGACCAAGTCCAAGTTATGCTTGATAAGTATCCAAATGTTAAAAGAGCTTTTAGATCCAAACTACAAATAAGTGGGACCAAGTGTTCGTTCAAAAGATCAATTAACCGCACCGAGAAGAGTTTCTTCTCTTCGACAACCTATGGTACTGGGATTGGTCCGTGTCTTGTTTTCTGTGCTATGATATATGCACTTGATCTACCGAATGATGGCGGTGGTGGAGGGCGGGGTGGCATTGTGAATTGTATCTTTCTTTCGTCTCAAATTAAAGAGTTGTATGATGACGATTTGAGTACGTTGAGACAATTACTAGAGAGCGATCCAAACAGCGTTGAAGTTAGGACACTAGCTGGAAGAGACGATGTTGACATCGATGATGCCTCTGATGGTGTTAGGGCTATGATGACTAAGGTTATTGACAATTTGACGAGTGAGATGAGTCATCCCAAGCGTGGAAGACACTACGACAGAACTCTTCTTAACGATGCAATTGACAACTTGACAGCAATCCGTGATGCCATAGAAGCAGGTGTTGAACCACCTTCTTTCCTTTGGGAAAATCAAGACGAACCTCGACTTGATAGTAGTGAGCTCGTGGCATTTGAGATAGATCCAAAGAAGATGAACAGCCAAATGGAGATGTTTGCACTTTATCATTTCTACAATGTGAATAAGAAACTTGCTGCATGGCTCAATCCCCGAGCAGGGTCGACGGCAGATGAAAACCTTGAACGGATCAAGAAGCGAAACGAGCACGGTGCAAGAAGTATTTTCGAGTTGCTCTTCTGTGATTCTGTTTATGCTGCAAGTTTCAAGTTGTATCTCACAGAAGATGAGCGGAACAATCCAAACGACATCCCCATCGAAAGGAAGAAGGTACTTTGTTTGACATTTCTTCATGAGGAAGGCTATGTAGCTGAACACTTCACACCCATTACTCTTGTACCAAGCGAAAGTCTCAATAGTCTCAATGCAAGTGAAGAGGAAATGAAGACGTTCTGGGAGAGGATGATACCTGAACTGTTCAAGAATGAGAAGAGAGTAAATGCATTATTGAAACAGAGAGAGGTAGAGGTAAGTTGTGGGTTTGTTTGTTTGAATACTTATGATGAATCACCTTATACTTTATCAATCTCATGCTTTGCTTGATATCTCAACACTCCCAAAGCTTGCTAAACTACCTCAACGTCTGGAGAGAACAAGGCAACTTGTTCAGCAACATCGAGAACCTTTTGAGTTTATTGAGTCTATGCAAAATAAACGTCCTCTGCAAAAAGATGAGACTCTTGAGTGGTTCAGAGATGAGTTGATGCTTCTTGTCAATGCTATTTCTGGTCTTGAGAGTCTAACATTTGGTAAGCTCAGTGATATTACAAAAACTGAGTTTGCAACTACTGGTGATGATATGACCAGGATTAACAAGCTTGGTGAGCTCACACGAATTCTATTCGGGTACATTGATGGAGGTGTAGAAGGCCAATGTGCTCTCTGTGACAACAAGCTATCAGAGCACAGTACACGGTCTAGTATGGGTTTTGAAAATGACCATCCGAATAAGAAGACTACTGATCCAGCAAAACTTGCTATTAGAGCAAATAGTAAGTTTGTTCCTGAGGTATTAGATCCCGAGAAGGGACTAATTCATACATGCTCTGGTTGTAATGACAAAGGCACTAGGAGGAAAGTGCCACTCAAGATCCTCAAGTTTGTGCGTAAGTAAAGTGTGATACCATGCATATTGTTTCAATTCAAGTCGTGTCATAATCTCACTCACCCATTCAAACTCTTCACTCAATCACTCAATACAGGCTTGATTCTAGGAAAGGTAGGTGGTCGTGAAGATCACAAGACAGTATTAGAGCTTCATCGTGATCCTACAATGAAGCTAAAGTATCAGATCTGGGAGACTGAGAAGGTATGCAGAGGAATGACTTCACTACTGCTCGAGTTGCATTTGATGCAATCTACTCTACTGAGGGTAATTTCCATTTGTTGGATGACCACACAAGAATGTCAGCCGAACGATACACGTTCGAGGAGGGCACTTTCCGATTCCAAGAATTTGCTCAAATTACTACCAATCTCATTACATCGGACAGCCAATCATGCATGGGAGCCAATCAGTTAGTTAGCCATGAGACCGAGCAGAGGAGAAATAATAACGAGGCATTAACCGAGAAGGATTATGTTTGCAACAAGAAGACTGTCTCATTGAAGAACAAGGCACCCTATGATTATTATTCAATCTCTGGAGATCATGAAGACGAGAGTGATAAGAAGTTCAACCCATCACACGCAAAGCATAAGAATGTATTCGACCGAATTGATGAGTTGTGTAAGGTTGCAATGACATGTGATTTCTGCCACTCGATTAGAACCTGGCATCAGAGGCGAGCAACAAGCAGACAGCTCAAGATCAAGAGATGCTTCTACACTATTGGCAGTCAAATCTTCAAAGCTTTGGGAAGAGGCTAGATATCCATATATCGTTTCATAACAACTACCAGAATGAGGCAAGACAAGATAGTAACAACGCCTTGGTGACTTAATAAAACATAAGATCAAATCGTCAAGTGTCTTTTAATCTTCTCATTAGCTTTTACAGTCAAGTAAAACTTGACTCGTGAAAGTGGATGGAAAACGGAACACATCGTTTTCTGTAAGTGTTTGAAGATCTGTACCAACAGTCTCTTTAACGTTCTTTCCCTTCTTCCCAAGTTGGTTGTCCTTGAAGGTTCTCATAAAGTATCGAGCAAGCTTTTCAACAGCTAAACGATCAGCACCTTTAGCAAGTACACCAGCCTCTTCTACCCCATCAACTAGGACTTTTGCATTCTTAGCCAGATCAATATCTCCGATAACTGGGCCGCCGGCAAATAAAGCGGTACAAAATTTGCGAAATCCAGATCGAACATTCGGAGATAACTCATCCATCATGCCAAAGTCATAGTAGACTAAGTTTCCTGTATCATCAGCACATAGATTTCCAGGGTGAGGGTCCTAGAATTGAACAACATTAGAACACATTATGATAAACATGACACAAGATACACTAATATATACTTACACAATGGAAGTATCCTGTTTCGACAATTTGCTTTAAGAAGGCATCGGCTGTTCTCTTTGCTAGTAACTCCCTGTCTAACCCCAACGCTTCGACCCTTTCAATATTCGTAAGTTTGAAGGATTCGATGAATTCCATTGTTAATACTCTTGGAGTGGAAACTTCCCTGAAGACATCTGGAACTCGTACCCAGTCCACATCGGCAAAGTCGCGAGCAAACCTTTCACAATTTGACGCTTCATTAAGGTAGTCAATCTCTAAGTAGAGAAGCCGTTCACTCTCTTCATAAATTGACACCCAGTCTCTGTCTGCACCGTCAGTCTTTGGATCGAACCGATCAAGTAGCTCAGCTAGCTTTTTTAGGTTCTTGAGATCTACATCAAACAACTCCTTCAATCCTGCTCTTTGAACTTTAATTGCAACTTTCTTTCCCTTGTACATTGCAGTATGAACTTGTCCTAGCGATGCCGCTGCCAGAGGTTCTACTGAAAAGTTCTGGAATACGCTATCACAGTCTTTCCCTAATTCTTTTGATATTAAATCTTTTGCACGTTGAGTACTAAAGCCAGGTACATCATCTTGTAAAGTTTTGAGTATGTCAGTGTACTCAACAGGTAATACATCTGTCCTAGTGGATATAACTTGTCCCAATTTAACGAATGTTGGTCCCAATCTCAATAGTCCATCACGAATAAAGGTTGCAGCTTCAACTTTAGCTTGTGATATTTCCTCCGTGGTAGATTCTCCTGCTTTTGTCATCTTTCTGGCCTTTAATGACTTTACTACACATTTTAATGCAAATTTCCACACCTCAGCATTGCGTCGAATTGCACTATAGTATATAGTATACGGAATAATACAGAGATACACACAATATGATATATGTATATGAGATATAAAGATGCACAGCTTGAATAAACAAGAATGATATTGTTCAACTCACCTGCTATTGCCCCTGGCCTCCCATCCTTGTTCTAATAATTCACCCTCTGGTACCGCCGCCGCCGCTGTACCAACAATATCATCATATTCATCATCATCCATACTGGATCGTCCACCCCGAACTACGCTAAGTGTCCCGGTTACTAGTTTCTTAAACCGGCTTTTAGTACGTGCGTATAAATTTTCATCAATACATATCTCTGAGACGGGTTCGCCTTGGTCGTCAACTAAACATTCCTCATCAAGTGTAGAAGACGCCACTTCTTCAGCGGCACGTTCAAGTTCAGCTAGTATTTCGGCATCTGATAATTCCGTAGGCAGTGGTGCAGTCTCCTTCTTCTTCTTTTCAATTGCAATGGTAGCAAATAATCTGGATATATGTTGTGTTCGTTGACTTATTATTGGACCGCCGAAACCAGATACTGTCGACGATAGTTCGACCACGACAAATGCAATGAGTACTTGAAATCTCATGATAGAGGTAATTAATGATAGGAATCTTATATGGTAGAGGTGATGATAATAAGATAAAGATATGAAAGTTGAAGAAGAAAATACTAGAAATATTTATTCGGCGACAGGATACCCGGGGGAACCCTCTGCTCGGGCAGGTGCAGTTTACCTGGTGTTCAGAGAGTTTAGTATGATATTCACTCAAATATAGTAGTCCGCGTGTCTGAATCAATAGGGTTCATGCTCAATACAATAAAAGGTATGCAATAGATTGGTGGTGGTCCTGTTTAGCCGGTCGCCAAATACTCGCCAAATTTTATTCTTAATTGACCACGGTATCCTTTTGGAGGACAATTAAAAACGGTGGTGGAGTTATGTACCGGTAGGGTAAACTTATATAACATCACAATGGGTCTCTACCAAAGATCATCATGTATGGATTATGAGCCTATGTCTACCTGCTTTACTAAGTACGGTCTTATAGATATAGGTACTATGAATACAGACTCTAACATATGAATTATATTTAGCCAATAGCTTGACGAATTGTGAGCACCAGTCCATCCGCATTTAATTCGTCTAGTTGTAAATAGCTAGCACCTAACATATGAGCAAGTTCTTTACCCTTTCCAACTCGAACATATTTGTTACCTATCTCAGTGTCTACCATTAAAGTCGGCGTTGCAAGTGTGGCAAGTTTAGTAGCCATTTGTTCCGTCTGTTGCCAAGCGTCGCTTCCTTGCGGTGAGCCTGGTAGTATAACATTACCTTTTCCATCACTTAGTATAATTAAAAGTATAGTTTGGTCTGATTCGTGTCGTCTTAGACGTTGAATGGTATCATAAGATAGTGAGAAGGAGTGAGCCAGTGGAGTACGCCCTCCTGTAGGGAGTCTTTGTAGTTGCTTTTCAGCTAGCTCAACACTCTTTGTAGGCTCCAGCAATATCTCTGCTTTGAGTCCACGAAAGGCGATGACTCCAACTTTATCTCTCTGCTGGTAAGCATCAGATAGAAGCGCTAATACAGAGCCCTTAACTGCTTCCATTCTTTTCCTAGCGCTCATACTTCCAGATGCATCAACAACGAACAGAATAATGGTATCGGTAGTTGAATTTCTTACTTTTCGTCGCCAATTATTGGGTAATATGATGGGTATACCATTCTCTGAGAGACCATTTACAGCGGCAGATCGTAAAGTTGGTTCAATAGCCAAGTCATCTAGTTTATCGGTTGGTGCCGATCGAACATAGTGACCTTTTTTTGTATTATTGACTTTATTTCTTCTGCCACTACCAGGCTGATTGGCTTTTTGCTGTTGCTTACTTAACTTTAGTTTCTTAATCTCGTTTGGCCTGCTTGCTGTAAATGTTTGCATCTCATCACTATTGTCTTGATGATTTTGTTGCTCATTCTGATCGGTATCATTGCTGGATGAAAGCTCGTCTCTGGTATCATTCTCCTGTTGTTCATTTCCTTCAGAGTTATCAGGTTCCTCATTGTTAGTTGGGTCATCCTGATTCTCTGGTGGTGAGTTGTTCGTCAACTTGTCTAGTAAATCATTTGTATTGGGTCTATCGTTTGGAGACTCAAATGGTTGCTGTCTACGACGATGAGATAATACCCATTCAGATGCTCTTCGTATATCTTCATTCTGAACAGTTAATCTTCCTTCATATGCTGCTAAAGCAATTGCAGTCTTATAAAGAGTAATGTCAGCTCGAAGACTTCCTACTTTCATTTCAGTACATATCCTGCTAATGAGTAAAAGCATATCATCTGATAGGACTACCTCTGGTAAGAGATCTTTGGCTGATTGTATCTTCTGTGCTAACTCGATTTCTACTTCCTTCCACTTTTCATGAAAGGCATCACTATCTCTTTCAAAAGCAATACGCTGCCTAACTACTTCTGCTCGTTCATTGTAGCATGTTGGTGCTGTAACATCCACCATGAGTCCAAATCTATCCAGTAGTTGTGGTCTCAAATCTCCCTCTTCTTGATTCATCGTACCTATTAACATAAACTTTGCAGGATGAGAGTGACTTATACCTTCTCTTTGTACGGTGTTTATACCCGATGATGCAGAATCAAGGATAACATCTACAAGATGAGCCGGTAATAAATTAACCTCATCAACATATAAAACACCTCTATTTGCAGATGCTAATAATCCAGGTGAGAAGACACGTTTGCCTGCTTGTTTCAATGTTGCAGAAAAGTCAATGCTACCTAATACTCTATCTTCTGTTGCTCCAATCGGTAGCTCAATAAATGGTGTCGGTAATTGTTTAACTTCTTTATATTCTTCTGCTTGATTGTATTGATCATATGAATTAGTTTCCGGATTATAGCCAACAGAGATAGATGGCATAAGATTTGATATACCCCGAGCAGCAGTACTCTTTGCAGTGCCTTTATCTCCTCGTATCAATACTCCACCGATTGATGGATCGATAGCACAAAGTATAAGACATAGTTTGAGATCCTCTTGCCCGATGATTGCAGCAAAAGGGTAGTGTCTTCTACTCATTGATTGATGGATGATGATCTGTGTATACGGCAAGCAGCGGCAAGCGACCAATATTATTGATTGAGTTGATATTGTAGGTATTGATGGTGGATAGATGGGCAGGTGGCAGGTGAATTGAAGCACGTGCTTTATTGCCCAGCAGACAGTATCTTTTTGCAAAATTTCTTGAATTCTTTACTTTGATGTCAACTCACAATATGTGGTATATCCTCATCCTGGTGTACATCTATCACCATTCATATATATAGCTAGACAATTATATAATTGGTTACATAAAGAGCAAATCCTTGTAGACCTAGCATACATTTTATTATTATATCAGTCTAAGCTGTAACAGATTATTATTATAAACAAAACAATCATGACGGAGTCCATCAATGATCAGTTTCAGATATTACTTTTAACACATTCATCTACTGATATACTTGCATTAGAATCTGCAAAGCGTTTACTACCCATTGACTTTGTGCCCATCGAGACTGTGGATCTCACTGAACT
>Ga0214480_101226_pt1 | contig 11402 bp, 4 predicted proteins | sample M1_20Mar14CPVII9_3_FD_165042 | JGI IMG/M metagenome (GOLD analysis project Ga0214480, IMG submission 165042) | Marine eukaryotic communities from Monterey Bay, California, United States - M1_20Mar14CPVII9sort6BwellE17 | ecosystem: Environmental > Aquatic > Marine > Unclassified | place: USA...
GGGTATGTGATGTCATGCTATGATATCGGGTATGTGATGATGTCATGCCCATCATGATATCGTATGTGTGATGATGTCATGCCCATGTTATTGGCATTATGGGATGTCATGTCGGCACATCACATCATCATGCAATGATAATCCACCATGATAGCTTAGTAGCGCGCCATGATATCGGCGTAATATGTGATGTCATGCCATGATATCGAAGTGATGTCATGTGCATGATATCGTATGTGATGTCATGCGATAACATCGAGCCGATGTCATGCATGATATCGTCGATTCACGAACACGTGTTTTACTTTCATCATCAAACAATTAAGTAGTATTATTATCATCTACCATAAAACATCGTTTAGATAGTGATACGATACACAACAACCTACTATTTACTGCCGCCGCCGAGTTAATCATATCATCGATATCTCCCCATATTATAATCCCCCATCGACCATATCAACATTGCAATAAACACCGAGGTGCACCATCTTGACACCTCTATCATCAAATATTGTGCATTCATAGTGATACGATATCACACAGCAGACCACTATAACGATATCAGGCGTCGGTGCATATCAATTGCAAGATATGACAACAACAACAAGTAGAATGAACAAAGCACTCCGGTGCGTAAGGAATCTTCCATCCGTTATAAAAGCAAATATGTTTAAAAACAAACGACAGTCTTCAGATGATAATGATATATCACAAGCGCCGCTTGATACATCGTCATCGTCATGCACAAGCATCTCCTCCAATAATGAAGAATTGATTGATTATTGTACTACTCCTGTATCGTCTATTGAGGAAAATGTCATTGAGCTTGATACTCTATCTTGTACAAGTAGTTCATCAAGTGATGAACATTCAGTTTGTATAATGAAGAAGCTCCCCAAGAGAAGTTGGATTCAGAATAAGTTATGGCATAAGATGTGTCTTGAACATGATCGATACTGGGCCGAAGATCTACGTGAAAGGAAGAAAGCACATCCGATTACTTTGCAAATGTATGACACCATTAATCAGCTCTTTGGTAATATTACAAGTAGTTCATCCGAAGAAGATGGTGTTAATGTTATTGAAGATGACAATACCCTCGATACCATCGAAGAAGAAGAAGTTAGGGATACATCAAGTACAAGCTCATCAAGTGTAGAAGAATATCCGAAGGTATCCTTCATGATACGGCTACTCTCCGTCAAGATAATCGATGTCACATTCTCTCTATCTCGGACAATTGATGATGTAAGGAATGAGATACGAGCTCAGTTTGGACTAGTTCCGTCACAGTACATCCTAAAGGCGGGGTGTAAGACATTGTCCAACAGCAATTGCTCACTTTTAGACTACAACATTACGTCAAATCAAACACTTGACATTGAACTTAGAGCAAATCAATGTCTTCGTGGTGGCACTGATACTAACAATGATGACCCATTATACGAAAAGGAAGTGCCAGAGTTGGTAAATATACTAAAACAAAAAGGTGTACCTCGTGGTTCAAAACCATGGACCCAGTCTAACCTTATCAAACGATACAGAGAAGCCGAAACAAATGGATGGAAAAAGAAGAGGCCAAAGTCTTCTCAAAAGAGGACGGCCGAGTCCAGAGCCAATCGATCTCATAACAAGAAGAAAGAAGATAATGCTAAAGATGCAAAGCGGCATACTCAAGTCAGGGCCGATGAGAAGAATGCAAGTGTACATAACTGGCCAAGGATGGATACCTTGCTTGGTGAGACGCCTGGTAAAGACTACAAGGTGCAATATCATACAGAGGATGTTATGGCGGCTTTGTATCTCTTCCATCTTGAAAGCGGTGGATGGATTTACCGAGAGTCCATGTGGTTGATTGCGTATTTACATGTGATGAAAAGATTAGCAGAAGCAGATGATAGTTGTATTAGCAAGCTGAATGGCTTGTTGGAGTTGAGTATAGAAAGGTACTCGACTTTATATAAGACTCTTTATCAAGAGGTCTTAGACGACAATGATCTGAAGCAAGTGTGTAAGTGGAAGGGTCAGACCGAACATAGACAGCTGATGGATAGGAAGGAAGCAGTACTTGAATGGTTTGCTACCGATGATTCCTGCTCATTCGATGACCGTAAAGCCAAGCTACGTCCTCTTGAGGAGATTGATATTGAGAAGAGGCAGATGTTGCTAGAGTCTCTAGTGGGTCTACATCTGAAAGTACCCAACTATTGGTGGCCGGGTGAAAGGGGTGAAAAGAAATGGACATGTGTGATCGAGTCTATCAATCTCGAAGACAAAAAAGAGAGGTATTTCAATCTCAAGTGTCTGGGTGATCCATATCCGGACAAGAGATATGAGATGGCATATGTAGACGTCAAGAAGTATGCTGATCGTGAACATACTGAGTTCTCGGATTTCTATCTTCCAAAGACATTAGACGAGTGTGTTGACTTGGAATTCAAAGCTAGATGTGATAAGACTTTGCAAGAGCTGAGAAGGTAAGATCTTCACTAGTTTTATCGCTTGTATATGCTCGCCTCTTATATCTCACACTTCTCCTCTCGACTTGCATCTTACAGTTCTAGTTTGACCGATGATACAAAGAGATTCGAGATACTCTACAACCATGCAGTGAATGAAGTGGCAATTACCATTAAGTCACAAATGATGACGCCCGAGGCACAAAGTAAGCTTCTGTCAAAGTTTTTAGAGGCTCAAGGACGTGGAGTATCTTGGGGAAGGCAATGCTTCACAGCAAAAGATGACAATGCACCAGAGACAATCGATGCACCTCTTTTGAGCTGTGCATGTTGTGGTATTAGAACAAACAAGTCAGATCGGAGGAAATATCATGAAGTAGATGTACTTGAGATCGAAGATAAGTTGAAATTGAGAGAAGGTGACGAAGATGATACTGTTGAAGAATCTGATGCTGAAGAAATATCACCGGGAGGTCTTGAAGGTCCAAGAAGTAGGAGTACACAAGGCTATCATAGGCGGTTAATGGACAGAGAACCATTGTCAATACCTTATAATGACGAAGGAGATATGAAGGAGGTTGATTTGTGGAGATTGCGCTCCATCTGGCCAGCAAAGAAGCCTGATGAACTTGCCGAAGAGAGAGACAATCTTCCAAGCTACATGTTCGATGAGTCTGGAGATCCAGTATACTTCCATCTTCATCCAGAGTTTGTTGACGAGAAAGTAGTCCCTGGAGAGCCGAATAAGTATTATGCAACGATATGCTCCCATTGCAAGAAGAGCCTGGACGAGAATAAGTCTCCTTGGAGGTCACTTGTGTCTGGAATTGACTTTGGATATGCCAATAGGATCGGCCTTGAGCCGTTGACTGAACTTGAACGTCAAATCATATCCAAAGTTCGACACTATATACTCATGATCAAAATTGAGAGCAATACTGCTGACGGTAGAGTAATTGAACGAGGCCAGTCCAAGGTTAAAGGTTGTGGTATCTATTTCAATGATGATAGTGCAAGGGTTGTATCAGATTTGCTGTCTCAGGAGAGCATTTATGACAATGTCTATCTCCAGTTTGTTGGCCCTGAGGGAGAATACGATGCTCTTGCTGCCAAGGTATTGGGATCTGCAAATGTAACGGGAAGAGCTTGGGTCATCTATCAATGGCTAAAGGTATTGGGAGAAGTCAATTGCCATTATAAATACGATGATGAGCTGCCAGGTTTTGATGATGTGAAAGGTAGATTAAAGGCTGCCAACGAAGCCCTTGTTGAGAACGCCGATTGCGTCAATGACGAGGCCGTTCGTAGAGAGACCGAAATAGCCAAGGATGACGTTCGAAAAGTTAGAACTCGTAGTCGCAGTAGAGCCGGTACAAATGATGAAGTCAATGACTTCCCTTTTAGATGTTCACTTCTAGCATCGAACAAAACCGGTACCGATGTGGATCGTCAATATTTAGAGAGTGCTGCAGAAACTTTACGTCTCAGTGAGGAGTCAAAGGATGAATGGCTATCAAGACGAGAGGGTAATCCACTTAATGAATATGAAAATGGTGACGAGACATTTGCAAAAGCGAATCCAGATGTGTGTTTATTTGGTACTGCTTATGGGAATAGTGGTCCAACACTTAGTAAGTATCAGATTGAGCATCTTCTCATGCAGTTTACAACAAGTGCTGCTTCAAATAGGCCATTACTCTTCCAACTATTCGAGTCAGATCGTAGACACAGTGTCATCTCAAGTATGCATGCAAAGCATTTGTCTGACCCACGAGAGTTTGAAAAGTTTGCTAATGAATTCTCGACTGATGAGTTTCAAGCCAAGGTCAAAGCTTCTATAAAGGATCCAGATGGACCTGATGCAAAGTACATATTAAACAAACTTACACCATTCTTGACATCTGGTGGTAAGAAGTCAGCTTATGGAGCCTTGGAGAAGAATCGTAGTGCAGGTGAGATCCTCGCAATGGGTAGAAGATTTGGTTGTGCCTCTAATTTTCTTACATTTGGCATTGATGATATCAACCATCCGAACTCGATTAGGTTAGCTCTTCCAAGTTCAAGTAATCACGACTTCCCAGCTGTTGTCTCAAGTGCATCTCAAGTAGAGATGAAGAAAGGTATTACACTCATGGATGAAGACAATGGAAGTAGTAAAATGCCATTTGGATACACTGAACGAATGAAGCTATTGAGTAACAACCCAGTCGGAGCTGCGGAGGCTTATATACAGGTAGTTCACGACATCATGTCAATTCTTTGTGGTACAAACCCATCAAATAAAACATCATCTTTCAAATCTCCTGATGATGTTGGCATGACGGGAACACTACATGCTTCCTTTGGCAAGAATGAAGTCACTCACAGTGGATCACTCCATCATCATGCTGTCCAGTGGGGAGGACTACCACCAGAGCTACTCGAAGCTGTAGCTGACATACCCGAGTTGAACATGATAGTAGCATCAGTGTTGGACTCACAGTTCAGTGCCAACGTTGATAGGCATATGCATGTTCAGAGTTTGATAAAGGAGACTATCTCGACGGTTAAGGGTCAAAAGAAGCTTCGTGAGTCCGCTAATGCCAAGTCGTTGGGTCTAGATACTTCAGCTATAGTCACCCCAGTTAAGGATACTTCGGATTTTGGAGAAGATACTTCGGATATCAATAGCTGTAACTTGGAAGATATCAATACCAACGGTAGTGATAATGATTCTGATGTCCATTCGCCTGATATCACACGACATGATTCTTCAGTCCCCGGAGCATTTGCAGAGTATGGCAAGAAACTGAAACGTTGTCAAGATACGACTTGCCAACGTGAAGGATGCAATGAGGAAGTATGGATACCATCTCCATTTCAAGGGATCAAGATGAGAGCGATTCCGATGCCAATAATTCCTTCAAAGTCAAAGGCGAAAGTTTCCTTTATTGGCGATACAAATGAGACTATCTCTAGTTCAAAGCCCACCCCATTAGCATTGCAACTTCCACCAGATCCCAACAAACAGGGTGAGCAATTCAAGTCGTTTGTTGGTATTATAATATGTCACTGTGGTATTCATGTACATACTTTTACTTGTAAGAAGCCTCCCAAGGGATGGCAGGGGTGTAGACTTTGCTACGACAAAGCTCTAAACAATGGAACAAGACCTATAGAACTGAGGTGTACAATGCAACCCGATGGTACAACTCAGTGGGATATGCTCGAGAAGTCACGAACTGAGGTACAAGCTGATGGATCTACCAAAATCATCGTAGAGAATCATGTTGAGCCATATGATCCTGAAGTGCACACATCAAAAGAGAATCTATATCCTTTACCATCTGGCAGCGTTCGGACTATCGTTTGGGAGCTAGATAGGCCAAAGTTGAAGCCTTTACCTGAACTTGATGATGATATGACCAAAGATCAAATCATCTCAAAGTTGTATAATGAAATGTTGCCAAGTACGATAGCGGGCGAGGATACTCAGTTTGAAGAAGGCATTGAAAGTATATCCCGATCTCGAGTTGACTTGCACCAGTTTTATGAGCATGACAAGAATAATCTATTCTATGGATTGTTGCTTGGCTTGATAGAATCGTCTCAACTTATTCCAGGCTCCAAATCAGTCGAGGGTCTAAGAAGAGAGCTTATGCAGAGCTTAAGAGAGATGCCACTTGATTACAAGCTCGGTAATATGACGGTTGAGCAACATATCAAGTCTCGAATGGACAGTCAAGCTCAAGAGGATGATACAGCCTTGAAATTTAAAAGCCAGAGATTACAAGAGGCTCAGTCAAAGCGAGAAGAGCCAATTGATGATACAAGCATCGAAGAGAAGGTTGAATTGTACTCTCAGCTTATGATGAATGTTGATGGTGACAAGAATGTTGATAAAGACGATTGCTTTGAAGGTGGAGAGCTTGAAGTCTATCTCTTTGCCGAGAAGTTCAAAGTTAATGTTGTAGTATATGATGAAGAAGATAATCATTTGATTAGAGTCGATTACAGTGCTGCAAGTGGAGATGATAGACCGACAATGCATTTACTTCGTACACCAAGCAGTGCAGGAGAGGGCTTTTCTACTAGCCAGGAGCCTCATATCAATCCTCCCAAGTACAATTACAAGCTTTTTACATTTAAGATGAAACGTATCTTGGACTCGTTGGGAGGATTTGATTTACAAGATTTAAAGAAGTTGTATGGAATAGTTACAAAGTCTCTCGAGGGTAGAAATGGCAAGGTGGTTGACTTCAATCCAATATTGACTTCCGTGCTCGGTTGCAATAGTAATCTTTTGCATCTTGGCTCCTCGGAGCAAAGCAAAGCTGCTCTTTTTTTACATTGGCCCGTACATTAATAAGGGCGGTGTGAAGATCACGGACGCTTTGCCGATACTGGAGAAAGCTCGGGATCATGCCATTAAATATCCAAGTATTGCAGATGATTCTGGCACGACCAAGAGATTTCTCCAACAAGTACTAACACGAGTTCTAAACAAGCTGAATAACCTAATAGAAGTCAGTGATACTCAAGTAGCATCTTACCTTTTGGGCATGGGTGCAAGCTTGTGTTCGGAGTCATTTGTGGCGTGTGATACTGCAGCGTATCAAAAGTTTGTTAATGATGAGATCCAACGATCAACGAACTTACACCATCATACTGATATCGTCTCAAGTGAAGAAGAGCATGATTACCACAACGAGATAGATCTTCTCTTAGGAATTGAAGATATGGGTGCTGTAAACGACAACGATAGTGATGCCGAAGATGAATTGGAAGAGGAAGATGTAATGAGTATCCAATCCAGTAACTTGGAAGACAATGACGATGGTGCAAGTGGAGATGAGCACATGGGATCCTCTCATAACGATGAAGATTTCAGACACATCAATGCTTCTTATGGACCTTCTTCTCCAATTTATCTGTCAAATGATGGCAAAAAGATACCCGTGTCATATACTGCTCTCTACCGATATCGTGGCGAAAGCTTGAAGCATTTGAATAGGTACGAGTATACTGCTCTTATTCGAGTAGAAAAGAAGAATAGTCCCAGTGATGAAGATGGAGATGTTGCTGACGCTGTTGATGATAATGAAAGTCCAAAGAAGGCTGGTAGAAAGAAGAATCTATCCTTTCAGTTTGCACCTGGGCTTGATATAGACAAGAACTATCATCAAGTCTTAAACTCAAAGCTGCTAACTCCAAAGTTCTCAAGATCCCCTCCATCTCCTCCAACGATGAAGCCTCATCCTCCAGATCTCGATGAGCCTGACGAAACATACGACGCCCAATATGAAAAAGATCTTGCATCATGGAGAAAGAAGGCAGACCGTTTTGCTCATTTCTATTTGACCATGTTCCGAGCCGAGGATGAACTTTATGAGAAAGGTCAAGTCAACACTTACAAGTATGACTACCCGGCATTTGTTGACTTCTACAACCAGTTGTGTTGGAGTCGTCATGAGATCGCCGATCTTAGACTAAACCAAATTGATAGGGTTATACACAGTTGGAGAGTCGATACAGATAGGAGGGATATGCTTGCAGCCTTTCGTGGTAGAGCTAGAACAATGTGGTCAGATGAAGAGAAGGAGGCAAGCAAAGCCTACTTTGGTCGCAATTACAAACCAACTGTTGGCGATGACGGAATGGATTATGTATCTGATTTAGTGCAGGAGTATCTAACATCTGAAGAAGATACAAATGCAAGAAAGCATCTTGGTCACAGTAAAGCAATACTCGACACTCTTCGAAGCTTGTCTGAGACTCCTATTTCACTTAACAGTCGTGAATCAAACCTCAGTGCTACTAAGTCAAGACCTTCAAATGTAGCCAATGTGAGTACTCTCCCATTTAATATGGACTTGGATGAGTCAAAGCGGAAGTCTCAAGTCAAAGATATACTCGTTGTTGATGATGACAATAACGTGCCTACACCAAACATGTACCGAACAAACCATAATCTTGATAAGAAAGTTGAAGATTATATCAAAAGTCAAGACTTATCAGCTGACAAGGATATAGTAATCAACCTGGCTCATGATCACTTCAAAGCCATTCGATCAGGTAGAGCTCGAGATAAAGACTACGAAGCTCCTAATGTGTTGGTTTGTGGCAAGCCAGGTAATGGCAAGTCGAAGATTATCGAGTCGCTGGATGGAGTAGTTGAGATAATGAAAGTCGGAGAGCAAATGAAAAACGCTTATATGGGTTCAGCTGCTGTTGGTATACGAGGGACGACTCTCCTCAAGTCTTGGAATATACCAGTATTCAGTAAAGGACAAGCGGTGACATATAGACCTTGGAATGAAGACGCATTACTTGCTCTCAAGAGAAGGTTTGGCCAAAATGTAGACAATATATGCGCTGTCATTATTGACGAGATATCGACGGTTCAGCCATACATGTTGGCATATCTCAATGCTCGAATGCAAGAGTTGTTCAACAATAATAAGCCATTTGGTGGACGTATGGTTATCCTCTTTGGTGACTTTGATCAGAAACCACCAACTGCCGGTGACACTTTGCCAGGAGTAGTAATGCAACATATGGAAGCGAAAGGCAAACCTCTAACTTCAAAGTCGGCTGAGCAGCTAAGTTTAGCTCAGATGGGAGGCTATCTCTTCACCAAGTTTCGTTACATCAAGTTGACAACCCAACACAGATCTGGAGACCCCGAGCATATGGCAGTGATTAATAAGATGAGTGGTAGAGGATCGCTCAGCGTCGAAGACTTGAAGAAGACTTATAAGAAGTTGTCTGTGGAAGATCTGGAAAGTGATGAATTCCGCTTTGCAACTAACATTGTCTCTGGTAATGCCGAAAGAAGAGAAATCAATGCCTGGCAAGCCAAACGATGGGCTGAGCATCATGGTATCAACACTATCAGATGGGCTCGAAAGAGAGATGAAGCATCATGGAAAGGTAGACCAAAGGATCAAGCCAGTAAATCACACGCCCTGCAAAATGCTTGCTTCTGGGAGTTCTTCCCACCCGGAGCAAAAGGGTATCTTGCCCATTACGGCATTAATGCCGACGAAGGATTAGCTAATGGCACAGAGATCAAGTACCACTCGCTGTCGTTCGAGGACAAAAAACAAAGAAGGCGATTCAATAAGCTTCTTCGTCAAGCTAAACCGGGTGATATTATAACTCTCGACTCGCCACCGACGGCTGTCAATGTTGAGTTATTCGCAGACTTCGAGGGTGATTCGGATGCCGTAAAGGCTGATAATGTTACCAAAAGGAAGTCGTGGTTCAGCAGTGGTAAACAGAGTATCACTAGAGACGGACGAGTTGTGATCCCAATCTCTATCAGAGATGGCAACAATATTTCAACTAAAGCAACATTCGTTCCTGGTTCTGGTTTAGATTTAGGTCCAATATACTATCATAACTCTCGGCTTATGATGAGAGATCATTTCCCAATTGAGCCAGCATTCAGTATCACGGTGGATAAAGCTCAGGTATGTTTTGTATGTGCTTGTTATTGTGTGTTTGGCACAAAACCTCCTCTAACTTCAACTTGTCGGATATGCTTAGGGAAAGACCATCAACCGTATTATTCTATCAATCTCTAAGCACTCGCACCATCTCAACAAGATCAAGTGGGAAGACTTATATGTATCATTGTCTCGAGTGCGGAGTGGGGATCATATGAGACTCTTGATAAATGGTGGCGATTGGAATACGATTGGATATATATCTGAACTTCGAAGAAACAAATACACAGAGTTATTCTTTCGCGGTTACAAAGATCATCCTGATGGTGATGGGAGCAAGGTATGGGATTATAACTTATCAAGGAAGAAAGCTGGACTTGATGGAAAGAGGAAGTTTGGGTCGAAGAAGAAGAGTACCTCGAATAAGAAGCGAAAAAGATAAGACATTTGTTGTATACATTGTAAAGTAGAATCTGAGTTTATGTTCTACTCCACTTGATTCCTTAATAGGCTTGAATCTCAATCATCAATACTGGAGACATGCATTTTAGATTGTACACTTTATGCAATTAAGGATGAGGGAGCTGTATCGTCCATGCGCAAGTAGCCAAGAAGATGGCGGCATTTTGCGGGAACAGCTCGACCTATAAAGGATGAGGGGAGCCGTAGCGTCCATCAAGTACATCACTGACCAAGATTATACAAGTGGGATCCGAATCGACCCATTTGCTGTGAGCAGAGATTGAATAAAATGAGTCCAACCACCTCTAGGCTGTGAAAACTGCTCGCCGGCAGGCCATTAAGTTAACAATAAATCCGGATACATAATATACGCTGCCATACGAGAAAATAGTTTCGTAAGTTCATAAGCGTCCCAGTCATCTGGGAAACCTTTCTCAAACATGATGAGATAGGGATACATTGCAAATGCAATTCGTACTAATTTCAACTTCCAACGAGGCACTATCCAGGTGAGATATACGTAATATAATCTATTCCTGAAGTTCTGCTGTTGCTTAACTTTCTTCGTGTCATCGTCTTCGGTTAAGTGTTTAGTAGTATTTGGAGATTCTATCCGACCATTCTCCAAGTTATCATGATCATCGTCGCCTGATGTTGTTGTTGTTGCAGTGGCTCTTCGGGATACTACCGCCGTCATCTGCTATTTTAACTTGATCTCTTCAATCAGTATCTAACTACCTGTGTACCTAAACAATACCGAGTGATGGTGACATTGATAGTACGTGGTTAGTGGTGTCGGTGTCATCGTACGATAGGCTGAAAGTCATCCTGATATTTTTCTGTGTCTCATGTGAATCAATTTGCCTTTTGGCGATACTAATGAAGCACTCTTTGCTCTGCACCCTGCGCCCTCCTGACCTCTACGCTCATTGCATGCATGATATGCACCTAGTACTACTTCAACTTGGTGGAGAGTGCAGTATCATGTTGGATGAGCAGATATACTTGAGTAGTTGTTCAAATTAATTCTTAAGTTCATTACCTTACC
>Ga0214480_101227_pt1 | contig 11395 bp, 11 predicted proteins | sample M1_20Mar14CPVII9_3_FD_165042 | JGI IMG/M metagenome (GOLD analysis project Ga0214480, IMG submission 165042) | Marine eukaryotic communities from Monterey Bay, California, United States - M1_20Mar14CPVII9sort6BwellE17 | ecosystem: Environmental > Aquatic > Marine > Unclassified | place: USA...
CCTGTCGACTGTTGGCCATACTACCTGCGATAGTCACTTATTGGTACCGTTTCTCTCACCAGAACATCCGATTGGAGACGGAGACTGATTCCAAAACGATCGGAGGACATTTCCTGAATCTTTTAACGGGCGACAAACCGGGTGAACTTCATGAAAAGGTCATGAATGTCTCACTTATTTTGTATGCCGAACACGAGTTCAATGCCTCTACCTTTTCCGCCCGGGTTTGTGCGTCCACGCTGTCAGACATTCACAGTTGCATCACCGCGGCCATCGGCACGCTTCGCGGACCGCTTCACGGTGGCGCCAATGAAGCAGCAATGGAAATGATTGAATCATGGCCATCGGCTGATGTGGCAGAATCCAACATTTTAAATCTACTATCCCAAAAGAAAAAAATAATGGGGTTTGGCCACGCGGTGTACCGAGAGTCTGACCCTCGCAACGGCATCATTAAAGATTGGGCCAAAAAACTGGCAGAAGAAGCAGCAGACTCCGTCCTTTACCCTGTTTCTGTCCGTTGCGAGGAAGTCATGTGGCGTGAGAAAAAGCTGTTTTGTAACGCAGACTTCTTTCATGCCGCAGCCTATCATTTCATGGGGATTCCAACCAAATTGTTTACACCGATATTTGTTCTTTCACGAACCGCCGGGTGGTGTGCTCACGTTTTTGAACAACGTGCTGACAATCGAATTATCCGTCCCAACGCCGAGTACATTGGGCCTGCGCCAAGATCAGTGCCAGCATTAGGCCAACGATAATCAACTACGCTGCGCGACCATTCCAACAGGCTTGGTGAATGTCGGTACGCACAGGACTGAAGAGCAAGAAGGGCATTGCGAATTAATGGCCAAATCTTTTCCAAAAAAAATGATCATGAATTCAAATTTCGATATTAACCAGCGACCCGATTTTGATGTTGTCGTTCAGCAGATTACCGATTTTGTGCTCGCATCTCCGCCTCCTTCGGCAGAGGCATACAGGACAGCCCGCTATTGCCTTATGGATTCTATTGGCTGTGGATTACTGGCATTACAGTTTCCTGAATGCCGAAAGCTGCTCGGTCCAGTTGTTGAGGGGACCACTGTGCCCAATGGAAGCCGAGTCTTGGGAACCGATTTTGTTCTAGACCCCGTCAAAGCGGCTTGGGACATCGGTTGCATTATTCGATGGCTCGATTTCAACGATACCTGGCTGGCCGCCGAATGGGGTCATCCAAGCGACAATCTCGGAGCCATACTGTCGGTTTGTGACCACCTGTCGCAAGTCAATTCCCGGCAGGGAATCCCCTCCTTAACCGTCAAGGATGTCCTGATCGCCATGGTTCAAGCCCATGAAATCCAGGGAATCCTGGCGCTTGAGAACAGCTTTAATCGTGTCGGATTGGATCACGTTCTTTTGGTCCGAGTCGCCTCGACCGCCGTCACCACGCGACTGATGGGCGGAAACCAGGAACAGATTATGGCGGCGATTTCCCATGCGTGGGCGGACGGGGGTGCTCTACGAACTTATCGCCATGCCCCCAATGCTGGGTCACGGAAATCATGGGCCGCTGGCGATGCAACCTCCCGGGCCGTCGCCTTATCGCAAATTGCGATGAAGGGGGAGATGGGAATTCCTGGAGTTCTGACGGCCAGACAATGGGGGTTTTACGATGTCCTATTCAGCCAATGGAATCAAAACTTGGCAGCCAAACCGTTGGATGGCCGACAATTCCGATTTCAACGTGAGTTTGGTTGCTATGTCATGGAAAACATCCTTTTTAAGTTGAGCTTTCCAGCGGAGTTCCATGCCCAGACAGCCTGCGAGGCCGCGGTTTTACTTTATCCTCAGCTGCAGGGCCGCCTGCACGAGATTCAGCGAATCATCATCACCACCCACGACTCAGCGATCCGGATTATTTCCAAACAAGGAGAACTTTCCAACCCTGCAGATCGCGACCATTGTCTTCAATATATGGTTGCGGTTGCCTTGATCACAGGCAACCTGACTGCGGAATGCTATGAGGACGACTATCATCGAAAGATGCCCCAAATTGACGTCCTACGAAACAAAATGGAAATCGAGGAAAGCCAGAGTTATTCCAAGGACTACTACGATCCCGAAAAACGGTCAATCGCCAATTCAGTTCAAATTTTATTCAACGATGGAACGTCCACAGATCATGTTGAGATCGAGTACCCGATTGGTCATCGCAGACGGCGAGAGGAAGGCATTCCTGTTCTGGTTGAAAAGTTCCGTAAAAACGCCAGTACCTGTTTTTCGAGCACCGAGTGCGACGCACTAGAACGCATTCTCCTCGACGAGGACACTTTAGAAAAAATGCCTGTCCACCTTTTGATGAACACCCTTGTCAAATCGCCATCTTAAACCACACAAGCCGTGCTTGACTCCCGCGGGGTTTAGCGGATGAAACCTGGTCGGTTCGGACTCTCGATTTTCGCAGCCACTAAATCTATTTACCACCATGCTCGGATACCAAGCAGCGGACCGGACAACACAGTGCTTCCCAATTTACGAGATTCATAGCCCGTCAAGAATTCTAGATGATTGCGGGTGACCCCGGCGGTTGCCAATAAATGAGTCTGATGAATTGAGCCCACTTTTCCGTAGTCAATTTCAAAAGAAAGAACAACCGGCTCAACAGGGAACCAGTCGATTGAGGACGTCAGGTTGTATCCGGCAAAGGAAGCATTCCGATCACTCAGAAAATTGCCGCCTGCTCCCAGCCGAAGAATAAGATCTTCGCTTTCAATTAATCTCGTCGTCAAATTGAAGTCGCCAAGATTAAGATGGTCATCCGGCAAACCAAGTAATTTTTCTGTGAGGTGTGCCCACTGGAAGTCAAAACCGATGACGGAGGAATTTTCGTAGCGACCATGCAAATTCCAGCTATCAATCTGGTGAAAATCAGTGCCGTACCAGAATGCCGCCCTCCATTGTGATTTTTGGCCCGCCAGTACCGCATTCTCATCGAGGAGAATACCACGACCTAGTGCGTATGGCCTCCCGGCAAACAAAACCGGGGACTTCGGCGCTGAGCTGGAATAAATCTCATAGTCAATATCATTCTCGTATTCACAATCTCGATGGCCCGAGTTTCGTTTTCCGTTTTGATTAAAAAAGAAACCAATTAATGACCAGTCATTTCCATGATCACGATGGTCGTGAGATCGATGATGATCATCAGACCGGTTCTTTTTTTTGTCTGGTGGTGGGTCCGTTTCAGGAGCAACTTCGCCGGACGCCTCCGTGCGAATCTTCTGCAACAGTTGCCCTTGGAGATGCCGCGCTGTAGAAAACTGCCCCACAGCAGTCACCACGGCCATGACCGTGAGCAAAATGCCGTTTTTTTTCCATTGACAGCTCATTCTTCGATCCATCTCACTTGCCCCACCTAACGCGAGGCTTAAAATCATTAGAAGTCGACGTACCATTCGCGACCCGCCCACACTCGGCTTCGAATACACTATTAGTCACGTCGTTTTGCCACAACCGCGGTTTGTCCCAACTGAATCCAAGTACAACGTGACAGCTGCTTTCATTGCATGACGACTGCACTGAAAGCACTTTGGACGAAGTCGCCGGGGTGAATAGGACGTTTTGGTTGACCCAATTCCGAAAATGGACCTCATGAATCAACTTGCCGCAATTTTCGATAACAAGTTTGCTGACAACGTCTACCGAAATCCATCGCCGGCTGTTCTCTATGAACATGCTGTCAGTCTGGGCGACGGTCAAATCACCAGTTTGGGTGCCTTGGCGACATGCTCAGGAAAAAAAACAGGGCGTAGCCCCAAAGACAAACGCGTCGTCGAATCTCTGGACAGCAAAGCAGACATTTGGTGGGGGGATGTCAATCGCCCCATCTCAACGGAGTCATTTGCCCTTGTTCGCAACACCGCTTCACATTACCTGGAGCAGAGCACCCGCCTGTACGTCATCGATGGATTTGCAGGTTGGCATCCAGACTACCGAATCAAAGTCCGAATCATCTGCGAACGGCCCTATCACGCCCTCTTCATGCAGAACATGTTGATTCGGCCGACACGCAAGGAATTAAAGAAGTTCGGCTCGCCCGATTATGTCATTCTCAATGCTGGCCGGGATCTCGCAGATCCAGCCATCAACGGAGTGACGTCTGAAACCTCGATCGTGATCAATTTCGAGGAGGCCGAGATGATCATCCTTGGCACCCAATACGCTGGCGAAATGAAAAAAGGTGTGTTTACCATCATGAATTACCTGATGCCAAAACAGGGAGTGCTATCAATGCATTGTTCCTGCAATGAAGGTAGCCAGGAAGATGTTTCCTTATTTTTTGGTTTATCGGGGACAGGCAAGACAACGCTTTCCGCTGACCCGCACCGACGATTGATCGGTGATGATGAACACTGCTGGACAGACAAGGGAGTATTTAACATTGAGGGTGGATGCTACGCGAAGTGCATTGATCTCGTACCCGAGAAAGAACCGGAGATTTTTTCGGCAATTCGGTTTGGAGCGGTTTTGGAGAATACAGTTCAGCACCCTGAAACACGTGAAGTCGATTTTTCCGATGGGAGTCTCACCCAAAACACACGTGTTTCCTATCCGATCGATTTTATTGAGCATGCAAAGATCCCCTGCATCGGTGGACAACCCAAGAACATTATCTTTTTGACCTGTGATGCCTTTGGCGTTCTGCCTCCGGTGAGCAAGCTAACACCTGAACAGGCAATGTATCATTTCATTAGCGGCTATACCGCCAAAATCGCCGGTACCGAACAGGGAATTGTCGAACCACAAGCCACGTTTTCGGCTTGTTATGGAGCGGCATTCCTGGTTTGGCATCCGACCAAATACGCTGAAATGTTGGCAGAGAAAATGAAGAATTTTGGCGCGCATGCCTGGTTGATCAATACCGGTTGGACCGGGGGTGAATATGGGGCGGGATCCAGGATCAAGTTGGAATACACTCGCGCCATTATCGACGCAATTCATTCAGATGAATTGTCCAATGTCGATTTCAACAGAGATCCATTTTTTGGATTGGCGATTCCCGGGGAATGCCCTGACTGTCCGACCGAAATTCTCGACCCAAAGAAAACATGGGCCAATTCGGGTAATTATGAGCAAGTGGCCGGCAAACTTGTCGAATTGTTCATTCAGAACTTTTCGCAGTACACGTCAGAAGCATCCGATTCCATACGAGAAGCTGGGCCCACGCCGCTGATCGGTATGAGCTTGAAGACCTAGCGATAGAAGGCTTTCCATCCAAATCGAAAGCGGCACCCAAATCGAAAGCGGCATCCAAGTCAGCCTACCCCAGTGGACAGCCTACCGGGTGACCTGGAATCCAAACGTGATGCCGTGTACCCAAAATTCGTAACCGTTGTTTATTGAATTAACCCGGTTAACGTTGGCCGGAGCGGGTGCGAAACCATCAACAAACATTCCGTCGTATCCGCCGAAGAAACTCATAAAGTCCTCCGCAATTACAAAGTGGAATTTCACTCCGAAGTCACTGACAAAAGCAAGACGATTCTCAGAACCACCCATGATGGTCCCCACGGGGAAAAACGAATTGGTTTGCGTGGTCAACTGGCTGGCAAAATTGTTGAACAGACCCGTCTTCACATAGGTACCGATATCAACACCGGGCACGATTGTATGCTTCGTTTCTGCTCCAATATGGTAACCCAGCATTGGATTCTTGGTCGTCGTGGTATTGTTTCCATTGAAAGCAACACTGCCGAAGACGGGGTCGTTAACAAATCCCTGACCATCGAACGCGAACTTTTCTTCCATATGGAAATAGCGAATCCCATGCAGTAGGCGAATGTTCTCATTCAGTAACCGCTTTTGATTCAATTCGATATTGACCATATCTGACTGGTAGGTGCCTTCGACCTGACGAAACGATATCCCGTCAAAAAATGGGCTGATGATTGAATCATCCTGAGCCAACGTGTTTCGATTGAAATTGGAGAAGAAGAAACGGATTTCATAATCCAGTCCGTTCTCTCGTTGCGATACAAAGCTGATGTCTGGTCCCAGGCCCACGTTTAAATCCGTTGCCGTATTGGAATCCAGTAATGTCGCGCCCGAACCTTCCGCCGTAAAAATTGGCTGATTCACATCGGTGAGCGTCGGGCGATCGAGCGCTCGAAAACTTGCGGTTGCTTCCCATTGACCAATTGCTGGGGAAAAAAACTGCGCATCAGCGCTGGTATTTCCCAACAAAATCAAGGAGAGAGTCATGAATGAATATAAAAGCCTCAAGGTTTCGCTCTCCATAAAAATAGAGACAACAGTTGTAGTTACGAATTTTGGATCGGATTGCTACAAAGCGAATCATGAGAGCGATCGAAAGAATTGGTAAACTTTCCGCAAATTTCCAGTCCTTGCTAGCAAATACGCGAATCTGAAGCGACATTTGCACCGCTAGATTTGCTCTCAGCAGTTTCTACTTGGAAAACCGGCAGAACGCCCAAGGGGATCCAGCAACCGGGGACACCCTCGGCCACAGACGAATCTGAACCGGAGAACGTTTGTGTTTTCGAGCGGTTCAAGACGCACAAGAAACGCCAACCCGCAGATTGCTAACAGCGTATCAAGTGCTAGCGAAATGAATCGAGCAGCTATTTTTCAGCGACCAACAAAACTCCGCTGTCCAGTCGGCAAGGTGCTTACAGAATCCTATTACGGCGGAAAACCGATTTGCCAGAAACATTAAAAAAAACGCGTTCAGACGATTTTAAGCTATTCGCAAAAGAAGAACCCCTGATCGTTTTCCCCAACGACTCAGATCGGAAACCAACCGAGGAAAATTGAAGTCGTGACATCCAAAATCGAGTCGGGGCATTGGGGTAAAACAAAACCTCCTCCATGACAAAACTGGCTTTGAATGGTTTTAGATTGTCTATCAATAGGCAAAAAACGAAGGCACGCAAAGAACGGAGGCCTTGAGAACGGCTTCGATCGACACCATCATGGCTCAAAGTTTTGTCATCAAGCGACGAGCAAAACAGGTACCACCGACGATTTTTAAAATCACGAAAGGTCCGGTTGAAATCGACCTCGTGGTCATCCTAGACCTCGTGGTAGAAGCCTCGTGGCAGAAGCCTCGTGGTAGAAGCCTCGTGGTAGAAGCCTCGTGGTCATCAGAAACGATGCGAAACGAAACGGCCGGGGCTATCTCTTGCCCTTTTTTTCCTTTTGCGCTTTACGTTTTTCCTTAGGGCTCAGCTTGGCTTTCTTTTGTTTTTCCTTTTTTCCTTTGTCTCTACTACCGCCTTTGTCACCCATGTCTGCTTCTCCTCGTTTTAAAGAACTATCGTTTTAACCAATAGCATACCATCTGGGGGACCGTCCCATAAAGAGCCCGTGGTCCTTATCACCGGCTGACCAACTAAATCACCGCAGGACTAATTCAGCGAGGCATCAAAGCGATCTACCGATCCACCCTGCTCCTGAAAAACAATGCGATGACCAATCCTGCCAGCGACTTTCTGCCAAAGATCTTCATCGGTTAAAAAAACATCTTCGAATTCTGCCGGCGTTTGAAACCAGCCACCAGCGGCAATTTCGCATTCCAATTGCCCCGAACCCCATCCGGAATAGCCACTAAAGACTCGCATTTGAGCCTCATCGATTCCAAAAAGTTGCCCAAGGCTGCCTTTTTGGTTGGACAAATAAATACCACCCTCAATTTCCTCGTCAGCGCAATCTAGGCGATCGTGTATCGCTAACAAAGGCCCTTCAACGGGTCCACCAAGATAAATGGACTCAGTGGAACAACATGAATTTTCTGTGATAGCATGCCAAACCTCACGCAACGGAAAACTTGATGGACGATTCAGGATAACCCCGAAGCCCCCTTCCTCATCGTGCTGCAAGATGTAAACCACCGATTTATAGAAATTCTCATCGGGAAGTTTTGGGTTGGCGACCAGAAGCTGGCCTTTCAAACTGTCCATGATTGGATCTCACTACCCGGAGCAAAGTGTTTCGTAATGGCACCGAACGAACTGCGAAGTGGATACCATGGCCAGAAAAAGCGGCCCCTGAATCAGCAGAAGCTGTCTTATTCATCTTAACGAAGTCTACCAACCAGGGCAAAGAATATCTTTCCAAACACAACCCGCCCAAGACCAGCCGACACCAAATCCAATCATGACTTGGTTGGCGTCCGGTAGAATTTGTTTTTCTCTCCTGAGATCATCAATCAGTATCGGAAGCGTCGACGAAACAGTATTTCCGCAGTGTTACAAGCGTATTGGTAACTTTTTTTCATCCAGTTCAAGTCGCTCTTGCAGCAAATTCAACATCTTTTTGGTCGCCTGATGCATCAAAAAGAGATCAATCTCTTCGCGTTTCAAAGATGCTTTTCGTAACACATCATCAATGACGCCAGGAACCGATCCTACAGCGAAACTAATCAGGCTGGGACCATCCATATAAAGGTCGCTTGGCCAACGGTGGCGGTGACGAGGCTGGATCGCGTCTGCAAGTTGTCGATGCCCACCTTTGGCAACCAACAAGGTGTCGCCACCACTTCCGTCGGTGCCAAATTGAAATCCACGTAATGAGGGTTGCTCAGTTGCTTCGATCAATGTCGCAGCGGCAGCATCACTGAAGATCGTTCTTAGGCTTCGATCTGTTTTATCAATAAATTTAGAATAGGTTTCAGAGGTCAGAAAAAGAATGCGTTTGGCAACGCCCGATTGAATCAAACCCTCAGCAATCGAAAGGCCGTATACGAAACCGGAACAGCCCAGATTAAAATCCAAAGCGCCTATGTCGGTTCTCAAACCTAAACGATTTTGAACCAGGCACGCCGTGGTGGGCAAAGGGTAATCAGGTGTCTGCGTACAAAGCAGTACATAATCAATCGAATCGGGATCTACGTCATTCTCTCGGAAGAGTTTCTCAGCGGCATGGACGGCTAGATCAGATGAACACTCACCGTCAGCTGCCACATATCTTTTCGCAATGCCCGTTTTCGAAAAGATTAAATCGATCCCCCAATCTGGACACTCTCTATCCAGATCAATGTTAGTTTCAGCTTTCGCGGGGTAATGAACCGCGATAGGACCAATAGCAGCGTGTTTCACTAGTTTTTTTTTCTACCTTCGAGCACCAAAATCATCATGGACCAACAAGAGAAGCTTGGCTCTTTTGGACATCTTAATCGCAAAGACAAAAATATATGAGCGGGGTACCGTCAGTAAAAGCGTACAATCCTGCTTCAACATGAAAATCTTTAGAAATTACTACGATTCCCGCCGGTTTTCACCAGCGATGAAAGCCTGTCAAAACGGACCCATTCCGTGGATTGAGCAATCAGGGACGCCTCTGAATACAGCAACCCGCGGTGAATGGCTACCAACAAACCAGAGTTCATGAGGGCTGCAACAAATTCCGCAGCACCGTCTGTAAAATCCCACCATTTCGATAGTAATCCATTTCAACAGGAGTATCGATGCGAACCGAAACAGGAAAGGTCAAACTTGTTCCATCCTTTCGAGTCGCCACTACATCCATCTCGCTTCTGGGTTCAAGCGAATCGTCAAGGAAAGGAAAATTAAATGTCTCTTCTCCTGTCAGACCCAATCCTTCCCAGGTATTTTCCTTGAATTCCAGAGGCAACACTCCCATTCCTACAAGATTGCTACGATGAATCCGCTCATAGCTTGCGGCGATCACAGCCTTAACACCCATCAACATTGTCCCTTTGGCGGCCCAGTCCCGCGAACTCCCTGTCCCGTACTCGGCTCCCGCGAGGATCACAAGTGGAGTTCCCGATTCCCGGTATTTCATCGCAGCGTCGTAAATGAACTCAATCTCCCCGGTGGGCAGGTAACGAGTAACCCCCCCCCTCGGTTCCGGGAGCCAGCTGATTTCTAATTCGGATATTTGCAAACGTGCCCCGCAACATGACTCGGTCATTACCGCGCCGAGAACCGTAACTATTGAAATCTTTTTGCTCAACCCCTTCCTCCATTAGAAATCGGCCGCCTGGCGTGTCTTTGGCAATCGCACCGGCTGGTGAGATGTGGTCAGTCGTTACCGAATCTCCCAGCAACGCCAGACATCGGGCGTCTGCGATCGATTTGATCGGAGTGACCTCTGGCGTTAGCCCTTCCATAAAAGGTGGTTCCTGAATGTAAGTACTCGTGCCCTCCCACTCATACAAGTCACCCTCAGAGATGGCGATGGCATTCCAGGTTTCGTTGGAATCAAATGCATTTCCATATTGTTGCTCGTACATTTCCGCCGACACACTGGAGGAGATGACGGCGCGAACTTCTTCCTGGGTTGGCCAGATGTCTTTCAAAAATACCGGCTCACCATTTTCTTCCTCACCAACGGGCTCGTTGATCAAATCAATGTCCGTTGTCCCAGCTAACGCATAGGCCACGACCAATGGTGGGCTGGCAAGATAATTGGCTTTGGTAAGTGGGTTGACCCGACCTTCAAAATTGCGATTTCCACTTAAAACGGCCGAAGCCACAAGACTACCCTCGTTGATCGCCGTCGCCACCTGATCGGGCAGCGGCCCACTATTTCCAATACAAGAGGTGCAGCCATAACCAACTGTATTGAAACCCAGTTGATTCAAGGCATCCGTCAATCCTGCTTTGTTGAGGTAATCCGTGACCACCCGTGAACCCGGCGCAAGACTGGTTTTGACATAGGACGGGACCGAAAGGCCTTTTTCTACCGCCTTTTTCGCAACCAGTCCGGCGGCAATCATCACCGATGGGTTACTGGTGTTGGTGCAACTGGTAATCGCTGCAATGACCACCGCACCATGGCCGACACTGGAAGTTTTACCGTTTTCCTCAAGCGTTGCTGTGGATGTTAACGCATCTTCGTTCAACGCAAATCCAGAAGCGCCTAGCGGCGCCGTCAAAGATTTTTGAAACATCGATTTCATTTGCGAAAGCAAAATCCTGTCTTGAGGTCGTTTGGGCCCTGCCAGTGACGGTTCGACCGTCGATATGTCCAACGAAACCACCTTGGTAAACGTTGGAACAGCAGCATCGCGTGAACTAAACAGCATTTGTTCTTTGCAGTACCGTTCCACTAACTGTGCTTCTTTGTCCGTCCGACCAGTTTGTTTCAAGAAGGAAATCGTGACATCATCAACGGGAAAAAACCCCATCGTTGCGCCATATTCGGGCGCCATATTGGCGATCGTTGCTCGGTCAGCCAATGACATCTTTGCTACGCCGGATCCAAAGAACTCAACGAACTTTCCTACAACACCTTCATTGCGGAGGATCTCGGTGACGGTTAAAACCAGGTCCGTGGCAGTCGAACCGGGCGGTAATTCACCTGTTAGTTCGAATCCAACGACCTCAGGCATCAACATATAGATCGGTTGGCCCAACATTGCTGCTTCGGC
>Ga0214480_101228_pt1 | contig 11375 bp, 7 predicted proteins | sample M1_20Mar14CPVII9_3_FD_165042 | JGI IMG/M metagenome (GOLD analysis project Ga0214480, IMG submission 165042) | Marine eukaryotic communities from Monterey Bay, California, United States - M1_20Mar14CPVII9sort6BwellE17 | ecosystem: Environmental > Aquatic > Marine > Unclassified | place: USA...
ATACCCCCTCTTATTCCTCTGAAGTGCTTGAATAGTTTTAGCAAAGCCGAGGGTTGTTGTAGCCAAGTCTTGTGGTCCATAACTATGAATTTGGTCTGCTGTTTTTAGAAATATTGCTTCTAATTGTGGTACCAAATTATTAACTCCGTTATTTTGATACTTTAATAACCGCGGTACTGCCGACCAAAATGAGGATAAGTTACGTGGTGTTACTATTTCTAAATTGTTGTAATATACTTCAACTGCATCATCTAGTGTATTGAATTCCTTCATATTTGGAATCCTGTAGTTATGATTTGTAGAAGGACCGTCCCTTCCTCGGTTGCTATCTCTATGATATGTACCATAACCAGAGGAGCCAAACCAACGTAACTGGTGGTTTGCATAGCAATTACTAATACTATTGCTTGGTACGCCTTGATGTAAATGCATATGTCCCTTCACAAGTATGCTAGATATCGTCCGTTTGCCACCTATCCACCTAATGGAAGTTTGCAATGAAGGTGCATCATCATTATAATTTTGTTGCAAAGTTGATGTAGAGTACAGAGATAAAGGGCGGATAGCGGCGGCGGCCGTGAAGATATCAATGCCGCCAATAAAAGTAGAAGATGATACTACTCTATTTGCACCAATGGGTATCTGCCATCTCTTTATTACTGATATACTTCTTTGCCGTCGTAGTAACATCATACAAAATTGATAGTGGTGTTGGGGTGTGGTTATGGTATCCTCCTTCTTATGCTAAATAGTTATGGACACTACAACTAAACCAATTCTATCAATCGAAAGGGTATTAAAAACTGATCTAATTCTGTGTATGACGGTATACCAAATACTAAATTGACACCACACCGGCTATTTCAATAGCAGCGAACTGAATGAGGTGATTGTCACTCCAAAAATTGATATAATTGGGAGTCCTTTGTTACTAATTGAGACATATTTGTGTGGTTTGTTATTTGTTGTAAGATTCTCGCTTTGGTGGCCGGTTCATATTGGATGTAGAGAGGAAGCCTGACTCTATTACGATCCTCAAGATATAATAATTGGTGGTTTATAATAGCAGCTCATCAAACTCTCAGCCATGGTGACAATAACTAAACCAACAAAGCACAATAATGCAATCCTATGCAAGAAGATTCTAGCAGCAATATTATTACTCATTCTTCTTTGGCTAGGAACACACTGGTTAGCATGGTTTCATACAACTTTCTTTGAAGATATTAATAATGATCAACTAAGAAGGAAGCAGCAACAGTCATTACCAAAGATTAAGGTTATGCCACAACCATCTCAAGCAATTGCAAATGAAAAGCAAATCAACTCATTAAAACAAACATACCAACATGAAAAGAATATAGGCAACATACTATCAAACATATCACAATTATCATCATCAGTTGCTCTACCAACCGATCTATCAACAAAATATACAAAATCAATCAGTAAAGAATGTATACCAGGACGTGATGATTCCAACAATGAAATTAATCCAACGACACATCGCAAAAGAGAATGTTTACGACATGTCCCACTAGGCAAACATCATGATCAAATTGATTTAAAGTATAGCATGTTGAAACAAAAACCACGGATTGGTATAATGATAATACCCAGTGTCATAAGTTTTACAATTGCAAACTTTATTAAAGAAACATTACAACAAACTAGTGAAGAAATACATTTCAATTTAGAAATTATAATAACAAGTAGTGTACCGGTCTATGGATATGGGAAAAGTCATGGATATACAAAGTTAATTCGAATTAATGTTATGCCGTTAAGTTTGGCTGTTGTTGATACTTATTTGTATACAGCTGGTATGGTGTTGAGGAAGAATGAAGAAGATGAAAGTAGTAATGATGTATTAAAGGATACCATTGATGAAATGAAGTTGGGTCAAAGATTGAGGGTGCCGAGTATCGGTACGGTTGGTACAATATTGTCGTTGATTATGAGATGGAATTGTCGTATGTCACGTGAGTATAAATGTTAGCTGTTGTACGTCGCATGTTCTTGTCTCACTGCCTTTGAACTAACATATCTATACTAAACTTCTCTTGTGTCCCAACAAACAAAAACAGATGTATCAGCACACACTGCAATGCTAACTCTATCAGCCGAAGACATAATCAAGGACCCAACAGACTCATTAGCATCCATACTAGCATTCATATGGAGAGAAGATTGGGATTGGGAAGGACACGGTGGACAGCAACATCCACATCAATCGAAGCCACATGCAACTTGGAAGATAGAAGCTGATGAAATTGTTAATAAACAATATCAAAATGATGATTCGGTATTGAATAAGTTGTTTGAGTATGCATCATTACTATTGGATGAAACTACATCAAGTATAGAGAATAATGATTTGTTTAAGAAGTCAATACAAGGTGCATTTGCTAGTGAAATGTCACGTTCAAGTGATATGACTAGTTGGCCATGTCCTAGTTTTTGGGAGGGTGTCGATACTACCACTGCCACTACGGATGGCGATGACGATCAACAAAAACGTATATTACAAAGCATATCGAGTGAAATGATACCAAATTGTAGAGATAATGATCCATTCGTTAGATGTACGGTGAATAGAGATCGATGTGAGGTGAAGAGGGATGCCAAATGTAAATAAAGGGGACTACATCTAAAAGAATATCTAAGGATAAACTATGCTTACATCAACTATCACCGACCCAATATACTATAATATACTTATCGAAACAGGAGAATAGGAGTTAGTGATCGTACCAAGAGTCTCAAAATACAGCTGCACTAGTTTCATATTCGGCTTCGTTGTTTATTTACCACTAACACTCTCATCTAGATAGATGAAACATCCAACTAATTACAAATCAATCATCGTTATTATCGTTGTCCTCCTCCTCGTCGTCATCACTAGTGTTGTGCTCCTTGAGTAGGGCAATCATAGCCTCCCTAGATCCGTCCACCTCTAGTCCCTTCTCATCCAACATCTTCCTCAACGTCCCCACCCTCATTTTGTTGTAATCTTTACTATTAGCCCCACTGTCTCCTGCTTCTTGTCCTCTTGATACAGCTGCTAAAACATCTGTAATCATGTCTCCCGGGACGTTACTGAACGATACCTTTCCCATAATATCTCCTCTATTTTCCACAATATAATCCATTACTGTCTCCTTGAGTAGAGCAAGGTTCTTGGAGTCCGCGTAGAGTAGATTATCCATCATATTACCCGTCGTAATTTCATTTGATTTGACGTACGTTGCCTCGGCCTCAAGTTTGAGGTGATCTACGCCGTACTTATCACAAGCATTAATGATATCTTTTGCATTAGCCTTTAAATCCTCGTCAGATAGTTTACCACCGTATGCATAGTAAATCATATGCTTAAATGTCTCGGGCTTCACATCTGTAATTGAAACGGTAGTAATAATTCCACTGTCCGTCGATTTACATAGCTCAGCCAACATTGTTGAGATATCTTGTAGTATGAAGCGATGAGCATATAAAGTTGTTGTAGTCTTTGACTTTTTGTTGGTATGTTCCTCACTTTGAAGGCTCCAATTATCAACAACCTCAAACACAACATCAGCAGATTCCTCATCCATAAACTTTTGTAAAACATTTTTACAAAGGGGGTTTGTTGGTATAAATTGAGTAATTGATTTGTCAGTAGACATGGACTTCATTCGAACTTCAATAACTAATGACCCGTCAACTAATAATTCCATAATTGTCGTTCTATTGGCAAAGTTTGCATTGCACCGACTATTATACCGTGGAGCTTGAGCACCAACTTCTGCAAAATCTTTTGTGTATAATGGAACATGTATCACTCCTTTGCCATCTGCATCTTTAGTACTGTAACCATATTCAACTTTGAAACTTTTATTGGTTTTATTGGTAAGAGCAACGGCAATATATCCTTCATCTGATTGCGGTAAACCACCAGCAAAAAGTCTCAATAACCACTGATGACCAAAGCATGAAAATGTAGGTGATTCAATATATTCACCTCTTGTAGTTGATAGATTTGCAAATCCATGAAAGCAAACTTCAGTCGTAGTCCAACCTGATAAACTAACCGATGGTGTACCTACTTCCACTCTACTTGTACTCATATTTATTATCTCTGAATTTATCTTGTGGAGTAAGTAAAAACGTGCAACTTAAATATTTTTAATAGCCTAACTTTGAAATATCTAGATATCTAGCCTTCTAAATACCACTAAACTAAGAGCGTTAAAAACTGATCAAAGTGTATCGACGATACAATACCAATTGATGTTTAGAAAACACATATGTCCCAGTTAGTATCAAATACTCCCAATTACAAAAACCACAACAACAACAACTCAAACACTCAATATTACTTCAATAGTCATATGGTATACCGTCATAAACAGGATTAGGTCAGGTTTTAATGCCTTTTCGATTGATAGTATTGGTTTTGTTGTAGTGGACATATACTTAGCACAATAAGGAAAGATACCACACATACCCCATCCACTGAATTTTTTTGTATTATGTTGTTACGACGACAAAGTATATCAGTATTACAGAGATGGCGGCAGCATACGATCATAAGAAGTAGATCATTTTCATCTTCTTCTACTACAGTTTGTGATGATGGTACTGCTATACGCCCTCTATCTCTATCTCTATACTCTACATCAACTTTGCAACAAAATTATACAAACTGTAATATATCTTCATTGCAACATGTGATAAGTCGTCGTATACATAAAAGACACTACCATTATCATAAACCAAACAGCATTATTAATATTTGTAATTCTAACCAGCTACGTCAGTTTAGCTCAACTATCGGATATCATGGTACACATCATGGAGGAAGAGGTAGAGGGAATGATCGAGGAAGAGGTCACCAGTCTACAAACAGAATTCCAATGATGAAAGATTGCCGTACACTAGATGACGCAATTGTACCATATTACCACAATTTAGAAACTTTAACACCACGTAACTTATCCGCATTTTGGGCTGCAGTACCACGATTATTAAGGTACCAAGAAAGAGGAGGGCACTTAGTATCACAATTAAAAGCAATCTTTCACAAAACAGCAGACCAAATTCACAGTTACGGTCCAAGAGATTTGACCACAACAACCCTCGGCTTTGCTAAAATCATTCAAACACTTCAGAGGAATAAGAGGGGATATAATAGTGGTAATTACGAAGAATACCTTAACAGTATCCTTATTAGTCAAAGAGATGAAGTATTTAGCTTCATTGCAAGAACGGCAGTAAACAAACTCAATCAGTTCGAGCCACGGGATCTGAAGGATTTAGCATATACATATGCTTTGTTAGCATATGTGCCCACACTTGATGATGGTAGTTCATTGTTTGATCATATTGCTGAAAAGGGTATCCCATTATTAAATAAGTTCAACCCTCAAGCTCTTTCCAACACAGTATGGGCATTTGAGAAGGTTAAAGTATCACATCCAACGCTATATGAGAGAGTGGGAGATTATATCGTATCACTGGATCATCTGAACGACTTTAACCCGCAGGCTTTGTCCAACATACTAATAGCATATGCCAAGGCTGGAGTGATTCATCCTAATCTCTTCAAGAAAGTGGGAGATCATATCTTTACACTTGATCATCTGAATGACTTTGCTCCGCAAGCTCTTTCCAATATAGTATACGCATATGACAAAGCTGAAGTATCACATCTTAATCTTTCCAAGAAAGTTGCTAGTCATATTGTTGCACTCGAACATCTGAATGACTTCGATTCACAAGCTCTTGCTAACATTATATGGTCATATGCCAAGGCTGAGGTGTCTCATCAAGATCTGTTCAAGAGGGTAGGAGATCATATTGTTACACGGCAGCACCTAAATGACTTCACACCGCAATCTCTTGCCAACATAGTATGGGCATTTGAGAAGGCCGAAGTATCACACCCTGAGCTATTCAACAAAGTGGGAGATCATGTTGTTGCATCACAACATCTAAATGACTTCACACCGCAAGCTTTGTCCAACATAGTTTGGGCATTTACAAAAGCTGGAGTCTCATATCATCTTTTGTTCAATAAAGTGGCTGATCATATTGCTATGATCGATCAACTGAATGACTTCAATTCACAAGCCCTTGCCAATACAATATGGTCGTATGCGAAAGCTGAAGTATCACATCCTTGTCTTTTCAACAAACTGGCTAATCACATTGTTTCATTCGGCAATATAAATGACTTCACACCGCAAGCTCTTTCCAACACTGTATGGTCATATGCAAAAGCTGAAATATCTCACCCTGATTTATTCTACAAAGTGGGAGAACATATCGTTTCATTAGACCATCTGAATGACTTTATACCTCAGAACCTAGCCAATATAGTATACGCATATGCCAAGGCTGGAGTATCTCACCATGATCTGTTTAACAAAGTGGCGGACCATATTGTTTCATTAGACAACTTGGATGGTTATAATGAACAAAGTATATTAAACTTGGGATGGGCATACAACAAAGCTGGAATAATTCATCAAGACCTTAATGACAAATTAATTCGTGTGGCTACTGACAGGAAGTTCAGTACTGAAAGACTTGAGACTCTTAACCGCTGGGCATCAGAACAAAGTATAGAAAGCCTAGAATCTGATTTACAGGACGAGGATGAGAACGGTAGTGTGGTAGCAGTAGTAGATGATAATAATGAGAACAACAATGGGGGCAAAGAAGACGATGATCCAGATATCTCAATTCCAGAGGACTTGTCTCTTTTGACAGTGGTTCAGCTAAAGGATAGGCTACGAGGCTTGGGATTACGTGTTAGTGGACGTAAACATGAGCTGATAGATAGGCTGAATGATCATTTTCAAAAGTAAAGAATGGATTTAGCATAGCATAGAAGTTTAGGTATAGTATCCATATTCTCAATGGTTTCGCTACTCGCTAGCTTCGAGCTAGCACTAGTAGATGTCTCAACTTTCTTGCTTAATAGATCTTTATGCATATATTTATATATTAAATCAACTCAACAAGTCCTTCAATCGAACAACAATTGCAGTAATATCATCTCTATAATTGCCTTCATGTTCATGCCACTTATCAGATGCCGCCTTTATCAATGCCTCACATGCTACACTTGCCCCATAACCTCCTTCCTTCTTCGTCTCCTCGCCATCATTGGCATTATACAAATGTTTCTGAACAATATCAACAGCATCCTCACTACTTAGAAACTCCCACACTCCATCAGTGGCAATGATAACAAATTCATCTAAATCCTCATCAATTACATGTGTCGTAACCTCTGGTTCAGATATGACGCCCACACCTTTCACGGCATGATCACCGATTGATCGTGCCATTGCTAATCCAATTTGTGTATGTGAGGAGTCAAGCCATACACGTGATGATAGACCAGGTTCGGGTGGTGGTGAGACGAATCCACCTAATGATTCGATACGTTCCTTCTCGCCTGGTGTATCTGGATTTTGATCTGTTGATAAGTCGACTGTTATTAGCTCTCTGTCTTCTCCGACATCCTTTCCCTCTTCTGTATGACACCTATTCTTCTTCTTTTTAGTCAAGACAGCACGACTATCACCACAATTACCAATATACAACTTACTTTCCTTTAATAAAACAATACATGCCGTTGTTCCTGAATACATTGGTTCAATATCTTCTTCATTTAATAAATCATTATCGACTTGATTAAATACTTGTTTGATTGATGTTGTTATATATTCTTCTTCTTGTTCTTGTTGTTGTTGTTGGTTTATAGTATTGTCTTGTATATTGTTATTGTTGTCTTGATCACTCTCTTCTTCCTCGGCATCTTCTGCAATACCCTTCAATCTCCCACTACCTCTCTTAGTAACCAAACTAACCAATCGTTCCTCCAACAATCTTCCAACCTCCCCTAATGCAAATTGACTAACCAATTCACCACCTTCGCCATGACCATCATACACACTAAATAATGCCATAGTAGTCGAATTAGCATAAGGGTAGGTAATGCCACCACGATCTTGATTAATTTTTGATGTTGTATGTTTTTGTTTTTTAATTGGACTTATTGGTGATTTGTTGTTTGGGTTGGAGGTAGGGAGTACCTTGCCTTTGCCTGTATTATTGTTGTTGTTAGATGGAGAAGAGTTGTTGGCGTATATACCACCATCTCCACTGCTACCACAATCCTCATCCTCACCATTATCATCACTTTGCTTTTCTTTATCCCAGCCGCCATTCTCCTCTCTCTTATCCCTCTCTCCATCCCAGCTCTCCTCATCATCACTAGAACTACTGCCATAGTCACTATCATACAATGGTTCTAATCCAGCACAACTAAATGTACCCACTTGATATCGTGGGAATGGTAATTGAGAGTCTGGTGTACTTTTTGTGAATGAAAATCTTCGTCGCCATTTATTCTTCTGCTCTGTAGTTGAGTTATGGTGATTATGTTGGTTTGAATGAGAAGGGTGGCTATACATTCCTGTACGTGTATCTCCATCTTTGGAATCTTCCTCTTCTGATAAACGACGGACTATTTCTCCTGCGTGTAGTATACGTGATGGTAAATGATTTAGTTGCTTTTTGTTAGTGTTGGTGTTGGATGTAGAGTTAGTGGTGGAGTTGTTGGCAGAGAGCTTGATTGATATACGTGGCTTCTTCTTCTTCGGTTGCTCATCTACATGATCTGAATTATCATTAGTTTGTTTGCGCTTCTCATTACTCGGTGCCACCGCTCCACCCTCTTCCTCTATATTATCTTGCTTTTGTTGAGCAGCAGGCTTTTTCATCTCATCATCGTCAGAGAAATCATCACTATTACCATCAGCTAATAATGAAGCAACAGCTGCAGCGGCATTATCACTTAATACATGATGTCTTGTGTATGTTAATCGTCTTTCACGGAAGGAGTGTGCCTTTGTATTATTATCTTCATTATCTGAAGAGTTTAGACTTTCGAGATCTGAATTGTTATTGGGTGGGGATGATTGTTTGTTGTTATTGGATGGAGGGGAGCTCATATTGTTTGACATCATATTTTATTGCGGTAGGTATAAATTTTAGGATGAGTTGTATGTATTTGAGCGGCGGCCGTTCTTGTATATTATTATATTTACCACGTCGACTAATAAAGCAAGCAATATCTGGTCGCTCGTGAAAAAGTGGAATTTTGAGCTTACACGCGGAGATTCGGACAAATACTTCTGAGCATATTTCTTGAGAGGCCTGAGTCAGTCGTATCTAGAACCTCTTGGGTAACCGTATCCTTGCCATTTGGTATCTTTGCCAACACAACAAAATAGAATTCTTGAGACAATGACAAAGCGATACTATGGAAATCTCTGAATCATGGAGGCCTTCTACTCTGTGCTTATAATATTAATAGTATTGATAGGTAGAGAGGTAGAGTTTGGAATACAGTTCATTTACTACTGCAAAGTGAAGAGAAGAATACAATAAATAAAAAGAGACACAAGATATGCATCAATTTCTATTGATATGCATTGCAATAGCATGCATTAATGATACACGACATGTGTCGGCATTTACTACCTTGTCTAGTCGACGATTAATAGCACAACGCTCGTCCCATCCTAGTCTAAACAAGCTCACACCGCCACAAATACAATCATCCAATCTATTCTTCAGTGGAACAACTAATGATCAAAAGTTTCAATCTATAATTGAGAATTCATCCGATGATACTGTACAACTATTACGGAATGAATTAAAGTCAAGATTACTAAGTGCTGTGGATGAGTATAATACCATGAGAGTTCTGGAAGAGGAGGCAGCTGCCGCTACCAAAGCAAAAGAAGAATCTAATAATAGCGAAGAGGGAGATCAAGGATATGTCATTCGATTACTACACAGAATTGTACGTAAGATATCCAAATCTAAAAAGAAGAATACAACAACTCTCACAATAACAAAAGAAGATGATACAACAAAGCAACTAACTCAATCAAAAGGTATACTAACATCCGACTCCTTCCGTCAAGAAACATTAAATGTAGGTCCAACCGGACAAGCCGTTATTGAATTAGCTGAACAATTATCATTATTAAATCCAACACCTATACCCACACTTGGATTTAAACAATACAAAGTAGACTTTACATCAGCCACTACTAATCAGTCAAGTAAGTTAGAAGGTAATTGGAAACTACGATTTACAACAGCATCAGATGCATCATTTCCAAAGAGTACGAAGCGTGGAGTAACCACAACAAGTCAAGTTATTAATGCAGAGAAAGGTACCTTTACTAATGTTATAACATTTGAAAAAGGTAAATTAAATGGATTTGAGGTAGTAGTACAAGGTAAACCATTATCCGATACAGATATTGGTTTGAGTTTTAAAAAGGTGAATATATTACGCAAGTCGAGATGGCCAAGGTTGTTTGGTAAGATTACTATTTTGTTGCCTAGTCGATTGATACGACTATTTGCATCTAAAAGTAAGAAGGTTGATGATGATAACGGTGGAGATAGTAGTAGACGTGCTGGACCATATCTTCGATTGAGATATGTGGACGATGATTTGAGAATGCATACTACTGATAGTGGGAATTGGTTCATCCAAACTAGGTTGTAGAGGATTCGTTTGTATATATTGAGATATTGGTGAACATAGAAGGTAGGTGTATTGGACAAGAAGATATGTACACAGTGTAGTAGGATAGTGATAGAATAGGTGGTGATTACTAGTGATGAACATAAACTAATGTATGAATTGTAAAGAAGAAGATGATAACACAGGTATCACTTGACGTATACATACCATACTATCTCTTAATCAATATCGGACCATTACTACTCAACTTTTCAATGTATTGTTCGAGTTGTAATAACTCTGCTTCTTGTGTAGCCTTTCGATTGATCAATCCTGGCGTATCTAGTATAACTTTATGACAATACTTTTGATACTCAGAGTTTACTTCACCCCATCGTTGTTTGAGTTTGTTGATTAGTTCTCGTCGTTCATCTTCATTCATTACTTCTTCCTTTTGTTGATTGGAAGTCGACGATCCGTACTGCTCTGAGAAATATTGATCAACAAGCTCCTTCTCGTGTTGTATCTCAGCCTTGACAGTCTCGAGGTATGCTGGGACTTTGCCATAGTCTTCACGAGCAATGAATGGTACCTCAACTTCCTTTCTCTTCTTGGGAGAACTATTGATTGCTTCTACTGCATTGCAATTGAGATAGTTCTTGTCTGTTCGTAGTCCTTGTACTGGCTTATCATTTCGTGATGGTACGCCTGGCTTGTTTATCACTTTGTCGACATGCTCGACTGATGGGATACGAGAACTATCTCGACATTGTCGAGTACCCTTCTTGAGAAACTTATTTGGATTAGGTGGTTGCGGTTCAACACCAAATGA
>Ga0214480_101229_pt1 | contig 11375 bp, 13 predicted proteins | sample M1_20Mar14CPVII9_3_FD_165042 | JGI IMG/M metagenome (GOLD analysis project Ga0214480, IMG submission 165042) | Marine eukaryotic communities from Monterey Bay, California, United States - M1_20Mar14CPVII9sort6BwellE17 | ecosystem: Environmental > Aquatic > Marine > Unclassified | place: USA...
ACAAGTCCCAACCAATTACGATCAACAACTAATAATACATCCACAATGCCAACCATCGAAGCAAATATCAGAAGTAGGAAGGCAACGAGGTATGGCTTGCATGACATAACAATAGATTCATCACTTGCCGCCAACTAGATCTCATAAATACAACAACAATCTAACTCCCCGACGATACATCTCTCCTATCTAATCCACACTAATCTGATGTATAAGAATGTTAATATATCATGTTTCAAAGTGTTCAATCCAATATCCTTTACCCCGATCTAAAACGATAATACCAAATCTGTCGAATGTATATGTGGATAATATATTTACTATCTACAATCAATATCTAGAGCCTATCGTAGAGGGCGGTATATGGACCCCCATCATTCCCAAAGACCACTAATACATGCATATACTATATTATCATGATTTCTCGGTGATTGTCATCCATAGTCATACGATTGTCATACCATTGTCATCGATAGTCATCTAGAGTATGTACGCTTCTCCTCCTCCACCTCCACCTTCTTCTATACTGCAATAACAACTTCATGTTACATTGTATATTATTAAGCTGCGTGATAATCCCCTCTCAGTAAGTGTGCTCTGTGATCTGTGCTGCTATCTGGCTGCGCACTCTACCGATGAGCTCAACTTACTTACCTTGGGTCTACTTACCCTACTTCCCTTCCTTGGTAGACTTTTAGTGAAACTTTACCCGTTAACTGCCCACTATGGGTTCAAAGATACCCTACTTATGCAGGCCGGGGCGCGCGCCGCACAGCCCCGAGTCTCTTTATTTAAGTAGAAGAGATTATGCACAGTATGAATTCATCCAGAAATGATTCAATGCTCAAAAGCCGGCCGAGCTGCTGCGTATGAATTCATTTAAAGTTATGGAGGATACCGAAAGGTATCCTTATTCTCTAGCTGGATATATCTGGCATACGAGCACCGCCCTCTCGTTGATGATACCAAGAAGCTAAGGATTATGATCGTTGGATAAACACTTGATTCTAACCTCTATAACAACTGTGTTAGTTATCTAACTTTTAACATCTATCTCTTCATACTCAAACATTATCTCTTCTCATAAAAATAAAACACCTCATACTAACTACCCATACACACATACCAATACCGTCATGCCTTAAGATCCTCTTAAAACGGACCCAGATTCATAATAGGGGGTAAACAAACAGGATTCACAATGGTACGTTCACATCCAACACTTGCATCTAACACTTGTATATTCCCAAGTAATGGGATACTATCCACACCAACATTACCATCTTCATCACTTCCACTTCCCAACTCGATTACCGTGCCTTTAATAGTGGCCTTATATCCCTTCGTTGGAGCTGATGCGGATGTGTTTGTACATGTTGTACAGGTATCATCCTTCTTACCCACCGCGGATCCTGCTTCTAAGATACGATTGGTATTAACTAATCGGTATCCCAAACAATGATTCGTCGTTGCAGGGTTCTTGTTCGTTAATACAACATACCCCGAATTTCGACACACTGGAAAGTCTAAAAGACAATGAAAAGAGTGTGATTCTGGTTCAGCCAATGTTATTTGGTCTGGTCTGTCAATGTTGTATCCAAGTTCAATACAGTCTGTTGTTTATGGGTTGGAAGAAAAAGTATAGAACGGTTAGCTAAGGGATTGTAAAACAGCGACACCAACACAGTACATGGCGACAAACAAACACTCACGTCTATCCATGATATAGTTTGTAATACAAATCTCATCCCCAATTCTAACTTGTCCCGGCGTCTCTTCTACCTCAACCTCCTTAGCCTCAATTGTAAAGGGATGACTACGAACCTCCCACTCTTCTTCGCCATCTTCTGGTGAACTAAACGCCTCAACTCCATCTAAATAACCAATATAACTCCCCTCACCAAATTCACAACACATACCATCCTTGAATAGATCATTAATTGTAAATTTATATCGTCCTGGTTCAGAGAGGCAGTATACGCCTATATACTTTGTATTGTCTGCATATCGCGTGGGAAGGGGAGGTCCTAATTGGAGTGGTTCATATCGATTATTATTGTCTGGGTTACGTTTTTGTAATGTCCAGGATGTTTCAAACCTTACGGTATACGGGGGAGAAGCAGAGCGAGTGCCGAGTTAGATATCAATAGAACACGCCTTAAAGCAATACTAAGCCCTAAACTCACCCATAATTATCAGTCTCAATATCTATCCGCAACAATGTACCATCACACTGTCTACCCCCGCTACTAACGTTATTTGCAACTTCTTCTTCTTCTTCTTCCTCTTCTTCAGGACATGGTTCAAACTCACAATCATTATTCTCATCACGTGAAACAAATGACCCGTCGGAACATTCCTTGACGTCAGCTAAACATAACTGTTTTTGTGTTGTTGTTACAGTAGTTAATATCTCATCATCAAAATATCCATATGTACTATCCTCTCCATTGTCTCCTTCTTGCAAAGTAGTACCAATCTCCCCATTATTTGTATTCTCATCTCCTAAAACAGAAGAGGCAACGCTTGAGCTCTGCTGTGGTTCTCTTAATGAGCTAGGATATCCGCATGAAGTATCCCAGAAAGTAGTAAATGATAGAGAAACGGCAGTCAGTGTATGTAATGAAGAATAAACAACAAAGAACATATCATATGCACTTCTGAGTATAAACTTAGGCACCCAGATGGCAAGGCCACAAACTCACCTGGTAATTGCAGCAACAAATACAGATAAACCAATAACCAACGCCACACCGGCTATAATTGATATAGCCCTATTACTTAATGAACTTAAGGAATCAGAAGTTGATTCCATACAAAAGCATATCCGAGAAGAGAGGGGTAGGGGAGTCATTAGGTTTTGTTTGAAAAGTGCAAACCATATCATATGCACAAATTAACTCAATCTACAACCACACAATTCACAATTAAGGGGTGTGTGCAGTCTGACTTACCTAAGTATAGGTATATGTACATGCTCTCTACCTCGTCGTTTGTAGTATGATGATCTTGACTTATTTGATCGTTGTGAATTGCCATCGTTATTATTTATAATCTGTTGATCAGTAGGCGAGAGGTCATACTCATCGCTCTTGATATCGATAGGTAGCGGGGCCACAGATTCAATATCGACAGTGTTGCAATCTATTGATGCATCTTCATCGTCTGTTGATATATCATCGAGAACTCCTAATACATCGCCCTCACATAGCGTTAATCCATTGTAAGAGGCTACCTCGACTGACTCATCGTCATCTTGTTCGAGTGGAGCGGGACATAAGTCGAGACGTAGCTTTGGTAGTTCATCCATTTTACTCTCTATATATTATATCTATTGCCGTGCATTACGAGACGCCTAATTGTATCGTTTCAAGGTAAAGTACAAATAGTTCTCTCACCCCCATCAATCTTTTATCGAACTTGGCATTGCATCGGAAGAGGGAGAGTAAAAAGGGGAGAAGGAACAAAACTCATATTTTAGCGATCAACGACAAAGGCAATAAGTAGGTATATAGTACCTCTAGAGCAACATAGTATCGTGGTTGGCAGTCGAGCAGTTACGGTCAGCGGATATTGAAAGATGAACAGCAGTACGTCAGTTGTTAATAAGCTACTAATGTTCTTCAAGTGATCGGGGCGAAGTTATATCGTCAGCAAAAAAGTGCGCACATCATATGGTCAAAAAGTTGCAAAGCAATGAACCCTAACAACTGTAACTGCTAGTTTCCATTCGTCACCAATGTTGACCAGATATACCTCCCATTATAGTACGAGCCACTATCACTCTTCATATGCCGCTCGAGTGAGAAGAGGCAGAATAATAAGCAGACCGAGTAGAGCGAGTCAACGGAGAGGATACCTTTTGGTATCCTCTTAATTTTATTTACGTTCTCCTTAGCAAGCCACTTCTATCGAAGAATAGTACAATGGAGGAACCAAAGCCTAGTCTCGATATATGCCCGTTGCCAGAGGCCGAAGAAGTAGAAGTTATATGCTCGTCAATGACAGAAATGAAAATCTCATCAAGCTCCAATGACGATTTAGAAGTACCAACCTTTTCCAACAATAGCGAACAACAAACTACAATAGAGATATCAAATATCAATACAATATCACATCGATCAAACAAAAAGAAAGCTGCATTAATATCATTAATATCATTAGCTCTCATCGGCGTCATTGCCGGAGCTCTAACTTTATCACTCAACAATAAGCAGCCATGCTCTTCATGCAATGATAACAACAATAACATACAACAAGCAGTAGATGAAGAGTGGGATGTTAGTATCGGACTATATGATATATTAGCACCTGACTTTAATGATGACTTGAAACCAGCGGTAGATGATTCAGATTTTGTTGCAGAAGATTATTATGTGGTTGACAATTTAGAAGCAGAGTCTAATAAGGAGGATTGTAATGAGATCAATTGCAATTCGAATTCTGCTGTTAGTAGTGAAGTTTTGGCACAGCAATTGCGTATTAGGTAAGCTCGGCTATCTTGTGTGCATAGTGTGCTTCTATATGCATAGATATGCACAGTTTTATATTTTAAGCAGATATGACAGTTTTGTCTTTGTATAAGCTTCTCACTAACTCAATAAACTCCTATATCTCTCCCTCCCAGTACCATCTCATCACAAAGAGCATGCAATACAAATGAAGGACGAGTAATACAAAAGATTGTGACAGATAATTATGGATTTGAAACATCTTATCGCATTATCAACTTATCAAACGGTCGAATAGTTGCACAAGGACCACCAACTAATACACGATATGCTGATAAACAGACATATTTAGGTGTATTATGTCTACCCGTTGGACGGTATAATTTACAAATGAATGATTTACAGGGTGATGGAATGTGTTGTGGATTTGGTCCAGGCGTGGCGGAAGTGAAGGTGAATGGTAAGGTTGTTGCTAAAACGGATGATGAGGATTTCAAAGTAAAGTTGTTGCCGTTTAGGGTAACTGCTGCTGCTTCACCTCCTCCTCCGCCTCCAACACCAACTCCACCACCTCCGGTACCAGTGTTCAATACGCCAGTTAATCAGGGGAAGGAGTGTTCGGTTGTTAATCCGGTGAATTACAATACCAAATGTAAGTTTTGGGGGTGCACATGATATGCACTCATGATAGAGCACTTATCTAACTCCTTATACCTCTTGTATGTATATATCAAACAGTCAACCGCGGAAACTATGAATCCATGTTAGCAGCCGGTGCACCCTTCCCCTGCTACCGAACAGTTAAAGCTACCATCCAAACAATTAAGGATATCGTATCAACATATCCCAACTTAGCAAAGCGAGTACAACTCACCAACTTTCCAACTCCCGAGAAGAAACAGGCATTGAATGTGTTAGTATTGACGAATAAGAACTTTACCCCAAAGAATGGAAAGGGCAAGCTATTGGCTATTAGTAGTATCCATGCTCATGAGTTGACTCCTGCCGAGACAAGTAAGTCTTTGAATCTCTACATTCCCCTGATTGATATTATCTCTAGATGACTAATACATTATCTTTCTTTTCTAGCTGCAAGATTTGCACAATATATGGTCCAAAACTATAACAAGGATGCCGATGTTACATGGATATTAGATTACAATGAGATACATTTGATTATACAAGCTAATCCTGACGCACGGCAGTGGGTTGAGAAGAATACCGACCCAAGTAAGTTACACAGGAAGAATCGAAATGACTATCAATGTGACCCTGATAACTGGCGAATCGGCGTTGATTTGAATCGAAACTTCCCATTCAAGTGGAATGCCTGTGATGAAATTGATAGATGTAGTAGGGGAGAGTGCACGGCACCTCTATACCGAGGACCATCGAAGAATAGTGAGCCCGAGACAAAAGGTAAGCAGAATTAACCACCCTTTGTTTGGGCATTGGGTTCGGATTTTGAACCAAGTTTTGAATGTGTATACACTCATGGCTGGGGGTTGAGTTGAATTGTGCGTTTGATATGGTTTTGCACTTTCACTAACAAATGCTAACCTCGCTACCTCCCTCTCTTCTTGGTATACTTGTGACCATTGTGATGGGTGTGGAATTAACTTCTGATTCCCTAAGCTATTGTCAACTATGCCAAGTCCCTGTTTCCCAACTCAAATAGAAAGGGTAATTTGCAACAATCCGAGGCGCAAATGAATACACCATTTCCATTGACAAACGAAGGGGTATTCTTAGACATTCACAGCTTCGGAAATGAAGTAGGATGGGGATGGGGATATACGAAGACACCAATGCCAAATGAGGATCAAGTAGGAGGTCTTGGCCGTAAAATGGCAAGTTTTGGGACCTGGGGTTACTGGAAGGGATATCTATTCGATGGTGGAACAATTGACACAACTTATGGATGGTTTGGAGCCGCTTCGTTCTTTTTTGAATTAGGTACAAGGTTTTCTCAGCCATGTGAAGATTACCCTCGCATTGTGAACGATGCTCTACCGGCTTTAATGTATGCCGCCAAGGTATCTCGTTCTCCTTATATCACATCACTTGGGCCGGATATACTCTGTACAACCATTACCTCTACCAATAAGAACGATGGACAGTATATTAACATCCAAATAGAAGCAAGTGACGACAAACGTACCAATAATCAAAAAGATGAAGTTACTTTTAAAACAGGTAGACATTTCATACGGTTAATAGAGGTCTGGATCAATTGCCACCCTTACTCTGATGAATGTCAACCAACAGTGAAGAGAAGTACTCCAAACGCAGGCAGGTCAGTGACAATATCAGTACAGTTCAAAAGACCTAGTGGTAGTGGAAAGAAGACCATGTATATTAGAGCAAGAGATTCGAGTGGGACGTTCGGACCTGTCACGGCTAGATACTATTGAGTTTGAAGAGATGTAATTATAAGTAATGTTTGATAACATATGATGTCGATATGAAACTACTTAACTATAGCACTAGAAAAGTCGCGTTGGAGTCATTCTCCAATAATCGAAATTTGGATTTATTACATGTGTAATATTTGAAAGATACCAAAAGTGGTATCCTTGACCAGTCGCTGCTCTCTGCATCCCTCTGTATGTAGTCTAGCCTCTGTCTACGGACAAGAATCAAGTGTCTTGGTCAAGCCAGGACTCAAAATATACCGTCTTGTTCTTGACCATATATTGAGCACATCTTCACTCAATAAAGGTCTCATAAAATACAAATCTCATCCGAAAAATCCAAAGCTTACTGAATACGACTACGACTACTAAATCATTCATTTGCACGAATTCTACTACCAGCAACTATCAAATAAACAACACAACTACTATCTATTAACATCATATCTCAAATAACTAGATAACATGAATCTTCTATTCAAATCACCATCTCTCCTGGTACTACTTGCTGCCGCCATATCAAGTGTAAACGCTAACATATGTATCGACATCGGTAACCAAGCTGCCAATAACATCATTGTTAATAACTGGTGCACACCTGAAACTAGTGCAAGTAGTACATCCAGTCATAATGAAGAAAGATGCCGTGAGGTCGCAATTCGAACATGCCAAAGTGGCACAACTCTCCGTAATATAATCAAGGACATTTGTCCACGTGATAGACATTATCCCGACCGATGGACACCTAACAATAATGATCTATTCCTTTTAGGAAATGATTGTGAAGATGAAGTAGATAGTTTGATTGGTGAAAGTATTGGGAGTGGACCTGCACCCCTTCCTCGTACATGCCAGAATAACAGACAATGTAGGCCGGGTGAAACCTGCAGGTTCCGAGGCAGAGAAGGACGTGGAACATGTGTTCGTCGTAACAACAACTCCAGCAGTAGCTCCTCTTCGTCTTCTTCATCTTCCTCATCATCTGATGATACCAATACCTGTCGAAGGAATAACGACTGCCGGTCAGGTCAGCGTTGTAATAATGCAGGAAGGTGTGTTTAAGGAATAACATGAGACAGCCTCGTTCTGGTCAAAAGTGCACAAAACGTTCCGATTGTGGTCCTCATCGTTTTTGTGGAAGTAATGGCCGATGTCAACGTCAAGATATGGAAGAGTTTATGATGGAGCAGTATTAATTAGATGCTGGTATTGTTGTATTGTAGATCAGTATAAAAAGTATAATGTGCCGAAAAGAGTCGTTTGATAATCTTTCAGCTCCGTATATCCTCATTCTAGATCTTGTATCAGCCATTCTATACCAATACTTTTTCATTTAGATATATTGCAAGTTTCTTATAATTATATGTAAATGGAGTATAGATTTACTAATTCTGGTGATATTGAGTATTCTTTTGTGTGTGTGTTTTGTAACTAGTAATTGTATGTCTCTCGTTGCAATTCCTCAGCTCTAGTAGAGAACTCTATCATATCAAACGATCCTCCTCTCCTCATCCCCGGATTCTATTTCCACCACCGACGGCCTCTGCCCGTCATACAATTCACCTCGCGTCAGGGGTGCATATGCAAAGCACATCAATGCCACGCCTATGGACAAGGAACCCAGCCACAACTCAATACCGCATCTTCATTTCTAACAAATACCGTTATCGAGCCTCCGAGTAAACCAAACGATACTACAATAAGTGCAAGTCCTAATCCGGCAATGCATGGGTAGAATTGCGATTGTATCCAAAGTATTAGACTTTGTGCAATACTCTCCATCTCACCACAAAAGATCTTTTGATACCTTTTGGTATAATTGTTGGTTTGAAGTTGTACGCAAGTATGAACTACATCCACCACCAAATCGCACCACTTGAATGAGCATCAAATCAGCTGATTGGATTACATTATTGTTGCTATGAATAGCTAGCAACTATTGACACTATCGACACTACACATAAAATAAAAAGGGGAGAGCGAGATGAGGAGAGAGGTATCCTTTTGTCATTGGTATCCTTCTAACTTTATTTTTATCTCCCCCCCTCGATGAAGTGCCGACGATTGCTCAATACAATAACAATGATGCCAAAGGACTCCAAAGATGCATCCATAGAACACAAGAGAGCCCATACAATCTCTAATAGTCGCCATAAAGTATACTAAAAGTCTAATCAACTCACTCATACCAACATCATAAAAATGATATCCATTATATCTTCCGTCGTTCTTCTAATATGCCTGACAACAAACACAGTTCACGCCGAGGATAATACAATATGTCAAGATGAATCATCATGTAGACAAACGTTTAACTCATTACAAACAGGTGGATCATTCTATATTGATGTTAAAGACGGTGCGTTTGGTTGCTTTACGAAAAACGACAATGGATTCTGGGGTAACAGCGGCAGTGTAGAGCAGCAATCAACAGCTAACTTACCGGGTGAACAAACTCGGTTATATTGCAATGATGTAGTAGATGCTACTCCTAGCCCGTCAGAATCACCAACGTATATGCCAACAACTTGGGAAGATGATACGATTGTTACTACGAATGAGGCCATGTCATTTACAAAGAATGAAGAGGAGACGAATACTGCCAGTATACAACAACAGAGTTCAGCAGCTATGGTATCATTGGTTGGTAGTTGTTTAGTATTGACTGGATTGCTGTAGTTGTATAGTCGGGAGTTTTCAAGGAGTAAAGTGGAGAGAAGATATCTAAAAGAAGAGATTAGAATGTTTACGATTACGATCTGAGGAAGATTTAGATTTAGTACATACACATAACAATGATTAAAGTAGGAAAATAGTCAAGGGCATCACCCTCTTCGGCAGTCTAGTACTAGTACAGAATACTAATCTACATTTGGGGGTGCTCTCCCCATGATTCATGGTGTCTCTAATAGTAACGAAAATCTTCATTGGTATCAGCCGCAGCAGCTTTATCCCTCTGCTCACTCTTAATCTCACCCAAATATGATTGATAAGCTTGCAATGCTTTTGTATAGTCATCTTTCGTTGCGTGTCCCTTTGTGTAAAATTCCTGGATTGCTATCAAAGACTCGGACTCTCCACCTCTAACTGAAATCATATAATGCTTCAGTGCTCTATCCATATTGCCTGCCTTTTTCTCTATATGACCGAGATTGTTCCTTGCCGTTGCATCTCCTCTCATAGCTGATAGCTCATTATAATGGATAACCTTCTTCTCATCAACTTCTACTCCTCTCCCAGTATTATGAGCAAAGCCAATAGAAACATATGATTCAGCATGACCAAGCTCTGCCGCCCGTTGGTATAATTCTAATGCCTTAGCATAATCCTGTGTGAATCCATACATCCCATAAAAGTAGTACGTTCCAAAAGTGTGGATTGCTCTAGCATCACCAGTCTCCACTCTTTTCGTTGTCCTGTTAATTATCTCCTCATCTGAATCAGGTAATGGTCTTCTGCAAAATGGACAAACTTTCTCGATCACTTCATTGCCTTGGTTATCATATACGGGCGAATAGAAACATCCACTACATATAACTTTTCCACAACATGCATTATATCTCCATCCCGAATAAGGTGTAGGTATTCGAAGGAAACAAATTGGACAATCTCCGTGTAGTTGTGGTGGTTCTTTGAACAGTTCTATATCGTGTAGCTTGGCTGCATGCTTGGCTGCTTGTCTGACGTGTTCCTCACAATCTTTTTTGTGTTTGTGTCTATGTTTCTTCTTACATGCGGCATTGCAATATTTCACCATCTTGCACTTGTTGCATACATTGTTGATCTCATCACTAGTACCTTCCTTACCACAATTATCACAAATAATAGACTTATCATCCAGTATAGCAACACTGTTGATACCCTCGGTAATATTATCGACAACATTTTGTTCACATGATGTGCACTTTTCTTTATTTAATGTCATTTCTCCGCTGTCACTGCATGGCTCATTATTATCATCAGTTGTACTCATATTTTGTATAATATATCAATACCAATACCAAAATATTGTTCAAGTATGCTTTAATCCGTTGTCTCTTAGAGTTGTCACGGTGAACAAGATTTTGTGCATAAGTGTGTACTTGTTCTTTGTAAATCGTCTCGTACTCTCTTAATATCGATTCGAGAGACTTGAAAGTACCACCATTCGAAAGAACATTGAAAACTGATCTAATTCCTGTATTATTAGTATACCAACGTGAATATTGTGAACGCAATCGACATTGCAACCTCCTCTATCTTCATAGAAGGGGGGGGGGTTCTTAGCTTATTTAGTTCCTACCTAGAGTCCGCCGCTTGGGTAGAGTTGGTAGAAATTAAGTCGGTAACATCATTGGCTGTCTCCACTCGTTGCACTACAGGTCTAATATTATCAGCAGTATTGGGCCTAGTTCGTTTGGATCTATTACGTCCATGAGCCCGTAATAAATGTGAGGAAATAACATCACAAGACAGTAAACCTAGTTCATGTTCAAACCAAGTCTTGGGATCAGTAGCATGATAAGTGCCG
>Ga0214480_101230_pt1 | contig 11369 bp, 7 predicted proteins | sample M1_20Mar14CPVII9_3_FD_165042 | JGI IMG/M metagenome (GOLD analysis project Ga0214480, IMG submission 165042) | Marine eukaryotic communities from Monterey Bay, California, United States - M1_20Mar14CPVII9sort6BwellE17 | ecosystem: Environmental > Aquatic > Marine > Unclassified | place: USA...
CCGCCTTTGTAATATTAGATGGAAATAATAATAGAATTTGGTTGATAATAAAATCAGATTCGATATCTGGCTACAATACCATCATATGCACAACAACAATACAGATACCTCTGTAGAGGGAAATCAGCATCAACAGCATGAGTCTGATAATAATACAGTAACTGATGAGGAAAACTGTTCCAATATAGCTCAAAGTAATAATGAGATCGATACTGGTGAAGATACAAACTCTAAAATTGGTATTGAACAAGTTGATGACGACGTACGTCCATCGTTAGATCCAAGAGTTTTGTATGATGATAGTTTAGATAAGGTGAGAGAGAAAGGAACATTATTATCGGCACATGATACGTCGTCACAAACAACAGCAAATACAAATTTACAATCAAGATCAGCTGCTGAAGTTGTTGATCAAGCTACTTCTAATAATTTGGATCAAGCTATCACTTTACAACAAATGGACAGTTTGGGACAACTTTCACAAACGCAGAGAAGAAGGGGACAAAGAACAGCTAGTAATAATACCATACGCTCTACACAAAGAAGAAGTTTAGTTGGAAGGATTGCAAACAGTCTATTTCCAAGAATTTATCACGACTCTAATACATTGGTTGAGGCAACATTAGTAGTTGAGGATGATTCCGCAGTAATGGGGGAAGTCGTAGAAGCACAACGTGTAGGATACTGTGCACGAAATTGGAGAGTTATTGGTATTGTATTGGTTTGTATATTGATAATATTTGCAGTTTTAATGTCAGTATCATTCGCTACTCGTAATAATAGACAACAGGAGATGACGTATGAACCATCAATTCAGCCATCTTTTGCTCCGACGCCTGATGACCGTCCTACATTTGATATTGTTAGAGAAAGGGGGAGTGTTCAATGTGGTATTAGTGATGGAAAAACATTTAACATTAGTAGTGTCGAACCACCGATAGTTGTGAAAGAATACCAAGTAATATTACAGTTGGTGAGTTATATTTGATATGCATCTATTGCTTTGCTTCTCATCTTATCTGTCTAACAACATGCTCAAATAATTTTAGTGTCAAGCAATTGCAGCTGTGATCTTTGGGGATTCCAACAGATACGAACCAGTGAACACTCCATATCAGTCTCGATTTCAGCGGCTTAATGAAAAACAACTTGATCTATTACTTGAAGGCGATGCGCATACAATTCAAAGAGAGGTTAGAGAGGTTAGTTTCTTTCCGCCGCACCACAATCATGTATACTCATCTAACGACGCATGATTCTCTCTCCCAATTATAGAAAAGTACAGGGGTTGGTTTTGCCTTTTCTTCCACGTATTATTATGATGAATTATCTTATATGGGGAATGCGACATATGTTCAGTGTGCCGAGAACCAGATAAGATACGGAGAATGCTCTAATCTCAAAATTTGTACACTCGAGGACTCAGTAGGGGAAAATTACATGCTTCACAACTTTCCCTCTGATTTTGTATCAGTGGTATCATCTTATGATGAAATGGCACAGATGCTGCTAGACGAACACTGCAATGTACTTGGGCAAACTCGGTCGGCTTTACTCTACTTTGCATCACTTCCAGAAGTCAAGGATAAGGGGTTTGTTGTTGGGAATGAGACTTTATCCAAGAAGCCACTTGCCATAGTTTCCCGGTTAGACGATCGAGAGTTTAACGAGATCATAAACTGGGCCATGCAGGCCTTGTTCTTTGGAGAAGAGAAGGCTTTAGCGACAAACTCATCACTTTGCCAAGATTATTCAACTACCAGTGGACTTCAAGCGTCAGACTTGAATTTCCTCAATGCTGTCTACTGTGTGGGTAGCTATTCTGAGATTCTATCTCCCTTTGATCGAGGGATGAATCAAATTAATAATGGAAGTAGTGGTATGATTTATGCATATCCTTTCGGTGAGCTAGACAACGAAGACACCGGGCTAATTGATGGAAGTATCCTTAATGATACATGTCTATGTGATCATCTAAGAGATGAGGATTCGTTGAACTGTGGCATATTGGTACCTTCAAGTGACAAACTAGTTGGCTTGCATGTAGATTACTGCCGAACATTGGCAGCAGCTCTATTTAATGGTGATGCCGAAGCCGTCAAAATCATTTTCTTGGAAGACGATACTGATGATGCTTATCTCGCGCTAGAGAATCAAACCATTGACGTACTTGCCGGAGCTGTTCTTCACAAGCGATTCTACTTTGAAAGCTCTCTGTCACCAAGTGGATTTCATTTTAGCACCCCGTATTATTACGGAGATGAAGCTGCAGATGAGGACTTGACTATATTTGCTTTAGCAACTCGCAAAGAGGATACACTCTTCTCATCTTTTGTGAATGCTATTGTTATAGCTACGATATATGCAACAGAGGAAGGTATTACTAAAGACAAAAGTAATGATATGCCATTAATGAATCTTTTTGGAGGTAATTTCACGTGGTCGTTAAGAGATGCCATAGCCTACAGTGGAGGCTATGATGAGCTCTATAAGAAGCATTTCGGTGATATTTCCAAAGAGGAAAGGGGGAGGAACACTCTCAATAACATGGGCACTCCTCAAATACATTCCATACCCGGCGGTCATTATAACGACAACGGCTTGTCGTTATAATGTTGATATTCACCTTGTAATATTTGATTCAAAGAAACTCTGCATCTATTCAAATGATGTAGCTTGTGATTACACAGACGATGCAAAGTACTTTTTATATACATTCTAAAGCTAAAACGCAAGACAAGAACCTAATTTTAATACAAAGACACTACAGTGCTCTTTCATCTGATAAAGTGGAAATCTCATCCAAGTGCCATCACAATTACAATACATTAAACCGTGCCCACCCAACCACCCGTTGAAGAATTAACTTCTCTTTCCAGAGAAGGTGACAATCATCTTTGCAGTATTGTCAACATAAGTAAGAGGATTGCAATCATTGTCCATATGGTCACAGCACCGTGGACCACAACCAACACAAATGGGTTGCCACTTTGATCCTGAACCACTGCTTTCCTGGCAAGTACCACTTTGTTGGCAGGGAAACAGGCCGGTATTTGGAGCTGCACAAGAATTGGGGTCAGGAGCACTGGTGAGATCCAAAAGAGTTTTACCGTTATTCTCCACCGTCACAGCATAGTTATATCCAGTCAGCGTGGATATGTCCCAGGCTAGTCCATTTGGATTAGCAGGGTATGTAGTTTCAAGAAGTGTAAGTCCCTGCGAATAACAATTACTATCGTCCGGGCCAGCCCAAATACGTTTAGTGTTTGTCAAGTCGACACACTGTCCTGATTGCAGTGTGTTGGTATTAGAACCATCACAGCGCTTGAGAACTCCATCACTTTTGTTGATGACACAGATTTGTCCATCGGAACAGCTGGTACTAGAGCAATCATCATCTTCAATAAAGTTTAGAGTCTCAACTGACTTTGAATCGGTGGGCTCCACGGGGCATTTAGACGGATCGAAAGGTTGATTGGGTTTGTCAGGGACACAACCACAGTCCTTACCACTGCTGTCACTACACGGACCAGCACATTTTTTAGTAACATGAATAGTTGGGTTTGCTTTCTTTGTAACAGTAAACAGACAGCCACCGTCCGAAGTCTTGCTTGAGACCACATTGAGAACCTCCCTCGCATCTGGGGCATTCTTACCATCTGGTGCCCACGTGGTATCAAGTTGGAAGGAGCAGTCATCTACGTCAATGTCTATGATCTGTACTCCTGCATTGTCGGCGTATCCGCCGTTTTTGGAAGGATTGAAATCCTTCCTCCAGTAATAATCATTTGCTTGAAGCCCAAATTGCTTACTGGAATCAATCGCACCAGTCGCAGTTTTACTGTAAGATACGTCATCTTGACTATTATCAGGCCAAAAGACAGACAATGGAGGTGAAGTTTGGATACAACTTTCATCTATATGAAAGTCACATTTGACTGTGATCACAGGGCGAGTAGAATCACTTTCTGAAAGCTGCTGACGTTGTACATCAAAGTCGGAGGTTGTGCCATATCGTATTACTTTGCCACGTATGTTTCCAGCTTCGGAGTAGGTAGCTGATGTAAAGGCTAGGATGATTGTGGTTGAGAACTTCATGATTCTTTTGTTGTTTTTGTGTTCTATTGTTACTTTGTAGTGGTAGATTGTTTTATTATTGTTGTCTATATCGGCGGTATGTTTTTGCTTTATGTTGTCGTTCGAGAGAGTGTGTGTTTACTTTTTGCTTTGTTTCAACAATTGATTTTATGAGACGTTAGCTTGTAATGGAACTAGGATCTTGTCCAAGTTCATGATCAAAAGATCTAGCGAGAATCTTGTCCAAGAAGAGATCAGGACCAAGTACTTCTACTCCGCCAGTTGATCATTCGGAGTTGTTTGTTGTCAGTCGGCAGTACTAACATGTCTATATCTGCTTGTCCTAGGATACCAAAGTGTCTTGCTGATCACATTTTCTCCCCTTTTCTTGATGACAAGAAGTTGGAGTATCAAAGGATGAACTTGTTGCTGCTCTTGTTCTTGGTCAAGATGCGTTTCTTATATTGGATGATGAACATAACCATAAATCATAAAATCAAGTGAAAGTAAGAAACACAAGAAGCACATATAAAAGTAAAAGTAGCACATATAAGCAAGCAATACATCTACCTCACATCATGTCAGATCATTCGTCATTAACGGTCCCCCTAGCATTTCCTAAGCCCGAAGAACAAGCGAAAACAACTCACAAATACTTCGGAATTTGCTGTAACGTGAAATACGCCGTTATTGCTACCCATGGCACATTGCTCTGCCTCTACATAGCTTTTCTCGTGTTTGATGCAACGAGCATGAACAACCAACCATTATGGGCCTGGAACAACAAGTTAGTAGCCATTTTTGCTGTCGGTATAGCTATATCATTAATAACCATTCATGGAGCTAATATTCAATCACTGGTTCTTGTTTCCCTCGGTGCCTTATATACAATAATTGAATGGGTTGCAATACCAATAGTGATGTTTCCGCAACTTTCAGCTGATCACTACAATAACTGTTATGGTACTCCGCCTACTAACGAAGCTTGTACAAACCCTACTCTTTGGATGTATTATGTCATCACGATTTCCACCTTACTGATTCTTTATCCAAATTTAGTATTGATGTATGAGATTAAGGTTATGAAGCAATGAAGTTGAGAAGAGATTGTATTTTATATGGTACAGACGGACACAGATCAGATTTAGTTAAAAGTTTAAAAATAAATAATGAAAGATTCACTTACATGGTATCATCCATGATATATAGTTTATATATGTATTGACAACGGAAATAGGCATGGTTAGGTATTCTCAGTTATGATCTTGCATACCATAATATGTTGGATGAAGGTTCATAATTATGTTGATGATTCATCTCTCTTGTAGCTTGTAGCTTGCTGCCAGCTTTCAGCGCTGGAAACAGCAACAATATAACACCTGCCAATGGGCTACTGAGCATATCTTATGCTGCAGCATAGATCAAACCACTAACCTCTCACTAACCTCGCATTGATTCTGGCAATAAATTGTGATTGAGTTTGAGGATTGAGGTGGCATGGTATCTTTGATTTTATTATGAGAGTGTAAGAAGTGCAATGGAATCAACAGATTGTTTTTTTGATTGTCGATCCACAACAGTATAAAACATATATCCCTATTATCTTCATATTATACTCTTTATCAATTAGCAGCGTGTTTATTACTGGTTAATCGACAAAGATACCATGCCGCCCAGTGACTACATAAATGCCCGAGAATATGCGAAACAAAATAATTATCAATTTTATACAACAATTGTTGATGGTAGACCGTACCTTCCAAATCTTACCGTAGATGCATCTGATACTACATCAGTTTGTAAAGCTGCAATAGTTAATGTGATACTATCTTTATATAATACTGCAACAACAAGTACCAAAGAAGAAGGAGGAGATGAAGAAGGTGCACAAGCAGATGTAAATTCAAACAAGTCTTTGGAAACTATATTATTAAAAGATGAGTTATTCAAATCACTAACATGTACCAAGGTAACTGGTGGGATCACTAATGCCTTATTCCGAGTATCCGGTTTCGAAGAATTAAAGGACAAAATTTCATCAATTGTATGTCAATTAATCTCCTCAAGTAGTACTGGTGATAGTAGTGGTGGAACATTCCTACCTGCAGATGGTATTAAATCTCTTATTGATTACAACTCTGTCCTTATACGAATATTTGGTGCTGAAGGTATGATTGATAGGGATGTTGAAACTTCAACCTATGCGGCTCTATGTAATGCTGATATTGCCTATCGTTATTTAGGTAGATTCAATAATGGACGGATTGAGGGTTGGTTAGATGGTTTCGTACCACTTAAATGTGCAGATTTGACACACGATGGAACTAGTTTAGAAATTGCAAAAGAGATGGCAAGATTGCATTGTTTGTTTGAGGTACCAGAAGGAGAATTGAGAAATCATCACTTTGGTACAGATTTAGATGCTATTACGGTAGGATTATGGGATCAATTAAGTAGTTGGATGAATCAAGCAAAGGAATATTCTGAATTCAAAACTCCAAATGATACTGAAAGAGTAAAGGCACTAGAACTCGATAAGATTGAATTGGAGGTTGAGAATTTTATCAAGTCATTTTCATCTACATCATCCGACAACGATAGTGGTGATAGTACTGCAAGTATTTGCGGTAGTGCCAAGAAGAAGAGTGGTATAGTATTTTGCCACAATGATCTATTAGCTGCTAATATTATGCGTCATCACAAAACGAGCAAAATCCAATTAATTGATTTTGAGTATGGTGGTACAAATTATGCCGCCTTTGACATTGCCAATCATTTTAATGAGTACGCCGGCGGCACAACTGTCGAAGACAATGGTGTTACCGATTACTCTCGATTTCCTAGCCATTCAAAACAAAAGGACTTTATTGTGGAGTATGTAAAGACCGCTAAGCGGTTTGAATCTGATCTGACCGAGTCGAGTGATGATGGTATGGATGTTGATCTGTCTGATGAAGTGACTAGCATGTTGGAACAAGTCCAGAAGTTTATTTTGATCAATCACTTGTATTGGGGACTGTGGGCTATCAACCAAGCTGCCGATGAAGGCTGTGAAGAGTTTGATTACATCAACTATGCGACAAATCGGTTCAAGGAGTTCCATGCCGCGAAAGAAAGATGATTAGGCTTGATTATAAAACTAGGATCATGCATTTGTATATATGTTGAATCTATATTATTTGATCTTCTTCTTCTTCCATCTCTAAAGTCGTATCAAGCTCTGGTAGCTGTAGCTCTACTCTGGTATGATTTGGATTGTTGCTAGCTCCACCACCACAATACCCTCTCTTTGTCAACGCTGATGATATGACAATGGTCAAGGTGCTGCCTGTAAGTAGTCCTAGTGCCATCATCGACAAGCCTAGAAACCATAGCGAGTTTTCTTCATCAACACATATTGATCCTGTCTTTGTCTCTGTACTAGCTTCTTTCACATCATCACAGCCAGCAGCACCAATGATCTCCGCACTTGCAATGTTCTCAGAGAATACGCCATCAACCTTTAAATCACAAAAGTAGTATTTCAATTCATCCTCAATTGATTGGAAGAAAGCTGGAACTCCACCGACATGTACCTCACTTTCAAGTTCTAATCTAACTGTCCATGGATGTACTGCAAGCCTTTCACTATGTGCCTTTAGTACCCATTCCTTTGCTTCTCGTTTTGCTCTATTGATGGCAGAGAGGTTATCGGATGCTACATCTTTCGCTGATGGAAGGAGGCAATCCTTACTAGGGCCTATTCCGCTGATATGCAACTTAGCTACATCATACCAGAACTGTTCAGTTTGACAGTAATTGGAATCAACAAGCAATACAAGTGGAGGGATCCAAGGATGATCAATTTCATCATCTTCTCCTATTGTATCGACGACCCCACTTGAAAATATCTCATCTTCTTTAACAAACTCCATCCAACGTTCCTTGAACTTATCTCTCAAATACTCCAATACATCACTTTCAAATGATTGTACTACTAGTGGTGGCACTCTATACTCATCATAACGCAAGTTGTCGCATAAAGTAACATGATCAAACAAAAGGTCACTTGCCAAAGGATGTGTTGCTAACTCTTCTATGAACAAATCTGCAATGGAAATATTGGCATCTTCTTGTAAAAATCCTGCTCGCTTTAATTCGACATATACACCAGGTACTCCTCCAACTTTGTTTGGGCGTCCAATTAGCGGTAATACTCTCGTATTCCAATCATGTAATAAATCAACAATCTGACTAAAGGATGGTATACGAAACATATAATCATATCCATCAAATCTAGCACCACTATCACTAACTCGTTGACGAACAGTCAACTGCTGTATCTCATCAAATGTAAAATCATGTACATAATACCCCCATTCGTTGTTTGTAGTACTCTTTCTTGCTCGATCTTGGTATAAGCCATTTTTATATGTATGTATGTTTGTTGTTATATTTAGGTCAACTGAATGTACAGCAACAAGTTCTCCGCTTTTGCAAGGCACAAGATCTGGTTCGATGTAATCCGCTCCTAGCTCCAGTGCAAGTCTATATCCTTGTAGAGTGTGTTCAGGAATGTGAAACGATGCACCGCGATGTCCTAATACAAGAGGTGGCCTATCAACCTTGGGCCTTAAAGGACATCTGTTAATCTTCTTCTTTGTTGTTAAATCTGATGATATCACTGACTGTATTGATAACATGAATATTAATAGTACCTTCATCATTGCAACCAATCTTTTTTGTTGTTTATATAATGAAAGTTCTGTTTGTGTAGAGATCTTATATCTACTTATCCGACATAACCTTTGCAACAACAATTGTAGTTGGGCAATTGACATCATTTTACAACCAACTTTCTTAAATTTTTAATGCCTGTGTATGTGTTGAGATATTATACTAGTAACAACACCAACTTGTGCCTACTTGTTAGCTACTTGTGCAATAAACTTTTGTTGCGCTTTAAAGTTTGTGTTGTGTTGAGATCTTATACTATAACACCTTGTACTCTGCAGTTGTTGCAGTAGGCAGTAAACTTTTTTTTATGAAAGTTGTGAAAATAATATGTGTAGAGATCTTATATCTACTTATCCGATTACCACCAATGAGATATATTAAACTGAAGGTTTAGTCGACTGTAATAGCAATGGAGATCATAAATATATCAATGTTCATTAGGATGTATCGTCAATGAAATGGAACTTCATATCGGAATCAAGAAGTTTCTTTATCATACCCTGCCACTGGCCATCACCATTTGAAAAAGCGGATATGTGGATATCATTACCAGTATAGCATTGCAGTATCGTAGTAACTAGGCATATTAAACCGATTACAGCACACTAGGTTAAAAATGGGCATGTCACCTAATACCGAGAAATCTTATGAGAAAAAGTTGCACATACTCATAGCTGCTAGCGCGATTAGCGAATACCCTAATATATAGCCTTAGCATGCCTCTATCTTGACTATGAAGAAAACATGTACGAACTCTTTTCTCCCTTTATCATCTTCTCAGTATGTGAAGTGCCGACAACTCGTTGTAATTGATGTGCATCAAACTTTGTAAACAAGGAAAGACAACTCATTGGCATTCGTGTGATATCACCATCTTCTTCTTCATCATCAATTGCAACATCATTTGATAACATGTTGACAACATTTGGATAAAAGTCCGTATACTCTGGCAATCCAAAGAAGATTACATGTCTTGCACCCTTAATCTTATGCCTCAAGAAGAAGTGAGCTCGACCTGTATACAACATGATACTCTTTCTTCCCTGTAAGAACCGTGCTCTACCTCTGCTTACTTCACTTACACGTGCATACTCGGTAACACTTACAAAGTTCACCTCACGCTTTAACAATAAGTTCCGTACGGCAATGAAGTCAAAGTAGCTTGGGATATAAATCAATGTATGCTTTTGATCCAACCTTGTCAACTTGGGCAAGACATGTTCAGAGAAGTATCGTAGTCGATTACTCCCGGAGTCGGCTACACTTGTACAGGTAACTCGTTGAAAGACTTGTTTTGTCCTGACCATGACCTCACATATACTTGCATCATCATTTGATACTTTAGATCGTATCTTCATGGAGCCCTCGACATTATTAGCATGTCTTCGAAATGTAGAAAGGATGAACGGATCGGTAAAGGATGATACTACAATCAGCTGTCTCCAATACTTGGCTTGTCCTTCTAGAAAGTAATTCCGAACACGAGAGAAGTCAATACCATCAATCTTCTTTGGTTGGTTATTCAATGTAGAGTCGAGTATTGTATTGACATGATCCCAGTTTTGCATCAGCAATACATCACTTCGTGTAACGAGACAAATGTCTATACTTGACAAAAAGTCAGTATCAGCTTGTTCATCATCGTCATCGTCGTTGTTTCCATCATCTTCATCATTTGTGGTGGCCATCTTCAACCCAATGGGCGAGGCTAAGATGATATCACAATGATAAAAGTCGGCAAATAACTTGACATTTACACCTGATGACGATGATCCTTCTCCCTCTTTTGATGTCGCTTCTCCAGTAACCTTCTTACTCTTCTTCTTATTGCCATTCTGTTTAACAACTCGAGGTGTCAAACTTAATCCAATCTTGAAGTCATCATCAGAATTGATTGTATCACCAAATAACTCATTCCATTCATATCCCTTTTGTTTCAATACTGCCTTTCTCCTTCGTTCCTTATTCTCATCATCTTCTTCTTCCTCTTCATCGCTATTGTTCTCAGAGTCTAATGGACCATATTCAACATTGAATCGATCAACATTATCAACAGAGGCAGAATCACCCAATAATGATATCATGCTCTGAACAAAGTCCCAACATACACCTTTTGTAGGTAGTAGTATTAATACTTTTGGACGTGTATATCCCTGATCACGATGTTTATCACTATCTTCTTCTTCTTCTTCTTCTCCTTTATCATCATCATTATCTGTAGACTTGTTGGATAACTCTTTAATACGACGATTATGACGCTGTACTCTTGTCCGGCTAGTCAAGACATGATTAACAATATGCAATGATAACAAATTATTAATCTCAATACGATTAATACGATTTTCATTCGTTAGTAATACATCACTATATCGTGCTAATGCTGTATATAGTGTAGTTTGATAGGGTGTGAATATCTTTTGTCGTCCAACGAATGTCTTTTTATTCTTCTTGGTGGTGTTGATTGACTTCCAATTACGTGTTAATACTTGACGAACATGATTGTATGGACCTAATGACAATTGTTCCCATGATAGGTCGGTACCTCTTTCTTCAGTAACGCCAGCTTCTTGAAGCCG
>Ga0214480_101231_pt1 | contig 11363 bp, 11 predicted proteins | sample M1_20Mar14CPVII9_3_FD_165042 | JGI IMG/M metagenome (GOLD analysis project Ga0214480, IMG submission 165042) | Marine eukaryotic communities from Monterey Bay, California, United States - M1_20Mar14CPVII9sort6BwellE17 | ecosystem: Environmental > Aquatic > Marine > Unclassified | place: USA...
AGCGTATATCACCATACACGCTACACCTCATCAATACTACTCATGCTTCATCCATTTCTTTATACAGCTTAGTATGAGGAGCAAATAAAATACCATTGTTCAGGTATAGTTGATTCTCCATGATTCTCGTCTTCGAAACGCATGTAGCATCTTTATTATTTAGCTGCAAGGCAAACTCAAGCGTACTTGATTTGGTTGCCAACCAATGATCCAAAGTAACATCTGCTGCACTGGTTGCATTGGACCTAACATGCACCTGCATATCTTTTTCATTGGCAACGTTTTTTACAACAGGGTTGCCAAGAAGTTGGGGCTGTGATGGTGATGATCAAGGTGTGCATATCATATGAGCTAAATTTCTAGGCCGGCGGGTACAAACAAGAGAAAGCAAGTATACTATACTCACGCAATATTTTTCAGAAATCAACTCTTGAATTTCATTAGCCTTCTGGTAATCAATAAAAACCATAGTCGGAGCATAGTCTTCTATTGCTTCGTATACTTCACATGTCAATAGATTGTTAGTGCTTTGACCAATTTCAGCTTTTCCTGACTTGATTATTTCGAGAAGATCTTCTTCACTTACGTAACATGAATTTCCCTCACGCTTTAAGGCAACCTCACTATTGCTTGTAAGTTTGCAATCACGAGTTAGTACTTGCTTCACTGCTGATTGTAGACGAGAAGTCTCTTGGCGATGACTGTAGAGCAGCAATGTATCTCTTGGTGCATCCTTGATTATATCAACTAATAATTGAGAGCTATGGACGTGAGACGAAACAACACTAGGCATTTCATAGTATTTTGTCAGACTACTCTCCCTAGAAGCGCGACGAAGAAACTTTCCCATTTCACCATAAGTGTAAGGGGTTCCATTGTTACACTCTGAGGAAAAAGAATACATTGATGAGCCGGCAGCTTTTGCCGGACCCACCGCGATTACCTGATGTGTAGAAGTAATCAAACGGCGGAGACTCTTGTGGGCATCAGAAGAATCATCCGTATCAGAATCAGAGATTGACTGACCAATCCCAACCATCCCACCCCTAACACCTAAGGAACTGAACTGTTCGGTATTTGATGTTTGCAGCATACTACGATGACTGCCCTCATGAAGTAGCTTTGGTAGAAATTGATGATATAGGGTACATATCAAGAGAAATGTACTAACAACTGAATAGAGTAGTGGACGATGTTTTTTGCCTTTGTAATTGTCGGGAGGATCAAGACCTCGTGGTACTGCTAGTGGAGTGGTTGTACCGTTGTTATTATTGAGGTGGCGACGACGAGTGGGAGTGATCATGACCATTTTGACTTTGTTATATGTAGTAATAACTGAGATTGAGAATTATGAACAAACAATATACTTGTGTCTGCATACCTAGGTGTTAGCTCAGGAATACAATTGAACAAGTAAAAACTCTGGAAGTAAAAACGGCCTCGATGGTTTGGATGGAGTAAAACGGCCTGAATGACCAATTTATAGCTGTCTCAATGACCAGTAACCAAAATGACCACTGAACCAAGACTAGGGGTAAGCACATCTTATACTATTATGCGCTTATTGTTGTGATTTATAAGTTCATAGCTAACTCTCAACACCTCTATCTTACAAATATCTCTTTACAAGAGGACTACGATTGTTTTAAGCGTCAGAAGGTACAAATGGTTATTGCAATCAAGTCGATCGGGATTAGTAAGCTTGACGCTTTCCCGTACTTACAAGATACATCGATATTCTTGGGATCAGATCTGCCGACGCCAGTGCAAATGCAAGGGCGGCGTAGTCTAGCCAAGTTTGAGATACGAGGTTAATCATTTGAGATATCTACTGTAGAAAATGTAAGAAGTTAAATAACAGCTATACTAATGACAATGAGCTACTTGTTTTAGCTATGTATTGGATTCTCTTCCTCATCTAATTGTTTTTGTTCTGTGCCCTCCTTGCCTCTGATTCTGCTAGACTACATCCTATTCTAGCCCTTGCCCGGTTCTAACTCCGCAACTCTTCCTCCTGAGATAGTATCATCAGATACCAACCAAGATCTTAACATAATCTTTGACCACAAAGATCGAATTGTCGAATACTCTTTACATTCATCTACTCTATTGAACCCCATTGATAATGCACGGACCTTTTCACGACACATATCAGTATACAAAAAGAGTAAAAGATATACTTTGTAATAGTATGTATCATATCCATTTGTAGCCCGTGATATTGTCCCTATTATACTAATAATTTGAGTTTGAGTACTTGTTTTTGCACCTTTGTATGCATTTATGTTGACTCTGCGACTACGCCCTCTTCTATCTTTAATATAAAACATCAATTATCTCATCGTATAGGATGCGAATGCTACTTCATTGACTTAGGGGGGTCTTTATGGCGGTATATTGGAGGTGGCGCCTTCTTTGCAATAGATATCTCAAAATTTTGAAACTCCTCTTATTACTATCTCAAGAGCAGTGACATGCTGTCCTAAATAATATCTTTCTACATCGGATATAGAACTGGATATCCATCTTTACTGGAGTACTCCGTAGTTAGTGCCATTGCATGTTGTCTACTATATGCATGTACAACATGCATGTAATTATGCATAATGTATAAAACCTTTATTTGATTGCCTTAGCTTTCACCATAGCCTCTCAGGAGAGTCTAAATGAAAAATTGACTGTTGGTTGAACGGACATTTATTTAAAATTAGTGATTGTATCTGGGTCCGTCGGCAGTCGGCGCCTCTCATGCCGTCTTAACCCTACATACTATCTGATCAATAAATATGCAGTATCGATGCAATTATATAATATTTACATATATCTTGTTGGCGGTAGCCGTTATGAACCTGGAAGAGAGAGCTCATAATCTTCGATAGATAATAGTCATTGCAATTGCTAATATCATTTGCAAATCAAAACACCATGTGTGGATACCTATACTGCATTGCCTACCGCCATGAAACACTATACTTAAACAAGATTATTATTAATATAATAGTAAGAAAGAGTAGAGTAGAGGAGGAAGCAAAGTGGTCAATATAGACGATGCAAAAGACATTTATATAATTGAAAACAGCAAAGGATGGAGATGGCATGGGTACTACAATAGTTACACAATCTTCGGTGGTAGGATTAAGAGACGGCACATCCACTACAAAGTACAATACCATCGATACATCCCATATCAGTAGTAAAAGCTTCGGTACCTCCCCGATCAAATCATCTTCGATAATAGTTCAAACTGGCTTCTAACAAATAGTAAAGAATATCTCCAATATCTTCTTCATGTTGAGTCTCCACTTGTTGTTGTATATCTTGTTCGGTAATAAGTAATACCAATAGATGCATTCGATATAGTCTTGTATGTAATATCAAGTACTCCCGTGCCAAGGCCAGAGATATCAGTGATAGTGATAACACTTACAACATCTAATTCTATCGGTAGTGCCGCAACACGAAGATATGCGATAGCTGTTATGGACCAATTTGATACAGAGGGATGCATACTTAGCGTCGAATAGTTACTGTTACATCAGCATTAAGCATTCTAAGAGGCTACATATCGAAAGGAATCTACAAACCACTGAATATATCCCGAGTTTTGTAGATGTAGTCTGTTACAAGTCAAGTCTAATAATCTTTATCCATAGATGCTACAGTTCCCCAGCAAGAGCTGCGTACGTCTGAACACCAACCACATCTATATTATACAGGCCCACTCCTTCCTTTCATTCCATCATCTCAATTACTACCACCACAATTCCCCTGATCCACAGAGCGTATATCACCATACACGCTACACCTCATCAATACTACTCATGCTTCATCCATTTCTTTATACAGCTTAGTATGAGGAGCAAATAAAATACCATTGTTCAGGTATAGTTGATTCTCCATGATTCTTGTTTTTGATACACATGTAGCATCTTTATTATTTAGCCGCAAGGCAAACTCAAGCGTACTTGATTTGGTTGCCAACCACTGATCCAAGGTAACATCTGCACTGGTTGCCGCATTGGACCTAACATGCACCTGAAACTGTTTTTCATCGGCAACGTTTTTAACAACAGGGTTGCCACTCTTACTAGGGCAATACTTTTCAGAAATTAATTCTTGAACTTCGTTAGCCTTCTGGTAATCAATGAAAGCCATAGTCGGAGCATAGTCTTCTATTGCTTCATATACTTCACATGTCAATAGATTGTTAGTGCTTTGACCAATTTCAGCTTTTCCTGACTTGATTATTTCGAGAAGATGTTCTTCATTTACGTAACATGAATTTCCCTCACGCTTTAAGGCATCATCACCGCTATCTTTTGCCGATCCGCAATCGCGAGTTAGTACTTGCTTCACTGCTGATTGTAGACGAGAAGTCTCTTGGCGATGACTGTAAAGCAGCAATGTATCTCTTGGTGCATCCTTGATTATATCAACTAATGTTTGAGAGCTATGGACGTGAGACGAAACAACACTAGGCATTTCATAGTATTTTGTCAGACTATCCTCCCCAGAAGCGCGACGAAGAAACTTTCCCATTTCATCATAAGTGTAAGGAGTTCCATTGTTACACTCTGAGGAAAAAGAATACATTGATGAGCCGGCAGCTTTAGCCGGACCCACCGCTAATACTTGATGTGTGGAAGCAATCACTCGGCGGAGGCTCTTGTGGGCATCAGAAGAATCATCAGTATCAGAATCAGAGATTGACTGACCAATCCCAACCATCCCGCCCCTAACACCTAAGTTTGATGTTTGTAGCATACTACGATGACTGCCCTCAGGAAGTAGATTTGGTAAATATTGATGATATAGGGTATATATCAAGAGAAGTGTACAACCCACTGAATAGAGTAGTGTTAGGTTAGAGGAGTTCATATTACGACGATAGTGTTTTTTGTCTTTGTAATTGTTGTTGTTGGGAGGATCAAGAGAACCTCGTGGTGCTGCTAGTGGAGTGGTTGTACCGTTGTTATTATTGAGGTGGCGGCGACGAGTGGCAAGAGCGATCATGACCATTTAGACTTTGTTATGTAGTAAAACTGAGATTGAGAATTATGAACAAACAATATACTTGTGTCTGCATACGTAGGTGCTAGCTCAGGAATACAATTGAACAAGTCAAAACTCTGGAAGTAAAAACGGCCTCGATGGTTGTAAACGGCCTGAATGACCAATTTATAGCTGTCTCAATGACCAGTAACCAAAATGACCACTGAACCAAGACTCCTCATGTCGCTCTAATCTGTTCCTTCATCGGCATGCAAGAATCATACATGAAATTGGCCTTGTACTTCTGCTTCCGGCAAAAGCAACGTCACTCAAAAGTGTGTTGTTGGTCATTCTAATTGGAATTGGCAACCTTTTGCTACTCGGATTACATCTTGTTGGATATTGGTCATTCGGATAATTTCCACTGCGCCATTTATCTTATCATAACTCTATAGCGTGCCCCCCTCGTTTAAGTTGTCATTTGCGAAAGCTACTTCCTAGAAGGTTAAAGTTTCTTCTAATAAGATAATGGTCATTCGGAAAGTATAAATTTCCACCGCCTGGTCATCGGTCAAGGAGGCCGTTTAGTGTACCGAAGTTTCTAGATTGTTCTTGCGCTTTGATCTGCCTTTAAAACGTCAACACTAACACACATACAAACACATACAACACAATCCTCGTTCAGCTAATACACACTCACCAGTCTATCTCATCTAGACTGTGTCCGTTACTCTCTCTGTGTCACAATCCTCTAGACTTTCTGCAAGTCTAGAGTCTAGTGATCATATCATAAACTCTATCCAAACATGAAGCTACTATCATGCATTGCAACGTCGTTCACCCTCCTACCAATTCTTTCTCATGTTCCTATCGTCCACTCCAATCCACAAGTACCAACTCCAGTGGAGAAATCCACACTCGCTGCTGCCACTACTGATCGTGATCCAAATACTTTGCAAACAAGGCAGGTGCAAGCAAGAGAGTTGCATAAAAAGAAGCAGCAGCCGAAGACGCGGCCATGGGCGACAGATAAGACACAAAAAGGTGCAGAGACGCCATTGGATAAGAAGGAGATGAAACAAATGAAGGTAAGCAAGCTTGGTATTGATATTCACATCACTCATTCTTCCTTCATACAAACTTACCTGGTAATCCCCATCGCTCTCCACAGAAACAAATGAAGACCAAAAAGAATAAGAAGAAGAAGGACAAGAAGAAGAAGGAGGATAAGAAGAAGAAGAAAAGGAGTCAGAAGACTAAAAGGAGTAGCAAGTCGAAAAGGAGTCAGAAGACTAAAAGGAGTAGCAAGTCGAAAAGGAGTCAGAAGACTAAAAGGAGTAGCAAGTCGAACAAAGCGGTATGTATCAACACATGAGGGTGTTGCCTCTCTTATTCATAATAACTTACACACATTGATATGATCTCCTCTCACTCTCATTCTATCCTCTGCCCTTCATCTCGACTTGCAGTCACAGCCAACGAGTTCTCCAACACTAATGAAACAGGTAGCAGTCAGATCAGTCCTACTCCTAGACTATAGTTCACAAACGAGGAAGTTACGTGAGCTACAGGGTTTGGGAGGTCTATCCCCACTAGTCGTGACCGCATTGGAAAGTACCATTCTAACTCTATTAACAGGAAGCGGACTGGATGTTGACAGTGTTACCATCACTGACATTTCCGACGTCGGCGGGGTTCTAGAAATCACATACAAGGCCATTTTGAATGTAACTCCTGATACAACTGAGCAAGAAGTACAAGAGCAAGTTGTGGAACAACTGGAAGCCTCATTGGATGAAAATGCATGCGGAGACAACTGCTTTTCTACTGAATTACAAACCAGTATCAGCGAAGTTGGAGGCGGAGATGATTGTGGAGGTATCACTTGTGAAGAGCTTTTAAATGCTGATGTAGAACTATCGACGGTAAGTGTGTACTTGCCATTACATATTGTTGGGACTTTACATGTTTCATACTGATATAAACTTACCTATATCTCTCGCTCTTTCTCCTCTCTCAGGCTGCACCAACGTTGAGCCCTGTGATTAGTCCGACATTAAAGCCCACTAACTCTCCTATGATGTCAGGCGTTACACGAACCAGAAGATTGCCTCGGATTAAAGGCAAATCGAACAAACAAATTCAACCTCATCACCAGAAAGGAAAGAAGAGCATCCAAGTTGAGCGTGTCCAGAATCCGAAGCAGTGCTGGCGCCAGTGCCCATCTCACGTGATGAATAAGAATATCATCATACTTGATCACTACGGAAGCGCTGGATTGAATGATCGAGCCTGGTTGTTTGAACAAGTTGCCCAGTTGGCTGGATACTTGTGTGCCACAGTTCGAGTACCTCCGCCCCGGACAATGGTAAGTGTATTAGGACGTGTGTGGTCACTCAACTTTCTGATATCAACACTCACATCACAAACTTGTAACTGTATCTCTGATCTCATAGTTGTCCAAGGAACATAACGGCGGCTCGTTCTTACCCAAGGAAACGAAGTGGACTGATTTTGTAGATATTCGATTCAAGAGTGACCGATCAGCTGCACTCCTCGAGTATGATACTGATGAGTTTGATGAGGACGATCCTATTTCGCCGTATCACCTAGATCAGTACTTTACTGATGAAGAGTACTCTAGTTGGCTACGACTTTCATTCTCGGACAAGGCAAGCGATCATGATAAGGAGGTCTTAGATCATATCAAGCAGCTTGAAGAGTTCACGCAGAAGCAGATTGAAGATCCGTCTTTCTCTAAAGGGTTCATTTGGGAGAGTAAGCAAGATTTCAACTGGTTCAATGGACTGTCTTTGATTAAAGAATACTTTCAAGGGAGAGAGGAGAAGCTTGATGCGGATCAAAATTCGGCCTTTCCCTTCACATGTCCGTACACATATGATGTCCCATCAGTGGCGACTCAAGTTGCGGGTGAGTAATAGATCTTTTGTTTTTATTGTATGATGAATTGTTTGTAACAGTTCATTCTGATACTTTCTGATTCCACTTATTATCACAGACTTGGTATTTGATAGCCTGAAGGAAAGCAACCTTGATACTGATTACTTAGGTATGCTCCATGTTCGTAGGGGTGATGTTGTAGATGAGTGTGATACCTCTCTCATCAAGATGAGCAACTATCTGACCTGTTCATTAGAGAATCTTGAAGTGTATGGCAAAGTTTCACTGCTTTTCACTAGTGACGAACGGAATGTTTGCTACCGAAATGCCATCCAAGACATGGTCGAATCACTCGGGTTTCACTTCATCGACCTTGATAGTTATGCCATGACTACTGTGTCCCAATACACGAAGACCCTTCCAAGTGATACCGTCCCAAGTAGGCTTGAGAACAACATGTTCGTCTTCAAGGTCGAGAAAGAAATGGAATGGCACGTCAACATGACGTTTCGTATGAGTCAAAGGCGAAGTATTGAATGTTCAAGCTGTGATAAACTGGCTTCAAGTTGGCAATTCGAGGACAAGCCAGTTATCGCAGTTCCAAACGAATTTAAACCGGTTGACTTTCCCCAAGTATCGAAGAGTTACAGTATGTGTGAAACCGAACACGGTCTTGAAGCTTTGCCCCCTACTGGTTCGTTTGCCAACTGCACTGATCGTTCTTTCAAGGAAGGAGCACCCCATCCTGATCAGAAGCATGTGACAATTGCGTGTGAAACATTGCCATATCGTGTGCCCAATAGGGCTGTGAGTGAAGACATTGTCGTTGGAGTATTGTCAACTGCGGGCAAACCAGGTCCAAGCCGTCGTACGGCCATCCGTGAAACATGGGGCAAAGGCCACTCTGTTTTCTTCCTCATCTCCGGTCCTTGGACTGAAGAGATTGCTGCTGAATATGAAGAGCAACGTGACTTGATCTGGTTAGATGCAGAGGAAAGTTATCTCCATATTACCGAGAAGGTCATGTTATTCATGACAGTATCGAATCTTTTCACAAAAGACTTTGGCACAAAATTTGCGATTAAGACTGATGATGATAGTTATGTAGATGTTCCTCACCTGACACAGTATCTACTGAACAACCGCAACTCAGTCCAAGACTACTGGGGATCCTGTCACCTTGGGCAAGTTCAGGTATATCGAAAGGAGAAGTGGAAGTGGGCCTTGCTAAGACATGAATATCCTGAAGATTGGTTTCCTCCTTATTGTGTTGGTGCAGGATATATGGTCTCAGCTCATTTTTTGGACCTAGCTGTTCAGCATATTGCAAATCTTAGGCGCATGCCTTGGGAGGATGTAGCAACTGGTATCCTTGCAGAAAGGATTGGTATTGAACCTACTGATGCAGAGAATGAGAAGATGGTGAGCAACTTCAGGACATATTTTGAGGAAGAAAAGAAGTATGTCGAAACAGGCGTCAAGATGAAGGTCGATAACTTACCACTTCCAGATATTAAAGGAAAGTTTATTCAGCATCGTATCTTTGATGACTTGGATATGTATCAATACCACAAGCTTGTCAAGAACCCGAAGGAGAACATTGCACCAAGAGGTTGCTGGCGCCAGTGCCCATCTCACGTGATGAATAAGAATATCATCATACTTGATCACTACGGAAGCGCTGGATTGAATGATCGAGCCTGGTTGTTTGAACAAGTTGCCCAGTTGGCTGGATACTTGTGTGCCACAGTTCGAGTACCTCCGCCCCGGACAATGGTAAGTGTATTAGGACGTGTGTGGTCACTCAACTTTCTGATATCAACACTCACATCACAAACTTGTAACTGTATCTCTGATCTCATAGTTGTCCAAGGAACATAACGGCGGCTCGTTCTTACCCAAGGAAACGAAGTGGACTGATTTTGTAGATATTCGATTCAAGAGTGACCGATCAGCTGCACTCCTCGAGTATGATACTGATGAGTTTGATGAGGACGATCCTATTTCGCCGTATCACCTAGATCAGTACTTTACTGATGAAGAGTACTCTAGTTGGCTACGACTTTCATTCTCGGACAAGGCAAGCGATCATGATAAGGAGGTCTTAGATCATATCAAGCAGCTTGAAGAGTTCACGCAGAAGCAGATTGAAGATCCGTCTTTCTCTAAAGGGTTCATTTGGGAGAGTAAGCAAGATTTCAACTGGTTCAATGGACTGTCTTTGATTAAAGAATACTTTCAAGGGAGAGAGGAGAAGCTTGATGCGGATCAAAATTCGGCCTTTCCCTTCACATGTCCGTACACATATGATGTCCCATCAGTGGCGACTCAAGTTGCGGGTGAGTAATAGATCTTTTGTTTTTATTGTATGATGATTTGTTTGTAACAGTTCATTCTGATACTTTCTGATTCCACTTATTATCACAGACTTGGTATTTGATAGCCTGAAGGAAAGCAACCCTGATACTGATCACTTCGGTATGCTCCATGTTCGTAGGGGTGACGCAAAAGATGAGTGTGATACCTCTCTCATCAAGATGAGCAACTATCTGACCTGTTCATTAGAGAATCTTGAAGTGTATGGCAAAGTTTCACTGCTATTTCGTAGTGACGAACGGAATGTTTGCTACCGAAATGCAATCAAAGAAATGATTGAATCACTTGGATTTCACTTCCTTGATCTTGACAGTTATGTCATGACTACTGTATCTCAATACGCGAAGACCCTACCAAGTGATACCAATCCAAGCAGGCTTGAGAACAACATGTTCGTCTTCAAGGTCGAGAAAGAGATGGTATGGCATCGTGATATGTCCTTCCGTATCAGTCAAAGGCGAAGTGTGGAGTGTGAAATTTGTGATAAACTGGCTTCAAGTTGGCAATTCGAGGACACACCAGTTATTGCCTCCAATCACAACCTAAAGGAATCAATTGACTTTCCAAAAGTTAAGCAGTCTTATGATACTTGTGTCAACACTGCCGAAAAATGATTGTAAAAGGATATCTATTTGGTACTTCTATTGAAGGTTCCATTATTTTAGAAGTTGGCGGTGGTGCTTGATATGTGAAGTGTAGGAAGTGCCGAGTGTACATAATATTACTATACGGAACGGTACAGTTGAATTGTTTGATGTGATGAGTTAGTCGAGTTAGTTTAACTTCGTATATAGTTGATAATTCGATGATGTATAATCATTCCTTCTCCCTCTACAATGTATTTTCGTAGAATGTAGTTGATTTGTTTGTTCGCATTTGTTGTTGTTTTTGTTGTTGATTGTTTGTGTATTTTGTATCATATTATTATTTCTGGTTGATTCTAATGTGTGTTATGTCCGTATTATTGTTAATATGATGTGTTATACGGTTTGTTTGCCGCCATAACTCTATCTATATCGTAGTTTATGATTTATGATGGCATAATATATAAAAATTAAAAATATCATTCGCCTATCAAATATTATGTGTGGATA